>Ga0160427_10001805_pt1 | contig 13037 bp, 9 predicted proteins | sample SolpanmetagenomL_FD_108194 | JGI IMG/M metagenome (GOLD analysis project Ga0160427, IMG submission 108194) | Solar panel surface microbial communities from Lawrence Berkeley National Laboratory, California, USA - L | ecosystem: Engineered > Built environment > Solar panel > Unclassified ...
ACTGGACCTACATTCCAGCACTTCATTGGAGTAACACATGGTGTGTGATGAGAAGAAATTCAACGGTATCAAGTCGAACCCGCCATCGCTGGTTTGCGTAGATAAGTTCACCAAGCTAGAAAGACACCGCCCTGTTGATGGCTCTTATGAACCGTCTCCTTCGAACCTCGGAATCATTCAAAAACATATACCCGTCCTTCCCAGGCGGAGAGTTTGTCCTTAGGCTCATCAACGTTGGATACAAGAAGCTCAAGCTTCGAGTTCTCAACACCCTCAGGCAGCCTGAAGCTCTGATCATTTTCTGTAAAGTTCAGCACAACAAGCGCCTTATTCTTGCCGTCCCTAGCCTTCTTGGTGTAGGTGAAGACATTCTCGTCATCAAAGTCGTGGATTTCGAAATCACCATGGACAAAGAGCTCCGAATGCGATTTTCGAAGCTTCACCACCTGCTTCCAGAACGAGAGCAGACTTTCAGGGTCGTCTAGCTGCGCTTCAACATTGACTTCTTTGTAGTTGTCGTGCACTCTCATCCAAGGTGTCCCCGTCGTGAAACCTGCATTGGCCTCGCTGTTCCACTGCACAGGCGTTCGCGCATTATCCCGTCCACCCAATTGGAGACCGCGCAGCCCCCTCTGGTGGAGTTCCTTATCATCTGGATATTTTGCAATGATTTCCCTCCAATACTTCAGCGCCGAGATATCCTTTAGATCGTCAATTGTCCAGTCCTGAGGAATGTTGGTCATGCCTATTTCTTGCCCTTGGTAGATAAACAGGGTTCCTGTTAACGTGCCGAACAGCATCGCAAGGAGCTTGCCAGCCTTCACCCTATATTCAGGATCATCTGTCGCGAACCTAGGGATCGACCTGCCGTTGTCATGGTTCTCGCCGAAAACCGTAGCCCAGGCGTCGGTCCCAGCAGAGAACTGTTGCACCTTAAGGATGGCTGACTTGAAGTCCTGTAGTGACTGCCGGAACATCTCATGCCTGGGTTTCACCATGTTCCCTCCGAGCGTCACGATATCGAAGTCGAAGATCATGTCCATTTCCTTTCTCTCGGCCGAGACGTACTTCAGCACCTCGTCGAAGGGAGTGAAAGCACACTCGCCAATCATAAGAACCTCACCAAACTCGTTCAGAACGTCCCGTCGAATCTCGCGATAGTACTCGTGGATGCGGGGCCCGTTGTTATAGTCGCCCAGTAGGAACTCGGCGCCGATATCTTCAGCTGGCACGTCGGGGAAGTCGAGGTTCTTGCTGTACATGTTAGCAACATCCACACGGAAGCCATCAATGCCCTTTTTCAGCCAGAAGCGGATTGCTGAATCGTAAACGGCCTGCCTGGACACTGGATTCTCCCAGTTGAGGTCGGGTTGTTCGGGCTCGAACAGGTGAAGGTAGTATTCGTCACGCTCGGGCACGTAATCCCACGCACTGCCACCGAATATCGCACGCCAGTTATTAGGCGGGTGTCGTTTGCCGTCAATCATTCGTGGCGGTCTCCAGTGGAACCAATCCGCCTTTGGGTTGGTCTTGTCTTTTTTTGATTCTTGGAACCACGCGTGCTCTGAACTGCAGTGGTTGATGACTAGATCTAGCACCATCTTCATGCCCCGCGCGTGGACTTGTCTGATTAACTCATCCATGTCTGCCATTGTTCCATACGGGGGATAGATGTCCTCGTAGTTGCTTATGTCGTATCCCATGTCGTATTGTGGGCTCGCGTACATTGGAGACAGCCATATGCAAGTCACGCCAAGGTCTTTCAGATAGTCCAAGGTCCCAATGATGCCTTGGAGATCACCGAGTCCATCGCCGTTGGAGTCTTTGTAAGAGGCAGGCCAGATCTGATAGACGACGATGTCTTTCCACCATTCAGGTGATGTAGGTGCCATTCCAAGAGTTTGTCTTTGCTTTCGAAGGAGAGGATGGTCGTCTAGGGTTGAGACAAAGCAAAGAGGCGAAGAAGCCTTCTTGTGCAGCGAACAGCGTCTGATGGTCTAGGGGGACCTCGAACAAGAAAGTAAACATCATCGTCATCATCCTTCATTTGAGCGAGAATTCCCGCGCAATGAGACGAGGGGAAGTGCGGGGACCGGAGACTCGGTGACTCGGTGACAGCATTGGACAAGCGGCGGTTGACTCGCAGCGAACGCATCGGCCGATAAGGATAACGAGGCGCGTCACACGTCCGTCGTGCCCCGTCATTCATATGCGGAAGGTGCTGGGATTGTCGTCGTCATTGTATATCAGGCGCAGAAGCAATCTCAGTCACTGCCAATCTCCCACAGCATCTTACAACATGGCCAGCGGCGACAACAAGGCACAGTGGTACAGCGAGAAGCTGGACAGTCTGGACGACTCCACCCGCACTCTCTTAGAGAAGTACAGTGGCATCAAACCTGACCGTGTGATCCCACACATCCTCGAGCTTGTGTGTTCCCTATCACCACTGCGAGTATCATCGGAGCTAACCATGACACATCGTAGAGGGAGCGCGCATTTGCCATCCATCAGTACCCGTGCATTGGTCAATTCCGCTTTCTCGACCTCGCAATTGCCAAACACCCCTCGTATCCCGGCATCCTGAAACGAGTTTCGAATGGGGAACGACTGCTAGACCTGGGATGCTGCTTCGGGCAAGACCTACGTAAACTCGTACGTTGCGGTAGCGCCCGTTCCCCGATCGCCGTAAACTCATGATGTCCCCAACCCAGGCCCAAGATGGCGTTCCGACGTCGAACCTCTACGGCAGCGACCTACGACCGGAGTTTTGGGACCTGGGCTTCGATCTCTTCTGCGACAAGGATTTCTTCAAAGCCCATTTCCTCGCCGCGGACATCTTCGCCGCCGAGTCTCCCCTAGATACTCTGGACGGAAGCGTCGACATAATACAGGCTTCGTCCTTTTTCCACCTATTCAGTCGAGACGATCAGCTGCGCGCCGGCGCAAAATGTATGAAACTCCTCAAACAGAAGCAAGGCTCAATGATCGTAGGGAGGCAGATGGGTCGACCGGACGCCGCGAACTTGGGACACGTAACCACGGGGAATAAAGCATACTGGCATGACGAGGACAGTTTCCATACTCTATGGAAGGAGATTGGAGATGCGGCGGGGTTGCAACTAGCCGTTGAGATGGCATTCGAAGACTGGAGGATCATGAATCCCCAAGGAGAGCCATTGCGCGAGGGAAGTCGACGGTTGAAGTACACGGTGCAGATAAAATGAAAAACCAAAAGAAAAAAACCTGGCTCATAATCCATAAATCCTCTCTCTCGTACAAACAAACTCCCATCTCGGCAAAGAACCGCAGCCAACCACAGGCCCCCCTACCTCTCCCCCATCCCTGTCTTGGTCACATCGACAATCTTATCCTGACTCGACGCCTTGATCCCCTGATCTCCTCCCTTCCTCTTGACGTCGACCTCCCTCGCACTGTATGCATCCCCCTTGCCGGCCTTGATCGTCTCCGACTGCGCGGCCTGCGCCGTCAACCGTCTGCGCTCGTCAGGGATCTTGTCGCCGACCGGGTGCGACGAGCCCATGCGTGCCACGAAGTATCCGACGCCGAGGACGCCGGCAGCTATTCCGGAGGCCAAGACAGCCGGGTTGGTCTTTGACATTCTGAGCAAAGGGGTTGAGCTTGGAGCTTGGTTTTTTGGTAGGAGAGAGTTCGGTTCGAGTCCGCCGAAGGTGGGGGGGGCTGGACACTGATGGGTTTGAGGGTGAGACGAGGTGCACAAACGTAGTATGTAGCTGGCTAGCTCGACAGTGGAGGCAGTGTATAAGGGAGGGAGAGAGATGAAGGGAGGAGGGAGAACGGCACTGCAGGCCCCCAAGGATACGCGGGCTAAGACGAGCAACGTCATCTTTCCCCATTCGTCTGCCATCCCATTTCAGGATTGCCGATAAAGACCGGAAGATAAATATACATGTCACGTGTTGAAGCATCAACGAAGAAGGACGTCCACAAATACACCAACCACTCCATTCCACCCGCGGACACCATGGGCTCGTACTATGACATTGACGCCATCTTGACCGACTCGCAGGTGCGTATACAACTACCCAGAAGAACCGCCATCCTAGAAAGAGCCAGCAGAAAGCGCGAACAACACACTCACAACCCCATTCTACAACAGAAAGTACCATGCACCTTTGACCTCACGGTCCCCGGGCTGGGACACATGGAGGGCAACACAGGCGGCGATGTGTGTATCCACCCAGCAGAAGCACCCGGCTAAGGGGTATCCCCTGTCCGCAAGGGCTCAACGCGTCGCATGCAGATCAAACAAGGCACCAAACTCGAACTCCCCCTCTGGCTCGCCGAGATGCTCGCCGTCAGGTACGTCCACGCAACGCGAAGCGCGCAGGCAAAAAAAGAAGTCCCTCTCACTTCCCCGTGCGTGCTCACCTCATCACTCCCACAGCCAAACGCCGTCAACCCAACCCCCGGCGACAATCGACCTCCCGGCATCGCTCTCGCCGCGCGTGCTCAACGCGCTGAAGGCATCCCCGCAGTCCGTCGACCTGCGCCAGCAAGCATCGCATTTCTACGCCCTGGCGGCGCGCATGTTGGAGCTGTTCGACGAGGAGGAGTTGGTGGACGTCCTGAGCGCGGTTCGTCTCTCCATGCGTCTCTCTGCGATGGGCGGGATACAGAGCTGTCTGCAGAGACTGACCCACGAAACAGACGCTGCAGGCCCGTGCCGCGGATATCTCGGACCACGCGTACAACCCTAGAGGCGCCTTGGGCGAGGGCGTCGAGTTCCTGCGGGGGCTGGATGAGACGGAGCGGCAGCGTGAGTTCTTCTTTTTCCTCTGATCCTGAGTGTTCCTCGCCCGAGTTCTTTGGGCAATGGCGAACGAGGGAGAGTCCGGTTCGTCTGTGTTAATGCGGGGAGGAAACGACCAGTGTTCCGCGCGGCGCATGACAGTGCCAAGGCGGCGAGGGCCTGGGTTGCGGACGCGCAGAAGACCTGAAAGCCGCGCCTGTCCGCACAGATCGCGAAGGATACGCTGGTCATCGGTGGCCCGAGCCCCGGTTGAAGCCGGCGAGAGGTGTGCACGACCAAGGCTGTGAAAGATTGGGCGGAAGCGGAATGGGCAAGGGAGAGTTGACTACTCCAGCAAGCGTGTTGGTCACGATGAGCTCAAGGAAAGGAAGCTCCCGGTTGGTTGTGCAGAATCCCCACGTTGCGACTGTCGATCTGGTTGAGGTGAGATGGCGATGGAAGAGGAAGAGGTGATGGGATTCATGTCTCGCACGCAATAGTTCAAAATCACCTAGTAACCGGGATAACGGGAACCAGCACCGAGACCATAAATTTAATGAGAAAGCGCTTGTTTGGGGGGTATCACTAAGTTATAAAAGACAAACTAGATGTAAAGAAAATTAGAATGCAGAATCGGAATAGAGAAAAATCAAGGAACCACTACGCCGCGCAAATCACACCCACGCGTCCCTCCCCTTACCGCTATCCATGCGTCTCAGACTGAACCGCCGAACCAGACTCGAGCCCATCGACGCCTTCTTCCCTTCCTTCTCACTGCGCAGCAACCCGGTCACTACAACCGTCGGGCTGCCCCTCCCATCCGACACGCCCTCGTTTTCACTCGAGGACTCGACGATCTTGACCCAGCTCGCGGCGCTACCACTGACTGTGCTCGCCCTCGACGGCTCCGAGTGTGCCGACATGCTCGAGTGCACGGCGCGCTCGGCGGCGGAGAAGACTGGCGAGGTGATCGTGAGTGTCGTGACTGCGGCGGGCAGCGGGGGTGATTTTCCGGTCTGAGTGCTGGCGTGTGGGGCCTGGTGGTGCTTTGCGAGCGAAATGAAGGGGATGCCGCTAGAACTTGGGGCGCGCGAATGTAGGGCACGGTCGTAGGTGGCCGAATGGCGAAGCGAAGACGTGCGGCGTGGTGGGATCGGAAAGCTTGCTTTCGGAGTAGTGGGCGGAGGATCGTGCCTCGTTACATCTGATGGTATTTGATTGAGTGCCTCGTTGGCCGTCTCCATACTTGAATGTTGCCGTGCTGGATTTAACTCTGTAGAAGGGTCTTTGAATTGCCTTGCCAAAGTTGTTGTGATGGGCTCAGACCGCGGCGATACAAGTTGGTGTGTTGGCCGGGATTCGCGTTGAACTACATACACCGGACCCGGCTCTTGATGGTCATTGAACAGATTTCGGACGTTTGGACTGCTCTTCACCAGTGGTGTTCTGCGTATCGTCTCCATACCAAACAGCCTATCAACGGCTTGAGAAGATCTAGCCTCTTCAGCCCGTCGTCGTTTGCTAGGAGTGTAGAATTCGTCTAAAACAAGCTTCGTATTCGGAACGACTAGGTCATCGACGTCTTCGTCCGTGGGCTGGGCGTCGAAGCTTGGACCATCATAGTAGAAGGCAACATCATAAGGCAGAATGCTGTTCAGTGTTGTTATGTGCCCACCTCCAGTGACTGGACTAACATCGAGGGATGCAGCCGGCATTTTTAGTTGTTTGTGGGAAAGCGGTGACCTGGACGAAGCACGCTGTCCTCGTCCAATGGATGGTGAGGCGTGCCTTAGTGGTCGTATGGACATGGTGTCGGGCGTAGGTGGGAAGACGTTACTGTCGTGTGATACTTTGGAAGGTCTGATAGGCCTGTCGTTCGAGTATGCACCTAGCACTGGCCCATCCATTTGCTTTGATGGTGACAAAGAGGAACTTCGCAATGGTACTCCTTGCAGAACACTATCGAGAGAAGCAAACTCCACTTCGGGAGGACTTGAGCCTTGCGGAAGTGAGGTTCGACCGGAAGGCGAAAGAGCTCGATCAACAACCCAGAGATTTGTGCGAGCCCTCCGTACTCTTGCCGAATGTATCTGGTTACTGCTTGATGGTCTGGCCGAGAGGGTCCGCATGGCTGATGAGTGATCAGCATGCATGGTGCTGTCCGCTTCTGTGTCGCTGGAGCCGCTCAAGCTTCGCGGCGCCAAGGAAGCATCGTCGTCGTCATTGGCAGGCTTTGGCAAAGAAGATGCGTAGCTCTTGTGCTTCCGTGGGCCATGAACCTTCTCGAGATACAAGCTTTTCAGTGCACCAACGTTGGACTGTTGGTTGAAAAGAAAGGACGGCTTGTGTTTGGGCCTGTTCGCAGGCGTTCTGGGATCTGCTGAAGAAGATCTGGTTGGTGCCACACCATCCGGAAGCTGCCCATCTTGCATTCTTATCACCCCTGGCGCGTCACTTCCTAGGTTCGGCACAAGCGCAGTCATGTCATGTTGTTCATTGCCTGATACCGGGTGACGACCGCTTCTCAGAACCTCCAGCCTTTGCTCCAAGTCGCAAATGAGACCTACCGCCTCGTCCAGCGCGGTGTCCCTCAACTCCAGTTCCCCAAGCAACTCCTCGTTCACATCCATCAGCTCTTCATTGTCCGCTCTCAACATTTTGTTCTCCTCTTCCAGACTGGTCCTTGTTTCTAGCATTTCTTCAAGCTGGGCCACCTTGCGCTCCAATTCTTCTGCCTTCTCCCTCCGATGAAACACTTCAAGCTTGAGGTCAAAGTTCTGCTTCGACAGCTTCGAGACATGTTCCTCTGTTTCGCGTGCGCCCATGTGCCATTGACTAGAGGGTTGTTGGATGGCCAGGTAGCTCGTGCGACGGCTGGTGGATTTGTTGTGGGATTTTGTACTCGTACTTCCCAAGCGATCATCACGTTCTAGATCCCAAAGAGAAACATCATCGTTGCGTGTGACGGGCGCTTCGTCGCGGTGCATTTGGGGGCTCAGTAACAGGCTAGAGCATCGCCTGGTTTCGGCTTTGGCTTCGCGGAGACGAGAGTGCAAGAGCTCTGAACGCGGAGTCGGCGAGCGCTGCATCGCCATAGGATGTCTCACATTTGTTGTTTATGCGGTCTGAGGACAGGAACGAGATGTGCAGGTTTGCTGAAGGGGCCAAGCGCGGTATGCGAGGGCGGTTCTTTGTTGTGTTTGAATGGCTGGTTGTGGTTGTTGTCAAAGACAAACGGCTTTGGACTGGTTGTTACGCGAGGCGGTTAAGCGCTGCAAGTACCCGCCCGAGCAAGATGTCAATTCACCGGCTTGAATGAGTCCTGGAGAGCTTGAGAGGCAAGCAAAGAGGAAGAGAGGAAGAGAGAGAGAGAGAGAGAGAGAGAGAGAAAGAGGCAGCGTGCGACAGAGCGAGCTGATAAAAGGAAGGAGCGAAGTGGACAGACGTTGGCCACCAGGCGCTCGTCATCTCCTCCTCCTCCTCCTCCTCCTCCTCCTCATCTCTCGCATCACACGCCATCACAGTCACACCTAGGATGCGCGCTCTCGACTGCAGTGTGACTGGTGACAGGTGTCTGCTTGCTGCTGCTGGAGTTGTTATTGTATCATTGTACAGTACGAATACCGCTTGAAACAAACTTCAGCCCCTTGGGTGGTCTTCCCGCATCGGGCTGTTTCGTTCAACCTCATGCCATGATGCCAGTCTATATGTCAGTGTATATACATACACATTGGTCAAATAAGAACCCAAATGGTTTGTGTGCGACCAAGTGTCTATTTGTTGTAGTTCGCAAACGAACCTACTCAAGAGAAAAGCTAAAGACGATGCTAAAAAAAACTCTCAAACAACAAAGCTCCCGGCACTCTGCTTGGTCTAGACGCTAAAATACAAGATTTGGGGTATAACAATTAACGGTAGTCTCTCCTGAACAGAGTCGAGACCGAAGGGAGGGTTCCTTGACTCTCAAGGCTTCAGATAGGCGGAGGGAGTTGCTTAGCCCGTCCATACCCCTTGAGCCAGTCTCACAGCTTCATCCAAACGGTACGCCTCAGTAACCGTCACTAACTCTTCCCAGGGCGCATCGAACATCCCAAACCTCGGATCAATGCACCCGAAGTCGAAATTGCCCTCCAAGTACCCATTGGGGGCTGCTGCGGCCGCCAGATACCCTGCGAGAGCGACAGGATCGACAGCAGCGTCGGGAGCTGCAGGAGCAGCAAACAAGATTGGTGATGCCGCGTTGTAGGCGGCATGTTGGACTTGACCCGCGAGCCTTGCCCTCGGCGATTGGTATCCATGCCTGTTGGTCTTGTGACGGAGCATGGACGAGGAGTCAGCGCACCTGAAGGTGCATGGCACCCCCTCGGCATCCTCGCAATCGCAGACGAGCTTACTGTCCTCGTCGTGTACCCTCATGTGCGTTGTGAGGTGTATTTTTTGCGAATACGCTTTTTCGCACAAGAAGCACGGGTGGTCCCTGGCCCCGGTGTGCACTGTGCTTGCGTGCCTCGTCAAGCTGTGCTTGCGAGTGAAGGTCTTTTCACAAATCTCGCACTTGAACTCGCTTTTCGACATCTTGGAGGCGTGCCGGCTGCTTATACAAGACTTATCAGCGATTTGACATTCGCCGGGGGTACTGAGACTTACAACGCTCTGTGGTGAGCGATAGTTGATACTGACCCGACCTTGTGTAGGTCTGGGGAGTATTGATGGGATCTTTGGCTTTCCAATAAAGCTCTGCTTGGTGCAGGTGATTATCACTTTTATGTGAGAAAGACGGATGGAGTATTCGATGAGAAGAGGCATCTGGGGGGAAGGGAGAGGTCCTTTTTGTATCATCGAGGGTTGAGGGCCCGCTGCGTGTTCTCTGGAATGAGAAGGTTATCAAATAGTTCCATCATAGTTGCACGACCATGATGGCGTTCTTTCCCAAGGATGTGCGTAGTTGATACATCATTTACGAAAAGCAGTGGGCTGGCGATGGACGGAGTCGGCAGCGTCGAGCCATGGCTTGTAGCAACGTGTTGGGATATTGCGTATACCCGTTGGCATTAGACACGGATTGCATCACCTTCACGCGAGAAGGCCGTTGAGCGGTTCCTGCAGCATGCTAGTCAGCGCCCGTTGATGAGGGCCCGGTATATGGCAGACGATGGATGTCTCCTAGAACAGCTGATGATGCAACATTGTCGTTTCCCGAGATCATAGTGAAGTCACCTTGCGTTCTTGCAAGTGGGTGAGATAACAAAGCTTCTCATTGCGACTCTCTTCGTGGCAGGAGCAGCTGCCAGTCGTGCTTACTCGGGGAGTGGCTATGGGCCCGTGGCTGCACCGTCATGCTTGCGTAACAGAGCTCAGTGGCGAGTTTAGGTAGCAGGGACAGTACAACCTAGCGGTGGGAGGGAGACTTCTTCCGGGAGCAACGGCAGCAGTCGAGCGGATATACTGGTCATGGTAAGCGACGAGAGCAACATCAACTTGTCGAGTGTACTCACTGATGCTTGGAGGGAGCGATAGCAACGAGACGTGCTGTTCACCGTGCAAAATCGCCGACGTGATCGATACTTAGCTGTAACAGTCAACATCGACGCCGAGAGGCTATTTGAACACGGCGACCCTGTGCAACGACTATCTCGAATCATGATGAACTAGACCCGAACGGCGGCGGGCTCTGAAGTGTCCTGGTGTCGGGTGCGTCTGCCGCGATGTACTTAACGGCGAAGTGGGTATAGACGAGAGGTTTAAGCAACGACGAGCGTCCAGGACGACGCATTTCGATTTCGACTTGGGGTTGTTGGACGTCTAGCGACCTTCGATGACGACGGTCAGCGCGACGAAAAGCTTTGGCGACGACGAGCTTTGGGCAAACGCCTTCGATACCGACGGACTTCATGACCAAGCTACCTTGACGGCGAGATGCTTATCCAACGGCACGGGTGATGTAGATACCCAGGAGTAGGTAAAAGGGAGAAAACCGACGATCCAGCTCAGGGGACGAATGCAAGAAAGAACCACTGGGGCCGCGTGAAGAACACGGATAAGTCTGGGACTTTGATTGTTAACTACCGAAGACGATCAAATTAGGAGCCCTCAGCAACCCCCGCCGGCCCTGTTGTATCTCGACACCAGCTAATCAGCGATAATTACGCGAGCAGTGTCAACATCTATCACCACCACCAACATGTGGACAGTGACGGTGAAGAAGAAGTCGTGGTGGCAACAGGATGGCAGGACGTACCGGCGGCAGCGATAGCGTGAGAACTAAGTCAACACGACAGTAGGACGAGAGAACTGAGGAAGACGTGGCTGGCACCGGCAACCTCCAGCCAACAGTTTGTTGCTATTGCTGCTGTTGCTGTGACGTGACGAGAAAGACTTTATGATGCCTTGAAGCAACAGCATGGTTTGCTGCCCAATGATCAGCTTACCAGAGGTTAAAAGAAATGTTGCCAGACGATGGAGCGGCAACGTTCGCCTATGCTCGCGCTAAGCTTTTGCTAATGTCGGGCGAGCGAAGGTATGTCTAGCTTGCGGACGGGGCATTTCGGTGAAAAATGAACACGGAGAAGGCCGAATATGTTTTCCTTTAGATGACCAGGCCCTGTTATTACCTTGCCTCGGCCAGGGCAGCGAGGACCCCAGGCTGGAATAGATCAACGAAGTCCCATTGGCTTCGATCTTTCTTGTTTTGGACATACGCGACATCGCCTTGGATATAAAGAACAACGCCGCCAACACCCGATGCACTTGCCGTTATTCTGAAAAGAGGCAGGCCATTAATCGAATGAGCTTGCCGCATTGGGATAAGAAGCAGCGATTCCTGTTCACAAAGGTCTTCCAAGAGATCTTTGAACGATACTTCAGCTTTGGCAGCTTCTTGAACTTGGGATCGATGTTTCTCGTCCGCAAGCGGGACCTTGTTCGTCTGTGAAGATGACAGTATTGGACGAGCTGGTCCTGCTACCGGCTTAGACAGCTCAGTCTTGACAAGGTTAGGGCCAATATCAAGCGCTTGAGTGATCATTTCCAGTCCTTTCTCCCATTCAGCAGTCATGGCAGGGACTTCGTTCAGTACAGTAGAGAAGACACTCTGCCACCATGCATACCACTGCGCTATCTCTTCGTAGTTCGGATCAGACGTTAACCACTCGTATAGAATATTGAGCCACTTGGGGAAGAATGCATCGAGGAAGATGCGACAGAATTTCTCAGGCTTGAAGAATTTCGACCACTTGAAAACCGCCTCAATTGGGGTGATATCCTGATCTGCTGGATCAACAGTAAAATGATCGTCGAGATACCGTGCAAGGGCTGGCAAGAGCTTTACGTCAAGATCTTTGTTCAGTTCAGGCCGCAGCACTTCGACTTCTTGCCATCTTTCAAGACCTGGTATTGTACCCTTCGAGGGATTCCACGTGTCGAAAGAAGAACGTAACTTACGCCTGACTTCAGCAAGAAGGCCTGCTGAACTCTTCGGGTCCAGATGGTAATCGTCCAGGTACTCGAGCCAGGGGAAAAGCCATGTGTGAGGCTCTGAGAAGGCTCTTTTATGTTTATGGTGATTTCCTGGTTTCCACCCTTTGAGAGCGTCGAAGAGTCTTTGAACAATAAACTGATTGACAATGACGTCGTATACCAGCGGAGGCAAGACATCTCTCCAGTTACTGATAAGCTCAATCATAGGACTAGGATCGTGAGGTTCCCAATCATTCACAATATTAGTTCGCACCTTCGGCAGCCACATGGTATAGATGAGTGCCTCATAGGCGTTCGTCGTCTTGGATTTTCCACTTGTATAGAGACCATCCTCGTAAGAAAGTGTTTTCTGTGCTCTGCCAACTCCAAGCATCATACCAAGTCGCCGGAGGTATGATACGAACCGTGTAGGCTCCGACAAAGGTAGCCAATCACCAACGAACTTCTTGAAATGAGGACCTATGGCAGCAACAGCAATATCCATTAACTCGTTCGGATCAACGACGTCTCCAAAGTTGATTTGAAGGCTCTCCAGACGCGTTACAACATCGTCTATTGGGGAAGGTGCGTCTTCGGTGAGTGACAGGGACGACCGGTCACTGACACTCAGTACGGTGATAGCCTCCACAGCTTTATGGATATTACGAAGCACCTCAGCCTGGATTTCGAGTTGAATAATCTCCTCTTGGATGCGTTCTTCTTCAGCATGGACATACTCCATCCGATCCTTGTTATCCTTGTGAACCTGTGCAAAGTGCTCAAGCTCCCTCCTTGCATATGTTGCGAT
>Ga0160427_10001807_pt1 | contig 13014 bp, 7 predicted proteins | sample SolpanmetagenomL_FD_108194 | JGI IMG/M metagenome (GOLD analysis project Ga0160427, IMG submission 108194) | Solar panel surface microbial communities from Lawrence Berkeley National Laboratory, California, USA - L | ecosystem: Engineered > Built environment > Solar panel > Unclassified ...
CATGGAGATGGGCCAGCCACCAGGCCTACCCGGCGGCGAGGCCGGCGCCTGGGTGCACTCGCGCCAGTTCACCGGTCGCATCGTCACCGTCAGCAACGCCAAGATCTTCTCCGACCCCGTCTACAACTACAGCCGGGATTTCCCCTTCATCTGGGAGGAGATGATCATCCCGATTACCTATCAGGCGGATCGTAACCGGGCTGAAGCCGTGATGCTGGAAGCGGCGCGGCTGCACGCCACCAGCGCCAGCACCAAGGCGGAATATGAGAAGGCGCAGCTGCAGGAGCGGTTCGGCGTGGAGCCGATCGAACTGGAGCCGCGCGTGTTCTATCGCATCACGGACAACTGGCTTGAGCTGACAGTTCGCTTCGTGGTCGGTACCCATAAGATCCGTGCCGCCAAGGACGCGATGAGCCGCTACATCATCACGGAGTTCGACAAGTCCGGCATCGGTATCGCATCGGCCACCTACGATATTGTCGGATTTCCGCCCGTCGAGCTTCACAGCCGGGCCGGGCAAGCATTCCCCTCCCCAAGTGGAGCGTAAAGTGATCTTCGACTTCAGACTGCCATGCGTCGCATTTCGGCGATGACATCCTGTTCCTGAAAGGGCTTGGAAAAGAATACACCTCGTGTGGGCATCTGATCCGGACTGGGTCTTAGTTTTCCGGACGTTAGGATGATCTCAATCGGCGGCCACCGATCTCGGATGACGGCAGCCATCTTCATACCGTCCATGCCACGCGGCATGTCGATGTCGGTAAAAACGATACGGATGTCTGCCCGCCGTTCCAGTATCTCGACGGCCTGGGTAGCATCAGTGGCCTCAACCACTTCGAAACCAGCTTCTTCGACCATATCCACAGCCATCATGCGCAGCAAAGGATCGTCCTCGACCACCAGGACGATCGTATGCTCAGGGGGTATGGACATTATGATATTTGCACCTGTTCCAGACAGGCTCGCATTTCTGCTTCGAACCCGTTTGGGGGGTAACGTAGCGTAACGCCACCCGTTCCAATAAGACCAGAACGGATCAGGCGAGAGCCGAATCCCTTGCGGGTCGGCTCTACTACCGGCGGGCCACCACTCTCTTGCCAGGTAAACACCAACTCCTCGCTGCCCCCCCCTCCGTGGAGGGTCCAGGATACGGCGACGTGTCCCCCTTCGACCGACAAGGCTCCATACTTGGCGGCGTTGGTTGCCAACTCGTGCAGCAGCAAAGACAGGGAGAGTGTCGCCCGAGGGCCGAGCGTCACGTCTGGTCCTTCGACCGTGACCCGCTCCATCTGACTGGACGCGCGAAGCACCGTCTGCGTGACCTCTCGCATGGGCGCAACAGCCCAACTCTGCTGCAACAGCACGTCATGAGCTCTGGATAGGGCGTGGAGGCGTTGCCGGAAGCCGGCAATCGCATCCTGCTCCGTTACCCCTTTCAGGGTTTGCGAAGCGATGGCCTGGACCATTGCCAACATGTTCTTCATGCGATGGCTGAGTTCCTCGTTCAGCACCTGCTGGTTGGTCTCGGCTCGCAGACGGGCCACTCCTGCCGTCACCCGATCAGCGACGTTGCGCAGGAAGCCAATGGTTTCTGGCGACCAGGTGCGCCGCTTGGTGTCATGGACGAGCAGGACAGCGACGGTTCGACCCCGCTCTTGGATCGGGATGTTGACCAGGGAGCGGATTTGAGCCCCCAGCAGCGGCCCGGGGTTGTCGGCGGTGCGCACGTCCTTCAACACGTCTCGAATGATCAGAGGTTCGCCGAGCAGCAGTTCCTTGCGGATGTTACCGTAGTCGCTGAAGCGATGGCGGCCGGCGATACTCGGCATGTTGTCGGCGGTCCAGTCTCCCTCGACCACGACATGCTCGGCGTCGTTCTCCAGCCAGCCGTAGCCGGCTCGGCTAACCCCAAGCGCTTTGCCCACGATGGCCGTCGCCGCCCGGGTCATCTCTCCGACCGTAGTTAGGTCGCGGAGTTGGTCGCCAACCTCCAACAGCGCGTTACGTCGTACTTCCGCCCGAACACGGTCGGTCACCTCTAGGAACAGGACGGCGAAACGGTCTCCATCGACGGCAAAGGCCCGTCCTTCATACCATCGCAGCAGCGTTCCGACTTGCCGTGTGAACGTCATCGGTTCACCGGTCTCGACGACCTGAGCGAACTTCTGGACCCAGGCTTCCTCGATGTGTGGCGACACTTCTCGCACGGTGCGACCTATTGCAGCTCCGGGCTTGATGCCGACCAGTTCGCTCCAGGCCGGGTTCACGTCCAGATACCGACAATCGATCACTTGATCATCCGCATCCCTGACGAGTTCAGCGATGATGAAGCCTTCGCTCAGCCGCTCAAACAGACCGCGCCAATGAGCTTCACTGATCTGCAACCGGGAGTGATCCTCGCCCAGGCGCTGTTCGATGCGACGACGGCGAGCAATAAAGTTATCCCGGCCGATCACGGATCGGCGGAGTTCAAGCAAGGCCATGACCTGCCGGGCCAAGGTTCGCAAGCCTTCTGCCTGCGTGCCTGACAGGCCATTGGGCCGGGGAACGGTGTCTATGACGCATAGGCTGCCAAGCACCTGGCCACGCTCATTGCGAAGCGGGGCACCGCCATAGAAACGTATGTGCGGCTCTCCGGTGACAAGCGGATTGTCCCGTGTCCGGGGATCGAGCGTCAGATCAGGAATGATGAGGAGGTCGGGTTCTACGAGCGCGTGGGCGCACACGGAGCGGCTGAGGTCGGTTTCGCAGGGCTGAAAGCCGACCCTTGCCTTGAACCATTGACGGTTCCCCGACACCAGGCTGACAAGGGCCACTGGCACGCCGCACATGAGCGTGGCGAGGTGGACAATATCGTCAAAGCCCTCTTCGGGCGGCGTGTCCAGAATGTCGTAGCCATCTAGAGCGGCAAGCCGCTCCACGTCGGTCGTGGTCTCGGGATAGGACATTGATGGGAGCAAACAGTTTCTCATTGCAATTATCCTGGACAGAACCCGATATTTTCAGAGCAATCAACCCAGAGTTCACGGGCTTGTGAGTGATCCAAAATCGTAGTGGAGCCCTGTAGCCACAGGGTTGGATGTATTTCAGTTGGGCCAGGCCGTCGCTTCCGACCCTTTGCCAACGTACAGTTCCGATCATTGAGCCGATACGCATCCCAAGGGTGTTACCTTATCCATAAGGTGACACCTGCTGTTCTGTATGGCATGGCCATCACATGGCCGCTCAACACACCTTACACGTTGCCCTTACCGAACCCCTGGTTCGCTACGTCGGCAGCCAAGTTAATTCGGGCCATTACGCGACGGCGAGCGAAGTCGTGCGCACTGCCCTACGTCTGCTGATCGAGCGGGACCAAGCTGGCCAGAGCCGCCCAGCCGAGCCCAAGAGTCCTGCCGATGCCTGATCAGACTGGAGTGATATCTGATCCTAAGGTAGTCGTTCTGTTGCGCCAGCAGACCGCCCTGGCGCGTTTCGGCGAACTGGCCTTGCGCTCCGAGGACCTCGACGAAATCCTAACGGAAGCCTGTCGGCTCGCCGGTGAGGCACTCGGGACGGACTTGGCCAAGATCCTGGAGTTGCAGCCGGACGGTCGAACCCTACGGGTCCGTGCCGGCGTGGGCTGGAAGCCCGGAGTGATCGGCCACATCCAGGTCGAGGCCGATGAGGGGTCGTCCGAAGGCCACGCGCTTCGCACCAACCAGCCAGTCATTTCGACCGACCTAGCCCACGAAACGCGTTTCACGACGCCAGGCTTCCTGCACGACAACGGCGTCCAAGCCCTGGTCAACGTCGTCATCATCGGCGGCAAGGAACAGCTGCATTACGGCGTACTGGAGGTCGACAGCCGATCGCCGCGGGAGTTCGACAAGAACGACATCTCCTTCCTGCAAACATACGCCAACCTGCTGGCTGCGGCGGTGGACCGGCTACGGGTGCTGAATGAGACGCGCCGCGCCGCCGCCTTTGTGCAAGCGTCTTCCCAGGTGCTGTACTCGCTCAACCCTGACTGGAGCGAGATGCGCGAGCTGAAGGGGGGTGGATTCCTGCCAGACACCTCGGACACCAATCGAAACTGGTTGGTGGACTACATTCCAGAAGACGATCGCTTCCGTGTTACGACAGAGGTCAAGCGAGCCATCGCCGATCAGGCCCCGTTTCAGCTGGAGCACAAGGTGCATCTGGCCAACGGCGAGATCGGCTGGACATCGTCCAAAGCCGTGCCTTTGCTGGATGCAGATGGTGCCGTGATGGAGTGGTTTGGTGCCGCTGCCGACATCACGGAGCGCGTCCGCGCCAACCTGGAAGCGGACCAGATCAGGACCCGACTGGAAACAGCACTGCGGGTCGCACGGCTCGGCACTTACGAGTGGCATCTCGCGACCGGAACCGTCGAACTCGACGTGCGCGCACGCGAGATCTTCGGCCTGCCCGCAACAGGCACCATCGGGCAGGAGGACGTCTTCGACCGCATCGCACCGGAACAGGTGGATCGCGTCAGGATCGAAGCCATGGCCATTGTCGATGCGGCCATGGTTACTGAAGCTGACGGTCCCAGCCACACGGTCGATATCGACTATGATATCGTGCTCCGGAGTGGAATCCGGCGATCGATCAGCAGCAGCGGCACCATCACCTTCGATGAGAAGGGCGAGCGTCACATGCTGGGGTCCTTCGATGACGTCACGGACCTCAAACGCGCGGAAGCGCTGCTGCGCGAAGAGAACGTGGTGCTTGGCCAGCGGGTAGAGGACCGGACCCAGGAACGGGATCGTATCTGGCAGCTGAGCCAGGACATGCTCGGCGTCGCTGACACTGACGGGGTCTGGCTCAGCGTGAACCCCGCCTGGACCACGATCCTCGGCTGGGAGGAGCAGGAGATCGTCGGCCAAACCACCCGGTCGCTGCAGCACCCCGACGATCTGGATGTCACACAGGATGGTCGGGAGAAGCTCAAGGCCGGTGTGGCGCTTTACGGTTTCGAGAACCGGCTGCGCACCCGGGACGGCGGCTATCGCATAATCCACTGGACCGCGATCCCTTACCAGAACCGAACCTACGGTGTTGGCCGGGACGTCACCGCCGAACGGGAACAAGCGGAAGCGCTGGCTAAAGCCGAGGAGGCATTGCGCCAGTCGCAGAAGCTGGAAGCCATCGGCCAGCTCACCGGCGGTGTGGCGCACGACTTCAATAATCTGCTCACCGTGATCCGCTCCTCCATCGACCTGCTCAAACGGCCCAACTTGGTCGAGGAGCGCCGGGTCCGATACATCGCCGCCATCTCCGACACGGTAGAGCGAGCCGCCAAGCTTACGGGGCAGCTGCTCGCCTTCGCCCGACGCCAGGCGCTCCTGCCCGAAACGTTTGCGGCCTGCGACAGCGTGCGCATGCTCCAGGACATGCTGGGCACGCTCACGGGGTCGCGGATCGAGGTCGTGACCGAGTTGCCGGAGGAGCGCTGCTTCGTGCACGCTGACCCCAGCCAGTTCGACACCGCACTGGTCAACATGGCCGTTAACGCCCGCGATGCCATGGACGGCGAGGGACGGCTGACCATCCAGGTGACATCTGTCGATGAGGTTCCTTCGGTGCGCAGGCACCCGGCAGTGGCAGGTGCCTTCGTGGCCGTGTCGCTCACTGATACCGGCAGCGGCATCCCGTCCGATCAGCTGGAACGGATCTTCGAACCGTTCTTCACCACCAAGGAACAGGGTAAGGGCACCGGCCTGGGCCTGAGCCAGGTGTTCGGCTTTGCCAAGCAATCTGGTGGCGAGGTCACAGTTGAGAGCCGGATGGGCAGGGGCACGACCTTTACCATCTTCCTGCCGAGGGTAGCCGCAGCAGCGGAGTCGGTCAAAGAGGAGGAAGCACCGCCGCTGATGGACGGGCACGGCACCCGCGTTCTGGTGGTGGAGGACAACAGGGATGTTGGCACCTTTACGCTGCAAAGCCTGAACGAGCTTGGCTATGACTGTGTGTTGGCAGCCAGTGCTGAGGACGCGTTGGTTGAGCTGGCCAAGAGTGTCGACCACTTCGATGTGGTATTCTCCGACGTGGTGATGCCGGGGGTGGGCGGGATCGAGTTGGGCCAACGTATCCGCCGGGACCACCAGGACCTGCCGGTGGTACTGACATCGGGCTATAGCCACGTATTGGCGCAGAACGGCACCTACGGGTTTGAACTGCTGCACAAGCCCTACTCGATCGAGGAGCTCTCGCGCGTGCTACGCACAGCCGCCGTTTGGCGCCAGCGAAAGCGGTGCGTGAGCAAGCCGTAACTTATGTATACCTGCCAAGTTATTCGCGAGAGAGGTGCAGGCTAACCGGGTGGATGCCATATAGTGGTCTAACAATGTTATCAGCACATCAGGTCATATGCCGAACATGAGCCTAACGCGCGCTGGCCAGAACATAATGCCGGTGAGCTGATCGAGGTCCTATTCGGCAATATGAGTGGCGAGCCTTAGCCGCTTTTGGCTTATACTCAGGCTTTTCTCGGCCGTCATTGGCTGTGGCTGATCGTATACGGAGAGCGGAGAAGGGTGGGCCGAGATGACTCCCGGCCCACTTGTCTAGCGAGACTTCTGGTAAAGCTTGCTGGCGATCTCGAACATCTCCTCGGGCGCGTAGTCCGGGGTGAAGGCCGAGGGGGCGCCGGTCAGGTCGTGGATCTTGCCGCCTTCGGGGATGCCGTCGACCACTTCAAGCTCGCCCGGCGGGTCACCCGGCAGGGCGGTCTCGCCGTTGCCCCAAATGCCGGCGATCTCGGCGTAGTCCTTGGGGCTCCAGGTGTAGAGGCGGCGGTGCGAACCCTCGTTCAGGTACTTCTGGCACTCCGGGATCTTGTCCAAGTTGATGTTCGGGGTCGGCAGCATCTTGGTGATGTCGACGCCGGTGATCTGCTTCAGGGCCAGGGCGTAGGCGTGGGCGTGGACGGAGCCGCGGACCAGCAGGTAGCCGCAGACCTCGCGGCCGGTGTCTTCCTTCATGGTCTCGTAGACGCGCAGCTTGTGGATGCGCGCACCGCATTCCAGGTGGAAGTTGTGCAGGAGGTCGACGACCACGTTGCCGGTGGTGGTGACCATGTCGACGTTCCAGGACATGGAGTTGCCGTTCACCGGAACCGCGCCACCACCGTAGGAGGCGAAGCCGGAGAAGGAGCGGATCTCCTGCATGGCGGCCCAGGGGGACAGGGAGATGTCGCCGCCATCGGTCATGTCGCCATCATTGTCGGGGCCGTTGTTCAGCATGGCGACGCCGTTGCTGACCAGCTCGACGTGACCGAGCTCCTCGGCGGTGATGGAGGCGACCAGGCTGTAGAAGGGCCGGAGCTTGGACTTGGAGCGGAAGTTGAAGCTCTGGAACATGTAGTTCCCGAGGGTCGACATCTCGCCGTACTTGCCGCCGAGCAGCTCCTGAAGGGCGGCACCAGCATTTGGATTGGCCTTTTTTGGCGCAGGAAGCGCGGCCTGCAGCTTGTCGATGCGCATGAACATGGTTGATCTCCCAACGGTAATATATTTTAACGTGAGATACGACCGTGAGTTCGCACGCTTAGCAGCAGCACGGGCAGGCAACAACCACCTCGATGGCTATGGCCATCAAAGACTTAGAGCATCTCCTTAATACCTGACGGAACACAATTCCCATGCAAAATCTTTGTGGCTGACGCCATCTCACCTGGCAAATCGCTTACCGCGACAGGCCGACGGCAGAGTTGTGGTGACAGAGATTCTACCGTCTTCCAAGCTGTTCCAAAATATTTGGATGAAAGCTGATCGAGTAAAATCTGTGGTGATATTGTCAGACGGCGTGCGAGAGGCGCAGTATCAAGTTCGGCACCAATGAAAAGACGACGAAGTTCGGCTCTTGCGAGAGCACGAACTGCACAATTCAAGGCTGGTTCCAAACGCTCATCAAGGTAAAGGTCTGGTGTCGTCAATCGACGACGAATGGTTTCAGCCATACCTCCGACTGCTCGTCCGACAGTGCGGCCTGAGACAGAAACTCGAACCTCCGGAGCATGGCGGATACGTGCGTCCACCGCGTACAAAGCCGAGATCAAAGCCCGATCCTCGCCACTCGCTACCGCCGGAATTCCACCACATCGGCGGTATACTTCAGCTGTCAGCGCGATGCTCGCCCCGGAATTCTGAGTATGACGTGGCCATGGATCGCAGGGATCCGGATCAAGCCGCGCATAGATCTCGTCACAGAGGTTATCGTAGAGGCACTCTTTGGCATCGTCTTCGTGAAGCCGCAGTGGCAGCTGTCCCCAGTCGATCGGGTCGAGTTCCACCCAACCTGCTACGACGTCTACACCCCCCGCCATAACCTTAAGCGTTGCTGCTACCCAGTTCGAATCGACTTCACTGTCCGCGTCCGTGGTCATCAGGACGCCACACTCCCCGGCCAAGTCGCATGCAAGATCCATGGCTAAGCGCCGGGCATGGCCTGCATTGGCAAAGCCTGCAGGAAGATCCTGTTCAATCACATGCAGACAAGTCTCCGGGTGGATCGGAAATTGTCTCGCAATGCTGGCCGACGAGTCTGTGCAGTTATTTAGAAGCAACAGAATATGATCGATGCGGCCACTGCTCTGGCTGTTAAGCGCTTCTAAACACCTGCCCAGGTGTTCGGCTTCATTGCAGACTGGAATGGCAACGACGAGCGTTGGGGATCGGTGCGTTTTTGGTGTAGAGTCGCAGGATACTATCATGCGGTTAAGCTCGACTATTCTACGTCGGCCAAAGCCACGCAGCTTCGGCAGACGTAGGTGTGGTCATCGGTTGCAATTCGAAGATGGCATTCTACCACTGACACATCGGCCAGTTGATCTGAGTAGGCGGCTAGGGCAACACGGCGCTTCATCATACACACCAAATCGGGTCGATTGATATTCCTACAACTCAGAAATGGCCCAAAGGATGCGGAAGGTCGACTTTCCGATCTTTTCGCTTAAGCCTGGTTGAGATGCGATTCGGTTTCGCTGAAAAGCCAGACGTGCCCACGGCCTTGGCGACTCATGCGGACCAGACCGGATCCGACCCGGCCGTAGCCACGTTCTTTCTGGGTCGGGAGAACCCAATCCCGTCGCTTCATTCGGCGATGCCGATCTGGCAGGAGCGGATCCATGCGTTCCTGACCGGAAACGCGGTCAGTGCGCCCGACTACTTCCTGATCCCTCTGCCACAGGTGGTCGAACTCGGGACCAAGGTGGAATTGTAGGCCATGTCCCGGGGCCGTGCTGTGCGACTCGATTAACTCATTACCAGTGTAATCGGGAACCATTGAGCCGGCGGCCCGTCACACCTTCGCACAAATCGGCGAGCGGGTTCGCGCTGCTAGGTTGATGCCGGCGCGGCCCGTCAGCCGGCGGAGGCAACGGTTATCAAACGGGAACATTCTCTCAAGTGGCATCTCATCTCGCTCTGCGGTGTTCTCCTGCTGCCGACGCTGCTGTTCGTGGGCGTACTGCTGTGGAACTACGTGCGGTCTGAACGGACCCGGACGGAGGACGTCGCAAGAAGCCTGTCGCATGGCCTGGCCGTATCGCTCGACCGTGAGATCGTGGGCGTCTTGACCACGTTGGAAGCGCTCGCAACGTCGCCTAGCCTCCAAGTCGGCGACCTCGCGACCTTCTATGACCAAGTGAAGCCGCTCAGCCGGCTGCAAGGCATCCAGATCAGCCTGCGGGACACACAGGGGCACTTGGTACTGACTACGCGGGCACCGCTCGGCACACCGGTTCCCGTGCCTACCAAGCTGGCCGCGACGGATCAGGAGGTCCTCCGCACCGGCGCCGCCAAGGTCACGGACCTGTTCATCAGCTCGACCACCAAGGAACCGGTATTCCAGGTCATCGCAGCCCCGATCCTTGTAGCGGGCAAGCCGGCCTATTTGCTCGGCGCTAGCTTGGAGCCGGGCTATCTGGCGGCGGTGTTCCGCCGCGAGAGCCTACCTCTGGGTTGGACCGGCGCGGTGCTGGACGGCAGTCGCACCTTCGTAGCCCGCACGAAGAACCAGGAACAATTTGTCGGCAAACTGTCCACACCGGAACTGCGGGAGCGCACCGCCGGAGAAGGTGGCTTCTACTACGGCCACAACGCGGCTGGGCTGCAAAGCCTTGTCGGCTACGCAAGGTCCGACCTGAGCGGATGGCTGGTAGCCGTGAATATCCCAGCAGCCACGGTTTCCGCTCCGCTGCGCAACTCCCTTTTTGTGCTGATTGGCCTTGGTTGCGTACTGGCCGTGCTAGCGACGATGTTCGCCCTGTTCGTGGGTGGACGCGTCAACAAGGCTATCATGCGGCTGCGTTCCGTCGCTGCGGCGATCGCGAGCGGCCGGCCAGTGGGCACCATCAACAGCGTAGTCACGGAGGTGAACCAAGTCGGGCAGGACCTGCAATCTGCAGCGGAGCAGTTGCGGGAACAGGCTCGCAAGCGGGATGCCGCCGAAACCACTGTACGGGAAAGCGAAGCTCACCTCGCCGGGATTTTTGCCCAGACTGGTGCGGGCTTCGCCGAAGCCACGCTTGATGGGCAGTTCGTACTGGCCAATGAGCACTTCTGTGAGCTGGTCGGGCGCCGGCGCGAGAATTTGCTGGGTTTGAAGCTTTCCGACATCATCCATCCGGGGGAACGCAACGTACAGGCAGCAGTGACCTCCCAGGTTATCGCGAGCCGGCAGCCGGCGACGACGGAAATGCGGTTCTTGCACACAGACAATCGCACGCTCTGGACCGCGAACACGATCAGCCTGATCGATACGAACGGTGGCGGGCAGACCCTGCTGTTCGTTGCCATCGACATCACCGAGCAGAAGCGGACCGAGCAGGATCTGGCGGAAGCCAAGGAAGCCGCCGAAGGCGCCAACCGGGCCAAAAGCGCCTTTCTGGCGAACATGAGCCATGAGCTCCGTACGCCTCTATCCGCCGTGATCGGCTACACCGAGATGCTGGAGGAGGAGGCCGACGACATGGGCGAGACCTCAATGCTCACTGACCTCGGCAAGATCAAGTCCAACGCCAAGCACCTGCTCAGCCTGATCAACGACGTGCTCGATCTCAGTAAGGTCGAAGCCAACAAGATGGATATCTATGTCGAGGAAATCGACGTGCTGTCCTTCATGCGGGATGCCGCGTCCACTGTGGACAGCTTGATTCAGCGTAAGTCGAACACTCTGGATCTGGAAACAGCGCCCGAACTTGGAACAGTGCGGACGGACGTGGTGAAGCTTCGTCAGTGCCTGTTCAATCTGCTCAGCAACGCCGCCAAGTTCACCGAGAATGGCCGCATCACCCTGCATGTGCAGCGCAGTACCGGGCCGAACGGCGATTGGCTGTCCTTCGCCGTGCGGGACACGGGGATCGGCATGACGCATGAGCAGGTGGCCCGTTTGTTCGAGCGCTTCACCCAGGCCGACGACACGACCACCCGTAGGTTTGGCGGCACTGGATTGGGTCTGGCACTTAGCCGTGCCTTCGCCCGTTTGCTTGGCGGCGACATCACCGTGGAGAGTACGCCGGATGTTGGAACGTGCTTTACGTTGCGCATACCGGTGACCCCGCCCGAGCAGATCCAAGAAACCCATGAGGAGCCGGCCCATCCCATCTCCCCTCCCCCTGCCGTCGACAAGGATGGGCGAGACCTCGTGCTGGTCGTGGACGACGAGGCGTCGCAGCGCGAGCTGACTACACGATTCCTGCAGCGACAGGGCTTTGCCGTCCGTACCGCCAGCGATGGGCGGGCGGGACTTGAACTCGCACGCATGCTGCAGCCCAGGGTCATCCTGCTTGATGTCATGATGCCGGGAATGGACGGCTGGACGGTGCTGAATGCCTTGAAGGCCGATCCCGGCACGGCGAAAATTCCTGTCGTAATGGTCAGTTTCGTCGCCGATCCGGCAACAAGCGCAGCGTTAGGTGCCGCGGAGGCGGTCCCTAAACCGGTCGACTGGATGCAGCTCAAGGATGTCATGAACCAGTTCCATGGTCCTGGACGGGACGTGCTGGTGGTCGACGACGACCCCGACATGCGCGCGCGCCTGCGCACGGCGCTTGAGCGCGGCGGCTGGACGGTGGGCGAGGCCGAGAATGGGGCGGATGCGCTACGGCAGGTTCTGCACGCTGCCCCGCAACTCATCCTGCTGGACCTCACCATGCCGGTGATGGACGGCTTCGCATTCCTGCACCGCTTGCGCGAAACGCCGGGCTGCTCGGACATCCCGGTCGTGGTGCTCAGTGCTCGCGACATAACAAGTGCTGAACGACAGAAACTGGACGAAGCAGATCGCGTGCTGCGGAAAGGCGACACGAGCATGCGTGACCTAACCACGGAGATCAGCCAGCTCGCAGAAAGGACCGTGAGATCTGAACAGTGACACCGATGATCATTGATCACGCGCTGCACAACTACCTGCCCTAGTAAAACTGAGAGCTACGGCCGAACCTGGGTGATGGCGGATGGAGAGAGGCGGCGTATCGACGCGGATGAAGGCCTGCCTGAACTTCCGAAGGAACACGTCGATCCTGTCGGTAACAGGCTGGATCAACCCCGAAGTGCAGCGCTGCATCCATCATCATAGCCGGGTGCCAGCCCTACTTGCCCAACCTCGCCAGCAAGCCGCCTCGTCCTTCTGAATGCCCAGGCCAGCGCAAATGATCCAGAGCACCATGCTCCGAGATATGAACGGACAGTTGGTCCGGCCGGGTTTTGCGGCTCTTGGTCGGCGAAGATGCGGCACGAGCTACAAAGAGAACCTGGTCAGAAGGTGAGGCGTGCAGATACGCCAGGGCAGCCGTCCCGGAGATTCCGTCGAAGCCGTGATCCCGCCAATGCTGGTTGCCTAGGAAATTAAGGCAGAGCTTCTAACGCGATGTAATGCATTTTGCTGCCAGCCTGTTCGGCTCGACATTACGTCCGCTAAACATGCTTTGCGGACGGAATGTCGCAGGCTTAGCATGCGTTATGCTCGAGCCCGTCCCCCTCCCGACCGCTGTGCCCACCCCCGACG
>Ga0160427_10001810_pt1 | contig 13010 bp, 10 predicted proteins | sample SolpanmetagenomL_FD_108194 | JGI IMG/M metagenome (GOLD analysis project Ga0160427, IMG submission 108194) | Solar panel surface microbial communities from Lawrence Berkeley National Laboratory, California, USA - L | ecosystem: Engineered > Built environment > Solar panel > Unclassified ...
CCTTAGCTCTCCAGCATTACTCCTCAAGGAATATAAGAAACTTGGAAATTACAACAATGGACTTTCGTCATGCAGTTTGGCTTCAACCAAAAAGTCCTTTATACAGACCCATTATCAGCAGCTCCACCTTCCAGTCACCAAAGACAGGCTTTTTTATTCAAATGGTCTTGAGCTGGATTATTTTGACACTGATACAAAGATTTGGCCTAGCAAGATCAAAGAACAGATCTCATTTACTCATATCTGTCAATTCAATCTTTCCATGGGTCCTTTTTCCATGACCGGAGCACATTTACCGAACGATATTGGATACGGGCCATCCTCGAACGAGATCCTTGCACAGCAAACTAGATGTCCGCCATCACTGACACTACAAGAATTCAATGCTTATCAGACACTCTTCTCTGGTAAAGTGCGACGATGGCCTACCATACTTATAGAGCTCGCTTCCAATAATTTAAATTTCGGGACGGAAGCCGTCGCACATTTGGTCTGCTATTTATCCCTTCAAGTAGGACCATCTACCCTGTCCATTGTCGAGCGTGATCTAGGCGACTTGCACGTTCACTTCAAACAGCCAAACTTTTGTGCACAGTTGTCGGAGCAGATAAGATATCGAATTGACCTCATCGCCAATAGCTGGCAAGAGGTGTATGCACTAGAAATGCTCTCCACCCTGTCCATCAGGCTTGTTGAGCTTTCGCAAGCATATAAAACTCAAGGATTGGCATTGCTATCGCGAATCCGTATTGTAGCGAGTAATTGGACCACCACATTAAAGGAAGAGATCTTAACATCGACAGACGCGAGTCACGTCGAACAGTGCTCCAAATACATGTTATGGAGTGCACTCATATGTCGAAGAACTTTTGACCACACGTGTAGAGATGTTATGACCTCGGAAGACATCTACGATTGGGTTTCATGTACCTTAGCAATGCAAGAAAACATAAATTCTGACCCTTCTGCTTTGTCTGCCTCTCTACGATACGCTGTAGTGAGAGACTTGAAGGCTGTCTCAACCAAATCGGAGATCTTACAAACATCAATAGTACTACACTTCGCCGATCTAATCAAAGCTATCACCATTTATTGGCCAGGAGCAAATTCGGTAATCGCCTCTTCGGTCTCACTTCTACAGGGTGAAATGAAAGAGTGGGTGAGATTCGAAACTCAGTTCAACCCTTTGAGCAGAGTACAAACTGTTCATTTCCACCTTCTTGAAGGACATCTTCTTGTTGATCATCAAACCATTGGCAGGCTACCCGCAGAGCTCAGAGAATCAGAGCTCATCCGGAAGCTTTTTGGTCAACAAAATTTGCGGACATATCCCTCTTCCCTACCAGGTATGGCATACGCTCTAGTAGCAGAATACAACAAACATCACGTTCATTGCGGATATGACCGTGGTCAACTCATAGTGAAAGCTTGTGTGGGACGCTCAATTTTACAACACGTACCAATTGATATATTCGGCCAAGGCTCAAGGGCAGATCTACCATCTGACCTACTCGTTGACCGATTTCACTGGTTCGATCTCGATACAGGAATACTATCTATCCGTGACCAGTCGGATCCTTGGCGAACGAAATCAAGTAACTGGGTTCTGGATTTCCACAGTAAGAAAGCTTTGCGCAGAACGACTCTGCTGGTCGATCCTCACTCGGAGTTGGCCCAAAATGTGAAGAGGGTCTTTGACAAGTTTGAATATCCCCAATTTCTCCTGATTTATCAACCTGAGAGAGCGCCCCTGACTGTTGACCTGAGAAGGATGGAACTGCGTTTCTCCGTGAATAAGAAGGGGTTATTGGAATGTAGAGAATTGAAATGTGAAATGGACTTAGACCAAGACCCTGGCACCTGGTACGGTCTCGAAAGTAAGATCGTACTTCGAGATTTGACCAACCAATCTAAGAGAAGCATTCTGGTTCCTTTGGGTCCATTGACATCGACCAGACGATCTGATCATGTACTTGTTGTGGCTAACCATACTGGATCATATGGAAGGTACATGATTAACGATATTCTCGGTCGACTGGAGTGCACGATGGAACCACGTCTTATATACTCTAAAGCAATGTTCCATGCATATACTTCCTTCTTCGTGCCAGATCCCCTCACGAAACGTACAGGAACTGAAGAAGCAATCCATATACTGCAAGCTGGTTATTCACAACCATGGATTCCATTGACATCTGTCTCCTCAGACATACTATCATGGATCATGAAACTCTCGCCGGAGAGAGTCTACTATCCAAAAGGACTGAAAGTAATGCAGACAATCAATTGGAAATCTGAATACACTACATACATGCAATCCGATGAGTATATAGATCACGTGGAAGCATTGCTCATAAAGTCAAGAAATTTGACTTTAGACCACGTAAAGCAGGACTTGAATCTGGATGTAGAGGTCACGAGTGACTGTGACTTGAGACACCAAGCCCTATGTCATGCGAGTCGATTACAGAGGAACCGCTGCTCAAGTTCTGGAAAAATTCCCACAGATAGTATCTATAAATCAAGGGATAGATCACCTGAAAGTCCTTCTACAAGTTCTGTTCGAGAGATTGCATGGACACTCTACTCATGGCCTCGTTCACTTAAACCTGATCTAAAGATTGAGCGCCTCCTCGAATCTTGGCCGTTGATAGGCGGTTATACTTATTCTTACAATCAGAATATCTTAACAAGCAACTTAGAGGTTGACTTCCCGATGGATATGGGCGCACTTGTACGTTTATGTCAGTCCTGCCATGAAATCGACAAGTTTCATTTGATATTTTTGTTCAGTATCATAGCTTTCACAGAACATGCAAGGTTGAATCTTTTGAGGTTACTTCTTGCTTTCGCCTTCATAGACGACTTGAAGAATCTGGATCTTCCTAAGGCGCCGTCTTTCACGTCATTTACGGCAAATGAGACACCATCAAAAGAAGTGTTTGTCTCAATGTTACAGTCTCAACTAAAGCCGGTGTCCAATTCATTGCTACCAAGATTTATCACGACACGCCCAAGTGTATCCAGTTATAGCCGATCCAACCAAGTCATATCTGAAATTAGTGATGATGAAAGGGAGAGTTACTTCCACACAGTGTCAGCATTCATAATTGAACAGTGGCCAAAGACTCAATTGGATTGGGAGGATATCCCTAAACATAGCGGCATTCATTTGGAAGAAGCGATAGAAGCGATTGAAGATGAATGGAAGAGGCTGTCGCATAATAGAGAGCTCTTCATGTTTATACAGGCTATCAAATTGATTATACACAAGCAACCACAAAAAGCGCTAGAAACTCCAGAGTCTCCGGGACAGGCAACCGACAAATTTCGTCAGCTTAAACCTGCTGAATCCTGCTACATTAATCCTCTACTGCTTGGTTGGGTTCATCATAACGGAGACGTTGAGGATGAAGATTCCAAATCGATATTTGACAAGTGCAATCAAAGCTTTGCCACCGTATTGGAGTTGGAAAGATACGCTCATATATCTCCCAAACAAGTCTATCACGGGGAGATTTCAAAGTTATCACTGATGATCGATGACTTGAGAACTTCTAAACACCCCCTCACGAAAGAATATGGGAAAGATCTATCTGATAGCTTGAATCTCTTTTGTGAGCTCCCAACGCTCAAAGGAGGAATAGCTTCTGTTACGAACATTAACATACGTTCGTTCAAAGCCCTTATTCATCGCGCCCGAGAAGACGTCTCATGGCTGTATGATAGAATAATTGCCATAATTACGGGCAACAGTAACGTAGAAACTTGCGCGGAAAAGAACCCACTGAATCCTTGCATATCTCCAATTGAGTTACTGGAGCTTCTGAGACCGACCACTTTGACACAGCTTGAACAACCAATCAAGCGAGTACTGATAGCATATGGTCAAAAAATCGCATTCCTACAACGATGTTTGAGGGTACACGACCATATTCTTCATGGTGATCTTTTCAAACTATCATCTGAGTTAGAGAATGAATCAAGCCTGACATGGCTGCCAGACGAGTTTCCTGACTGGTTACTTTTAGAGTTGGATTGCAACATGACTATCCGGGCCGTGCAAGCAGAAGTCGCGAGAGCCACAATTTATCCCCAGACTGGATCAAATAACGTCCTACAAATGAATATGGGCCAAGGTGATATCCCGAATACAGTTTATCCAACGTATCTCTACTGATGCTCAAGAACAGGCAAAACATCTTGTATCATTCCTATGACTACATCCGTTCTGGCTGATTCTGACCAACTTGTAAGAGTTGTTGTTCCCAAACCACTTTTAAATCAAACAGCGCAGTTGCTCCTTTCAAGACTTGGTGGATTATTGGGTCGCGAAATAAGATACCTGCCATTTGAAAGAGGAACGCCTTGCACAGAGGACACTGTCAATCAATATCTATCGGTACATGACGAACTCCGTAAATCTCGTGGGGTCATGATAGCTTTAGCAGAAAATACATTATCATTTCGTTTGTCGGGTTTACAAAAGCTCGCAGATCAGCGCCTGAACGAGGCCAAACAAATGATGAGCGTGCAAGAGTGGCTTGACACCAATTGTCGAGATATCTTGGACGAGTCAGATGTCACACTCTCTGTCAGAAAGCAACTCATATATCCATCGGGGTCGCAAGTCGCTTTGTCAGGAGCCCCTGATCGTTGGCAGTTGACACAGAAAATTCTCTACTTATTGGTCGCTTCTCTAGATTCCTTCACTCAACATTTTCCACGAAGCTTAAACATTGTAGAGCGTGGCAAAGGACAATTTCCGTTCATATCTATCTTGCGAAACGATGTCGAAATTAGGATGATACAGACGATCGTCCTTTGGATATCACACGGGCGGACCAGCATCATATCTGGCGAGTTCACAAAAGGAAATGAAAAGGTAATCCAGCTATTTCTGCTCGAAGGACTTCCCAAAAAGGACGTTATCAAGTCAGTCGAATCCATCTTCGCACAACGACCGCATCTTATGTCAAGATTATATACTATGCGTGGACTGCTCGCCTTTGGAATTTTGAGTATGACTATAAAAAAACGCTGGAATGTGCAGTATGGGCTTCATCCAAGTCGTAGTCCAATGGCTGTTCCATACCATGCTAAGGGTGTACCATCCGAAAGAGCTGAATGGGGCCATCCGGATGTAGCAATAATTTTCACTTGTTTGTCCTTTTACTATCAGGGCTTATCGCTCGCCCAATTTCAACAAAGTCTCGAGCATGTCTCGAAGACAGACGACCCTTCAAACGAATTCAACCGCTGGACGAGTTCAGCAGAGGAATTACCTCCAGTTTTACAGGATTGGACTGCTATTCGAAAGGAAGATACCAAACAAATAGCCGAGGTATGGCAGGCACTTAGATATAACATTTTGGCTATAAATTATTTCTTGAATAATTTTGTCTTCCCCAAATACGCAAAACAATTTGAGTATAAAATGGAAACTTCAGCTTGGGATATTCCTTTGTTGTCGTTGTCAGAGAGGTCAGAGGTACCACAACTGACTACGGGTTTCAGCGGTACAAATGACGACAAGATAATGATGCCTCTCACTATCAAGCAGGGAGACCTTTCCACTCTGAAACACACCAATGCTGAGGTATTGACCTATCTCTTGAGGCCTAAGAATGATAAATATATAGTGGTGGCAGACCATCGTGGAAGGAACATTGACGAGACTGGTTTCTTGAGGTTGGTACATCGGCAAGGAATCCGTATTTTAATAGATGCTGGAGCGCAAATCCTTGAAATGGACAATCTGACATTGGTTCGACGATGGCTCGAGATTGACTTTGAGGCTGTGGCTGCCCTCTATTTTCACGACGATAAACCTATTATTATTTATCGTAAAGGCGACACTGTGCCTCTATTGGCTTCTCCATTTGCTGACCGTATCGAGAACTGTTTGGTGTACCTCGATCAAGCGCACACAAGAGGTACAGACCTCAAATTTACTGATGGAGCAGTAGGTGCCTTGACACTCGGCTTGGGTCAAACTAAAGATCATACTGTGCAAGGTTTGTGTTATATATCGATAGATTTAATGTGAACTATACTGACAACAACAAGCGGCTATGCGGTTGAGACAATTGTCGACCACACAATCAATTGTATATTTCGCCCCTCCGGAAGTGCATACAAGCATTTTAGATGCCTGTAAAAAGGCCGATGACCAGGCGGTTCACTCGGAAGACGTTGTACGATGGCTTCTGGTACAAACTTGTTCGCATATCGAGCAGATGTATCCTTTATATGTTCATCAAGGATTAAACTTTGTGCAAAGGCAGCAAGCTTTACAACAGTATTCCACCAACCGTAAGGATAAGAAATCAGTCGAAGGTCTCCTAGATGTTTTACGTGGGACGGAGATGCAGTCTCTCCAAGATATGTATGGCGTGAGACAAGCAGCTCAGAAGCGGACGGCGTTGGAGATAACTACTTCGAAGCTTCGCGACATATTCAAGAACTTGACTTTGCAACAAGGCGCAACAATGTCCAAAGTTAATCAACACAGCTTTTCAAGTCTACAGGAGGTCGAACAAGAGCGAGAGGTTTTCTTTGAAACAGAAACGATACGGAAAGTGGAGAAGCCGGTTTACCACAAGCCATGTTCCTTTGTAAATTTGCACCAGGACATTGTCGCCTTTGTTCAACATGGAACAGTCAAGATAGGGTCAACCGCCTTTGATACCATTTCAAACTTTATAAGAGGTACCAGGATTGGTAAAAAATATCAGAAAGACATTTTCTCCGCTGGAGGTAATCTCCTGATCTCAAATGAGTTCTCAAGAACTATCGAAATTACCCGCAAGCAAACTTTAGACACATATATAGTGAGTTGAACGCCAGATTTGAAAACAGCGTGCTAACGTTATAACTCTAAATAGCGAAATGTTTCGTGGTTGCTGTGGTGTAAAGAGAATTCTACTGCTCTCTTATTATCGCCCGAAGAAGCAGAGTGTGTCATGGTAATATTGCTCGAATCTACCGCCTCTGCCGCATATCTACTGTCATATGCCCCCTCTTTAACATGGAGAATGTTAGAGTTCAACAACCTAAACTTTTATGTGTTACCGACATCGCCAACAGGCTGGGTGGCTCCGCCATGGCTTAAACTACAGCTTGGAGTTTTTTCAGGTCGCTTATACTTCAATATTGACGAGTATACACATGTATGCGAGTCATTAAATCTCGTCGAAAGTGATGGTGGCGAGCTGACTTGGCGGGATCTTGATGAGCCAGGTCAAGATGACAGATTGAGCTTCGTTCGAGATTGGCTTTTGTTGAGACGGAGGGAACAAGATTTCACCCATACACCCATGGGGATGCTTTGTCAGCAACAAAGTCTAACAGCCGAATTCTTTGGCGCGTCCAGGAAGAATTTGCTTACAGGAAATGATATCAATAAAGAGCACAAAACAGATGAGTTCAAGGCACTATTTGGGAGGGACGATAAAGAGACAAGCATATATTCTGATGACAATGATGCGGATGGAGAAATGATCTAGATATTTAATGACAAGATAGAGTACTGGTTGGTACAACATATTTGGCGAATGCTTTTTTTTCTCGAATAGTACAGTGCTATATTTTGGTTTAATTATTTAACAGGCGACTCAAAGATGTTTTTCGAGACGTTTCAAAACATGAATATTGGTAGACTCTCACATAACGTAATCGATTGATCCATGTTAATTGGTCTACACCGTAATTATTACTCCAATTATAAGTCTATAATTCTATTCAATAATAAAAACTGCGAGCATTCAGCTTCAGGGTGTTTGGTGTGCATTGCGGAAAACAGTGTGCGATTCGTCCTACACTTTCAAATACACCAGAAAAATAGGTTTGGAAGCTCTTTCTTGCCCATGTAATTACCACCAACGGGTTGCATGATAGTTTTCAATACGGAGCTATAGCTACCACTCAATCTTAATGCGTAAATTACTCTAGCCACATTTTTACTTAAGAGCTGGCTGGTGAATCTGTCTTTCGGTTTTCATATTGCTTTTACTTAGAGGAACTTTATATGTATGTTTTTCACCTCCTGAAGTTGCTTTTGCGGACAGAAAGCTCTTTAAATGAGTTTTATTCTCCTCCTTTCGTGTTCTACAATATGATTATCCAACGACATTTACGGGTATTGTATGTATTGACTTCTCTGCGACTTGCTTTTGAGTGTACGATGCATAATACATGCAAAGTGTGCTGGCGATGCTAAGATAGTTGCAATTTTAGAAACAAGAATGGCTATGGGCTGCGGACAATGACAGAGAATTCACTCTATAAAGATAGTTTACGTGTGCTGAAACGTGCTAGAATCATTATAAATGAGGTGAAGGGTAAGCCTGAGTATATCATGCTATGAAGGCATCACATAAAGACAGATTTTACAAGCAATACAATCAATACAATCAATTAATCAAGCAGTATATGCTCTAGTTCTTAACTTCAAATTAAACACCCTCTGATTGATCTGTTCAGCCTCACATTACATCACCAGTAATAGACTCATGAGGGCTATTTGATATATCTGTACAGTAACCATAACAATACTGTTTTGAACTTTGCTACGTACATGCTTAACATTCTAGAAAATATTCTTTACTCGGCCTGAGAGAGTATTGTACTCAAAATTGTACTCCTTTATACATTCGTGTAAAGTCTATACTAAACAGAAGAGAAAAAACATACGTCCATTACTATAAGCTCAAAATAAATCTCGAAGATCGGAAACAAGAGCTTCAAGAATAACCGCTACAACGAGAATTCCTGCCTTCGGCAATAAGAAGTTTGATGCCCCCGCTCGACTTCTCTTTTGATGGTCCACATATACCACAGCCACCCAACTCACTGGCTGCAAGCACCATTATGTTTGTGTAGTTCTGGCCTGCAGGAAGTGTAGGGAGAGGGATTTTCTTGAAGCAGTCGAAATATGCCGTTTCATTGATGTGATCTCCTGATAAGGTACAGAATGTAAGAAAAACTGCCGCGTATCAAGAACTATGGTTCAGCTGGTGTCACAGGCATATGGAAACCTATAAGTACATTCGCACGATCGAACTATAAATTCGATCGTATCACCTTCTTCTTATGCAAATTCTCAGCATCACATAATAACTCCTCACTGTTTTCTATCGTAAAAGACGTTTTATTTTGATTCTTTCTCTAAAGCCACGATAATAACCCCAATGTCTATATCTTGCAAAGTTATCTGTCAAAGAATGAACGGTGCTTATTACTTCCTTTCTATGATGGCTAGTCTTTCTAGTCTGACCATTGCATCGCCCCTTCAAGACCCTGAACATCAAACCGGTACAATCTAACCTTGTGTTGTTCGAAAGCACTATACGCCTACAGCTTCCACTACTAGCTATCTTGGTAGTCTGACAGTACTCGGACAGGTTGTATCAGCTGATATCAAAGTTTCGATCCTGTTTGTGTTTTTCATATGCTAAATTACTTTTCAGAACATAGTGTAGCTTTTGAGAAGTCTTATGCTGTCGGCTTGGCCGTATCGGTGGGGGCAGACCTAGGGCTTGATTACAAAGCCGCTGCTGCAGGAATAGCAACTTCCGTTACTTTCAGTACCGAAACAGCAATTGCAGAACAATCGACATTCAATTGTCCTGATGGTGGTTGACTGTGCGCTTTACAGATTAGCCCGCTCTATCTGAGAGTACAAGGGACCGTCAGTTTTGATGAACAAGGAGATTGTTCCTTGTATCATGGTCCGACTGGGTCCCAACCATACACTATCGACTATCCTTGTACCGATACCGCAAATCTTGCTATGGCTGAGATATCTGATTGTACTTGTCACAACAAGCCCGGGTGGGTCGATCCAGGTCATTATGCAACACTGTGTGTAAGTGACTGTGCTTAACAACCTGATGAAATCTCGGTTCGACCCTCAACAATTAAACTCGTTTTAAGAGTTTGAGTGTATCAGGAAGAACGTCGGTGTGGATCACATACAGGGGACGTGTCTATATCAGTAGTCAGAAAATTGCTTGTGCCCGGAAGATAATGATTCTAGTGACGATTCATCAGTGAATACCATGCTTGTATTATTTTCAGGTCATTATCAAGATTAAACCAACACGCATGATATCTCAGTACTGCAATGGTATTCGCTCTTTTCGTCATTTATTGGTAAATCAATTTTGCGGAGTGTTTGTAGATTTGAATCTTCCAACAATATGTTCGACTTATTTACTATTGACAAATACACCAATGATGTCTGTCAGCATGTGCAATATGTGCTGAATAGTCATCATGAACTTTTGATAGTTGAGTGATGACAGACGCTTGAGCTTGAGTAAATCTCTAGAATTAAAATGACTTAGCTCCCTATTTGAATTTAGAACCAAAGTTAGGGTCGTACAAGTACCCTTTGTTGAATTTGAGCTCAGAGAGGTGTCTTACGATATCATTATGAAGTCTCCTACCAAAGTACGTGATGAACAAGAGCGAGGAATCGATCTGCATATCCTTCGTGCGTGCTCATTATGTTACAATGCAGGTACGCAATTTTATCATTTTGTTCCGTATCCCAATATTTAAGCGCGGCTATGATCTATGTTCTCATGTAGGGCGCCACAAAAAAATTGCCCGGCCCTCACTCGACACTATAATTCAGCCGCGGCATTGTCTGTAGTTGACCTCTTGAATGGGATGTGCTTGTTTTACTTCCGATGTGGCTCACCCCCATTATCATTCGCAGCTCCGGCCACTGACTGCACTGCTGCATGGTGATCCCAACCCCCACGTTTATTCCATGTGCTCCCAGACTACGAACCCTCCATTTCGAACTATTTCAACCAATAGGCCTTCCTCTCTAAGTCATCGTCGCTATCGTACCTCAGATGGTGCCTAGTTCCAGTCTTATCAATGCATTTCCATGACGACAATGTTCACATTTTCCGCGATTCCGCTATGGAAACATGCGAATGACAATCAGCTTTGCTTTGCTCGATTGGCTTAAATACGCAAGATTCGCAAGACTAAGACGTCTTGATGGTGTTGCGGAGCCGTAAAAGAGGTTCGTCCAGCGCATGTTTCTCTAAGCAAGAAGTCTAGACATTTTTCCCCACAAGATTAAACTTGCAATTGCAATTGTCGCAGGACAAGCTAGCACAATGCGCCAGTCGAGCATTCTGACCGGAGCGCTCCTTTTCATTCAGTCAATTGCGGCTTACACCCCTTTAACGCTTGGATATCCAGCGAGTCTTGATCCTTTGACAGCAACTGTTTATGATCTGTACAAGTGAGAACGTCTTTTTCTTCTGTAAGACCAGCTGGGTTGACCGATGCAATTCTAGATCGCTCAATGCTGGAACTGTCACTTCTGTGCAATTGGTTTCCGAATACGTCGCTCGGATCGAAGCAAACAATCTCAAAGGATACAAACTTCGCGCTGTCATCGAAGTCGCTCCTTTGAGTATTCTTCTCAAACAGGCATCCAAAGCAGACGCTCTTCGAAAAAGCGGTACCAACTTGGGTTATTTGCATGGCGTAAGTCATTGACTGTCAATACTCCCGTGGAACGCCGCTGACAAGATCACTGCGGACGTCTCAGATACCTATACTTATCAAGGATAATGTTGGAACAGACCTTAGTCAAGGATTGAATACAACAGCAGGCTCATACGCTCTACTTCCAGAATACGCGGGAGTTGTGACACAAGATGCGACAATCATTACCAGACTTCGAGCATTGGGTGTAATTATCCTAGGCAAGACCAATCTATCAGAATTTGCAAATTTCAAGGGAAACATAACAAATGGATGGTCGGCGAGAGGCGGCCAAACACAAACACCATACGTGCTTGGTGGGCCATTTGTGAACGGAGGCGATCCATGTGGGTCTAGCGCTGGTAGTGGAGCTGCCGTTGCAGCAGGATGGGCACCCATAGCCATAGGAACAGAAACAGATGGTAAGGCCCGCAAATCCCGGATGTGAACTAGCTTTGACAAAGATCAGGAAGCATTATTTGCCCATCAAACCGTGAAGCGCTTTACGGCATCAAGCCTTCCGTAGGTATCGCTAGTCGAGCAGGAATCGTACCTATAAGTCACAATCAAGACTCTCCAGGTCCTATGGGCAAATCCACTTGGGACGTTGCAGTTCTCCTTGGTGGAATGAGCGCCATCAAAGCAGATCCTCGAGACAACGCCACTATTTCAGCTGCCAGTAGTGCGAAATCCGATTATGTACAGTTCTTAACCACTTCGTTCAGTGGAATCAAGCTGGGTGTGCCAAACCCTGACATATTCTTCAATGCAAGCTATACAGGCAGTCAGCAGATCGTGGACGAGGCATTTGCCGCTATCACAAAGATGGTAGGTCTATTTTCTCATTCCTGTCCAACACTACTGACATATGTTTCAGCGTTCACTAGGAGCATCAATCATAAACTCAAGTATTCCATCAATGAATGATATCGTTCTGAGCAACAATGAAACAGTGGTCCTGAATTATGACTTTAAGCAGGATCTCGCATCATATCTTTCTGAGCTCAAGTACAATGGGTCTGGCACCGCTGTACGAACTCTAGCCGATGTGATTATATTCAACGATAAGCATCGTGACATAGAATTTGCAGAGAATGAGTGCTGTCAAGAGACATTGGTAGAAAGTGTGCAAACCACTGGTTATAGTTCACCAGAGTAGGTTCCTTCATTCTCTTCTGTCAAACATACCAAATCACTGAATATTTACAATCAAGGTACATGTCGGCATTACATTTCAATCGTGATATCCTCGGCCGACAAGAAGGTCTCAATGCTGTCTTTGCAAAATATCCCGATCTCACAGCCCTGGTTTTACCTTCTGAGGGTTATTCGACAACTCCTGCTGCGATTGCAGGATTTCCAATTGCGACTGTCCCATTAGGTTACTATACTGACAGCGGTGCACCATTTGGATTGGCGTTTATCGGGAAACAATATGATGAACCAAGCCTGTTGCGGGTTATGAGCGCGTAAGTCTTCTTGAATGCGCAATA
>Ga0160427_10001811_pt1 | contig 13007 bp, 9 predicted proteins | sample SolpanmetagenomL_FD_108194 | JGI IMG/M metagenome (GOLD analysis project Ga0160427, IMG submission 108194) | Solar panel surface microbial communities from Lawrence Berkeley National Laboratory, California, USA - L | ecosystem: Engineered > Built environment > Solar panel > Unclassified ...
CCGTCAATAAAATCAAGTTGATCAAGCGCCAGATGTACGGGCGGGGATCATTTGAAACGCTCCGTCAACGTGTTTTGTTCGCGAGCTGACATGCTGCACGGAATCAACGGAAGAACCAAAACTGGGTCACCCTCATCTCTTCCGTACACGCTACCCCCTACTCTTCGCCTACGTGCAGAGCACCTGGCCGGAGCAGCTGCGGCGCGTGTATGGCCTCGCTGCCCTGGGTCAGCCCCTAACCGACGGTGACAACCCTGGCGTGCAGGACAGGCCTCTGGCAGAGCAGGGGTGGTACGTCGATGCGGATGGCCAGCATCCAGACCTCACCGTCCCCATCGCGTGGTTGATGGATCACATCCATGCGCCTTGAGGCGGACTGGGCCCGGCTTCAGACCGTGCAGACATATGGTCACTCTGTCCAGGCCGGCAGCCTTGATGTGGACGCCTATCCAGCTGACCTGAGCCGGTACAGTGATCTTCCCCGGAATTCTGAGGGAGAGGCCCTCATTCGGCCTGGATGGGGCGGACGTGCGCTTGGTGAACAGTACGTCTTTATCTACCAAGAGAACGACACCCGGCCTGGTCGGGACGGACGGGTCACGGCCCGCGCGTTGCTCGTTCCCCTCGAGGATGTTCGGCGCCTGGAAGATCTTCGCCCCATCTTTGAACTGCTGCAGGACGGTCGTCGCTTTCCAACCACGGGTGGTCGCGTCACTCTGGAGGTGCCTGACGAACGCCCCCAACTGACCCCTTGGGTAGCGGGCATCCTGAATGCATACACCCTAGCCAGAGACAAACGGGTCGTGCTGCCTGACGACGAAACCACGGCCGCGACCCTGGCAGGCTTGTGGAGCCGCCTATGGCCGGAGGCGAGGGCGCGGTTGAGTTTCCGGGTACATTTCGGACCGCTCGAAATTCCGCCAGCCGTGGACGCGCCACCCAGCCTCATCATTGCGCAGGGTGCTGTAAGTCGCTGGCAGCATCAACCTGACTTTGTCCTGGCCACCCCAGGAGCTCAAGGAGCAACAGCCCTGATTCGGCACCTGCTTGGCGGAGCGCGTGAGACGCAAGCTGACATGCTGCTGGAGCATATGACCGGTTCACTTCATAATTTACGGGGGCTCGATGCCCTTCTGCTCGATCTCAAGGATGTTCAACAACTCAAGACGCCTCAGTCCTGTATCCTTGCACTGGACACGCTCGCCGGCGCACCTGTGTCTGACACGTTTCGCACGTCCCAGCAAGAGAGTCTGATGCAGCTATTGGGTCAGCGACTCGAACACGCGCAGATAGGTGACATCCTGCGCCTTCCCAGAGATGTGCCTGACGCCGAGCGCCTCAAACGCCATGTGCAGGTCTGGGCAAGCACCCAGTTCCTTCACTCACCGCTGGAGGACGTCTTCCGTGCCTGGACTGGGCAGCCTGCGTGGTTGAAAGATGCCATCACCCGAGGCCTTGCCCAGATATCTCCCTCAGTCAGTGCCGCCGAGCTCGTCTGGACGCACTGGTCTACCCTTCATGCACACGGCCAACTAGAGAACCTGTTAAGTGCTGACTGGGACGCCCCTCTTGTGAATACCCTGCCTGAAAAGGTGCCGGGTACGGCTCTCGTGGTGAGCCAGGCCGCAGGCCTTCAAAGCGTGTACGCACGGCTGCTGGCCCGTGAGGAGCCTGTGTCTGCCCTACGCCTGTCATTACAGTCGGATGCAGAAGGCCTTGCACACACCCTGACGGTCTTGAGGGACCGCTGGGGCGACGAGGTTTTCCTGACGTCTGCCCTCACGGTAGATGACGAGCGGCTGGACATTGAAATCCACCGCGCCTTGACCGATACACCAGACCTGATGCGTGGCCTCGACGTCAAGCACCCAGCCTGGTTGCGCTTGTGGGCCGAGCGTCTTGAGGATGGGAACCTCTTGCGTGGCCTGCCTGATCCAGCGGCAACCATTGCCACCCTCTTCGAAGAGGTTTTGACCGGCAGGAGCGTCCCATCTGTGCTCCTTGACGCCATAGCTCGCACGCCCTATGCGTCTGTGCTGACGCACCCATCCCGTGATCGCTTGCTCAAGCGTTTACCAGGTGTGTATCTGGACGCCACAGCATCTGCATATCTAGGTGCGCTCAGTGATCCTGGGTCGCTGACGGGGCGGCTCAAGGAGCGCGTGCTCGACGATCTGGATATGGCGGTCTCTGCGCCGGTCGCGTACCGTCTGCTCACGGATCACGCGACAACCCTCAACCAGCAACAGCTCCGTACACTGCTCCTACAAAGTGGACCAGCCCTGCCAGCAGGAGTGCGAAGCGCGCTCTTAGGGGCAAAACGTGCAGTAAAGCCCCTGGTACAGACGCTGGCAGATGAGCACTTTATGCATGGTCGGGGTGTGAGCTTAGAGGTGTTGGGAGACCTTCAGGTGTTGTTACGGCCAATGCAGCAGGTACGAATTGCGCACAGGCTTGGGCGGACCATTGCATCCCATACGTGGTGGCAAGCCGTTAAAGAAGTGCTGATTGATGCCTTTCCCGAAGGGCCGCAGGAGCTATGGACCAGTGTTGGCGGCAAAACACCACATCTCAGAGGTGGCTCCCCTGAAGCCCAGTGGTCCTCGGCGATTGACCGAGTCAAGGCCCGGAATAAACCCAGCATAGGTGACCTACTGGGACGTGCTGGAGAGGAAATTCACGGTCACGACAACACGGCCATCCTCTGGGAGATGCGAGAGCGCATAAGCGGCTGACACCTCAAAGCGGGCCATGAGCTATCTGTACGTCATGGCCCAAAGCGGCGACTGACCTGAAGTCTGTCCTCCTCTGCAAGGTCCGCTTTCAGGCGGAGGGTGCCGTAGGTTCCCCGGCTGCGCTCAAAGTAGTACTCAATTCTCTCGCTTAGGACGCCATCCTCCTGGGTATGTTTGCTTTCTGGTCTTCCTCGCCAGGCGTAATATCCGCCCAGACTGACGTCCAGTACCCGACACATCCAATCAACCTTCCTTTCAATGCTTATGTATCTTATGCCGACAAAATCTTCAGGCTTCACACAGCTTTCGGTGAGACGCAGACATGGGCTTATCGTTCAGAACACCTTTTAAATACTCAGTGAATGCTGGGGCGAGGCGGGCCTATCACGAATCTTCTGGGCACGATCCGGATCATGGCTAAATACACGAGTGTTTCGGTTGTTTCAGGTGAGGATCAGTCGAGCAGACTCCGAAGTACCCAGCGCTGACCCACGTCATGCACCAACCAAGCATGTTGCTCTTGGCTGAGTACTCGACTGACCGTCACGACGCGTCCCTTGGGCCAGACAAACGACCAACGGATGTTCGGCTGACCACGTCCATTCCGCTCGATTTCGTGCCGCCAACCGCCCGGATTCGTCTTGAACCGGGACATCAGGCCCTTCCTATGACACCCAGGACAATAGTAAACGCGGAGATCATTTGCTGGCCATTCGGTGAAGCGGTTCATGTTCCCTGAATCAGACTCCGGCAAGCCCGACTCAACCCATGCCGCGAGGCCAAGTACGGTTCCCGGCACCACGACAGCCAACTCCGGCAGACCCGGCGGGGACACCAGCACGGCCTCCAGAACCCCGCTGCGGCCCCTGCACTCGGAGCGGTGACAAGACGTCTCCTGGGCAATGATTGTGAGCTGCACCACGCGCCCCGCCTGGGGGAAGAGAGCCAGATGGCCGCCCAGCGCTGCCTCTACCGTCTGACCCAGACTCAAATCGAGCGCAGGAACATGATGCTGATCGTTTAAATAAAGTGCAGGTGTGTCGTGTTGCCAGGGTTGTGCCTGCGCGAGACGGCGTTCGTGCGTGCTCATGAACCAGAAGCAGCGCACCTGGCTTGCTCGGTACCGGGCTTGCCGAGCGGCCAGGGTCGCCAAGGTGATGCCACTGTGCTGAAGCTCAAAGGCCACCCGCTTCTTGCCTTGAAAGCAGAGCACATCCGCTCGCCACCGCTCTCCTGAGGGGGTTTGGCCACTTGCTTCTACCCAGGCGTCCCATCCGGCAGCCCGGGCAGCGCGCAACATGATGGCTTTGCCCTGGAGATGGAACGCCGTTTCAGGGGCGCTGCTGCACGCACCGGCTTTGGCATGGGCGAAGAAGGGTAAGCCCAGGACACTGCACTTGGGGACAGCAGTGGTTTCGCAGCACGCCATCCGCAGGCCTGGCTGTCCTCGCAACGCCTCAAAGGTCTCAGACGGCAAGTCAATGCTGACCAGTTCTTTTTCACCGAGCAAGGCACGGAGTGGCATGAAATCTTTCATAGATTGGCATATTTTTTGGCATTGGTGGTCCTCGGTATGGCGGCTCGCAAGCCCGGGCTGTATGCAGTACGAAGAAGCGGGGGGCGGCGCTTGGCGGGCACGCAGTGCGGTGGCTGAGGCGGACCTACCATGAGCTGTAGGGTCGCTGGGCCTGACCGCCGAACAGGCCGAACAGATCATGGCCCAGCGGATGCCCGCCGGACGCTCCCGACTGATCGCTGCGATTGAGGCGCTGACATCCGCACTCGCGACTCATCCCGATGCCTGGCAGCTGTACCGGGATGCGGCCTGGCCGCTCAGGGAGGCGGCCAGCGGCAAATCTACTGAGCTGATCCGAGTGACAGTCCAGCATACGGGGAGATACTTGTGGTCGACCTACCGCTCTGGAGTGCGTCGACCCTAATCCTCCACGAAGGGCTGCAGGAGGCGGGCTTCAAGGCCCTCGACGCTCCAGGCGTTGAGTGTCAGTAATGTCACAGGGAAGGCCACGGTGATCAATGACCGACAACCTAAAGTGCTGAACGCCCATCACCGCCTGCACCTGAAACGGCGTCCCACCCTCAAGGCGCAGCGTGTCCCCGACTCGCACCTTACGAAGGTCATGAACTCCCGTCCAGTCCTGTTGGCGCGCGTGCCACTGGGCATCTTCCAGCAGAACCTGCAACTCGACCAGGAGCGCTGACCTGGACAGGCCAGCTGCCACGGCAGCGCGAATCTCTACCTGTGCGACTTCTGGAAAGCGTGTCCGTATGCCCTTCAGGACGGCTTGAACTTCCTGGTTCAGTGAGCGCAGCAGGCCCTTTCGCGTGCCCTCGTCCAGGGTGGTCGACCAGTCCTGGAAGGGTACCTGTGTCCCTCTGGCCTGCAGCGCCACGGCTTCGAGTGCATCCCAGAAGGTAAGGTGCGCGTCCAATGGCTCCAGGGTGCTTGGCAGACTGGTCTGGAATGGGAACCCGGCGGGAAGACGCTCGTCCAGTTGCGCGAGGCGTTCTTTGATTCCCTTTCCATGGATCCAGATGTTCGCCCAGCGCTCGAGTGGGCCGATGGTCCTGCTGAAGAATTCCGGGACTGTTGGAACAGGCAGGGACGGAAGTGAGGTGCGGCGCATCAGACCCTGAGACCAGCGGAAGCCAGAAAATTTCTCCTCTCCATCACTGGGGAACTCAGGCAGCGTTGCTTGCGCTAAGGCGATCAGCAGGGTGTGGCGTTCATCGGGTAAATAAGCCCAGGTGGTGTCCTTCGGTGTGTGAACACATGCGAGAACCCCCGGGCCTTCCTGCTTGCTCAGCGAAGCCAGCATCGGCACAAGCTCTGGTTCGCCATACCGCAACCCCGCATGCGGGCGAGCCTGTTCAAGGTCATCCACGACCTCAGTCTCATTGACAGCCGCGAGTTGCACCCCCAAAACGCGCAGATTGAGCGGCGTGCCAGTGACAGAAAAGAGAGTCACGTGGCCACCCATCTCCTGCAACGCAGCGCGGAGATCATCCACACCTGCGGCCTCCATGCCCTTCAGGACAGCCTGTGCTTCCTCAGACGTGAGCTCCACGCCCCGCACCCGCAGACTGCCTTGCAGGCGGTCCTGGAGAGCGGTCAGCGCATTGACCGACGTCGTGCCAGTCAATAACCCCTGGCTGTAGTGGTTCCAACTGTCACTGGCCGCCAGGTGAGCGCGGGTCTCCAGCGCGTGGCCCAGCGAGATGACTCGGCTCAGGGCCTCCAACTCGCTTTTCAAGACGTGAGCCTGCGCTTTGGCCAGCGTAGACCAGTATGCAGGTGCTGCCCTGCTCAGCAGCTTCTTGGATCTGTGCGACATCTCAACTCCGGTCCAGGCGGACGGAAGCGGGGTTCCTGCGTTGCCTCGCTCCGCCTGGGTTGGGGAGTGAGAAGGAAAAAACAACGTCTTGGGTGTTGCGCTGGACTTTACCAGGCCCCGGTACGGAGTGCAGGAAGCGGGCGGCCAGCGAGCCTAAGGACAGTGAAGCAGGCCACCACTCGCCCTGTCAAGTCCTCCCGAGCATTATCTCCGCTCGCCTGGCTTGTGGAAGAGTTTTGCCATCGCCGCTGATTACCCTGTCCAGCTCGAACTCGAAGACCCGCTGATGTACTGGCTTGACGCCGAGTTCCTCGCCCTGCTCGACGCCTGAAAATCCCGTGATTGTGAAGCCGCTGAAAAAACTCAGAGGCTGATCGGTGCAGTGAAGGCAGAGCGCCGAATACTCCAACGGCGACGCTCCTGCTCCTGAAACAATCCTGGGTGGGCTTGCAAACGGCCATACAGCTCTCCTGCGGTGAAGGGCAGCTTCAGGTGTTTGACCAGTTCCGTGCACGTTTGCGTGTCTCCAGCGCGTATCAAGTACCGGGCACAGAGGACCACAGGATCATTGGTGGCCGGCCACTCAGGTTTCACTTGCGCCCGCACCTTCTGAATCTGGCGAGTGACCTCCTGTGTGGGGGTCATACTTATTGCCCGCGAGCCATGCCGCATCACCGCACCCCCGATCGCGGCGCGACTCGCGGGCCACAGCGCCAGTACGGCCATCATCCCCAAGGCCCCCACCGCCTGCGCAGCCGAGCTCACGCCCCGCTTCTTCAAGCTCTCGTGCAGTTCCACAACGCCCGTCCCAAGCAACGTTAGAGGAAGGCCCACCATCAGGGTGAGAATTTCCTGAACGCGCAGGTCATCCCGGAACGCACATAAGTACATGCCGTGCTCCCCAACGCCCGGCGTTCCCAGCGTCATGACCAGCCCGCCAAATGCGACCTTGTCATACGTGAGAAGGCCGTCCGCGTCCAGGACCCAACCCAGCAGCGCCAGGTCGGCGTCGTCTGGGTCGCGGTCAGGCTGGCGGACCATCGCACTCAGGGTCGTGTCAGGCAAGCCAGCTGGATTCAAGAACAGTATCTGGCTCTGCATGCGAGTCGTCCACAACGCCCACATGGCATCCGCGTACCGAGGAAACTTCCGCCGGATGTTCTGTTCCAGGCGCGTGACCCCTGGGGTCACCTCAACCACGTCCTCGGCTGACATCACCAGTCGGCCGTGTGGTGCGTCGAGCAGTTCAAACAAAGCGGTCAAAGGTGGTCCTGGTTTCTTCACTGCGGCTTGCAGGTCCCGCAAGATGACGTTGGCGTCAACGAGCAGTACGACCGTCCGACGCGTCAGGTTCACCATAAGTTCGGGAAGCTTGCTGGGATGCTGCTGTTCAAGCATGCCGTCACTTTAGTGACCAGACCGACGGTTGTTGTGGACAACCCGTTACCTTCTGCGCGTAGGTGAATCTTAGTACCGAACGCATCGCGTGACCGTCTGAGTGCTTCGTCTTCCTGGCCACCCCGTGCTCCTGTGGCGTGTTCATGGGCTCGTCCTGCACCCAGGCCGGGCCGAACCGGGCACCGAGCACCGAGGCCTGCGGACCACTCAGGCCGTAGACCACGTGACCTGTTCTGAAGCTGCTCGCCAACCCCGTCTTGATGGGCTGTCGAGGAACGATCCGCTTTTCTTCGGCGGTGTTGTGCTAGTTCAGCATCCGCAGTGAGGGAAGCTGATCCCACTCCCCTTGTTGAATGTAGGCAATTGCGGCCTGAGCGGTGCGGGAGACGATCGGGTCCCGGCATTCCAACGCCAGCGCTTGAAGGTCCTGCTCCGCCTGGAAACCTGGGTCAACCCGAGCGATCATCAGCAGCCGGTCAAGCGACGCCTGGGGCGTCAGGGCGGGGTCGTTCATGCCTTGGCGCAGTATGGCAGCGACGTGATCGTCGATGTTCCTGCGCCAGTGGGCGGCCCATTCGGAGTCGTTGCCGGGAAGGAACAGACCCTGGTAAAGCTGCTGGACTTGCGCTGGGTCGGCTTGCATCAAGATCTCCTGGGCATCGCAGCGCAACTCGAAGTGATTGGCGAGCTTCCAGGGAGAGTTTTGCCGTCCGCGTCCCGGCGTGACGATCAACGGCATGGCCGGCAGGCCGAGGTCCGTCTGGAGCACCTGAAGGTGGGTGTTGAGGTTCAGACGGGCACTCCTGGCTGACTGCCGGCCGCGCCGTAAATCCTTGTCGGCCCACAGCGCGTCAGCGACGCTGTCCTGCTGCGCACCGGGTTCAAGCAGAACGTACACCAGCGCTTGGAGTGCTTTGTCGAGCACAAAGTTCACTGGCGTGCCGTTGAGCGTCAAGGACACTGCGCCGAGCGTGCGGAGGTGCAGGGTTCTGGAGAGCGGCACCTGCGGAGCGGGCTGGTGGCGTTCGGCGAACCCCTGCGGCGTCCAGCCTTGGGTGAGAACGGTTTCCAGCAGCACAGGGAAGAGATCGAGAATCTGCCAGAGGTTGTGCTGGCGAATCAGGTTTCCCTCGCACGGCGCGAAGCACCGCTCAAGGTGAGCTTGTTCGAGCTTGCCTTGCTGGCGGGCGATCTCGGCGTTGAGCACCAGCAGGTTCAGCGGCGGAAGATTGTCGGTCGGGCAGGTCGCCAGGAAGGCTTGACTCACGACCTGACTTTCCTGAACTTGGCCCCGAGCGAACAGCAGGTAGGCCTGGAGCGTGACCTGACTGATCCTGATGTAATTGTTGTTGGAGGACTGCTGGAGGAACAGCTTGTCGTAGATCCGTTGTGCTTCTTCGACTTTTCCATCCAGAATCTCGTCATAAACGAAGAAGAACAGGCTATCGGTTGCGCCCGTCATGTCATCAAAGGCGAGAGACTGCTCAAAGGCGCGTTTTCCAGCAGCAACCGCCTGCGCTTTTTGACCCTGAGCATGCCGCAGACTGCTCAGCGATTTACAGAGCATCGGAATGCCCAGCGGGTAACGCGTCTCGCACAGCAAGAGGAACTCTTCCAGGATCGCTTCTGCCTCACCGAGGCGGCCAATAACGATGTACTGCAAGCTCAAGTGCGTCAACAACGGCACCAGGCGGTTTAAAAAGCCCAGGTGACGTCCCGCGGTGTAGGCCCGTTCGTACTCGCGCAGCGACTGGTCGTACTGTTTGAGTCGTTGCAGCAGGTAGGCTTTGATGGAGATGCAGGCCAGCAGGGCACTAGCATCACCGAAGGCTTCGGCGCGCTGGACCGCTTCCGTGGCCACCTGAAGGCCTTCTTCGAGCCGGGGGGTGCTAGACAAAGCGGCTGCCAGGGCCCGCAGGAGCCGGATGCGGTCGACTTCGTGAACGGCAAGTTCAAGGCCAGCGTTGGCGTAATCGATGGCGGCCTGCGGGTCACCCGCCCGGAAAGCGACCAGCGTCAAGGCGAAGTACGCCAGCGGCGTGACGAGATCAGGAGAATCGATCAAGCGCAGGGCAATCACTTTCCCGGCAGGGCCCTCGCCAGTTTCCATCAAGGCGACGGCCATCAATGCCTGAAGCACAGGCGACAGGAGCGTCAGCGTGACCGGCCCCAGCGTTTCGCGCACCAGCAACCAGTCGGAATACTGGAACCACTGCGGCATCAACGTTTCAGCCAGCCGGATCACGTCGGCCAGCTCGCGCCCTTCCCAAAACCAGTGCAGCGCCTGATACGGCAAATCCTGCTGCTCTAGAGCACGGGCAAAGTGCACGTACACGTCATGCGCACGTTGCGGATTGCGGTCGAGTTCGGCTCTGAGGAACGCCCGCACCACGTCGTGCGGCAAGAACCGCTGATCTCCGAGGAGCGTGAGCGGCACACCGACCTGCTGGATCACGCTGAAGCCGCTTATACCGGAAGGCAGCATTGGAAAGTCCTCTGGACTCCAGGTCTCTTTGATGGCCAGCGTCAGCAGCGTGTCTTTCAGCTCGGCGGGCAGTGGGTTGAACAGTTGCTCGACCAGCAGACGAGCGGGGAGCGGTGCGTTCTGGCGTTGACCGTGGATAGCCAGCATCATCGCCGCAGGCCAGCCCTGGTACTGCGCTCGCAACGCCTGGAGCGCTTCGTTGGGCTCGCCCAGCTGGTCCGCCAAATGCTGCGCTTCGGTTTCTGTGAACGGCAGCGTCGTACCGGTGAAGATCAATGCTTCTCCACGTGCCAGGAACGGCGCGGCGTTGAACGCGCCTTCGTCGTGCTGCGCCAGGAAAAACCGGTGGCCCTCGCCGACAGCACTGAGCAGGGTGCTCAGCACCCGACCGGATTCCACACTCAGGGATTCGCCAGCATCCAGAATGATGTTCAGATCGTCCTCGTGGTCGTTGAGGTCGGTTGTGATCGCGCCGAGCAGGGCGTCGCGGCTGTCATTGTGCTCATCGAGCTGCGCCCAGGTAGGCATCGGCACACCATGGGTTTTGCAGGCCTGCGCCACGGAACGCAGGAAGAAACGAGGGTCCTTGTCATCTTCGCCCAGACGCAACCAGAGGGTCTTCTCCGGATGGCGGCGGGCGTACTGCGCCAAGGTCGTGGTCTTGCCGTAGCCGGAAGGACCCGAAAAGACAATCACCCTGGCCAGCGTGTGCTGTTCAATGCCCTCAAGGAGCCGGGTTCGCTCAAGTTCTCCCGGAAAGGAGGTGGGCGGCGAGAAGCGAGTCTCAAGCCGTCCGCGTCGCCGAGCGGGTTGCGAACCAGTCATCTGAAGAGCATAAGAGAGGTTCTCTTCCGTGATGCTGACAACGCCGCAGGCGCTGAACTTGAGCATCGGGGGGTATCCTGAGGTGATGCAAGATGATCAGACGATGGTTGCCGTGGACGCTGCGGCGCGCGGGCCATACGCCGCTTTTGGAGCCGTGATTTTGTGCGCGGGTGGCGTCCGCCTGGAAGTGAATGGGCCGTTGCCGCGCACGGGCTTGCAGGAAGTCACGGCGGCGCTGATGGCGCTGCGGTACGTTCCGGCAGATAGCGGTTCGGTGACGGTGTATACCGACGCCCACGGCGTGGAATTGCAAGCCGTCCTGGCGGTGACGCATCCCGGGGTGCAGGTGCAGCAGATTTTGCGCAACAGCATTCCTGAGCACGAGCGCGCTCACGTCCTGGCGCAGGCGGCCCGCAAGAAGCTGGAGCTGAATGCGGGGTCGGTGCCTGAAGAGGAGATCAACCGCATCGCGGTGTACTCGCTTCAGAGTGTCGACCAGGGGCAGCCTCGGTACGCGGTGGTCTTCTGGGAGGGCAAGGCGCTGCGAGGGTATACGGGTTCGGTAGCCACCCAGGCAAGCCGGGTGCTGACCCGCAAGGCGCTGGAGGAGGCTGTGGCGCAGCATGTCAGCCCCCAACATGTGCTGATCCAGGACCTCAAGGCGCACCCGAAGTTTATGGATCCGGGCACCTGGGTCAATGCCGCGCAGTTGAAGGTGCTGCGGAAAAAGTCCAGGGGACTGCTGCTCGGCCAGCCGTTGACAGGGCCTAAGGAGGGGAGTAAAATTGAGTTTGCCAATGGGGACGATCCGGTCTCGACGGGGTTGGCAGAAAGTGAAGTTGCGAGTCGAGGATGATCGTTGGCCTCGTTAATCATCGGTCGAGCCCTTTAAACGGCAACGATAACACTGATTTTAGCTTTGCAATGGCAGCCTAAACCCCTGCCCAGCCGCTGGATAGCCTCGCCATTGGCGCTCCAGTTCCGCTGATCTAAACAATGGCTAGTCTCCAGTTGCGGCTCAGGGCCGGGGGCGAAAAGAAAACTGAGACTGGGTACTTGGAGGCTGTTCGTCGGCGGCTGGGTACTGAGATGAACAACGACGGACTACACTCGTAGATGCTTGCTTAATGTGACTTCGGACGCGGGTTCGACTCCCGCCGTCTCCACCATCCAGAGAGAAGCCCACCTGACATTCCAGGTGGGCTTTTTTCAGCACTCAGCACAAAATTCCTTAACATTAAATAATTGAACATCAACTAATTCACAACGATTCACAACTGCCATTTCCCTGAAGACCCTAAGTGACCAACCGTGTTTTCCCGGTTCACTTTGTCCGTCTCCTTCCCAATCTTGACCTCCCGCGCTTGCCCTGCATCCGCTCCGCAACGCACTTTTAGAGCAAATTACCTTCACATTAAATAATTGAACATCAATCAATTTACAACTATTTACAACTCCCCTCTACCTTAAAGCCACAGGTGCCTAACCGCTTTTTCCGGTCACATCCGTCCGCCTGGTGCCCAGATCCGACTTCCCCCCACTTGCGACATGTCCCCCCTACCACCCGTTCCCGGAAAGTGACTTCACACCTCAATACCCGGACTCCGTATCGACACACCCACGCACCCTGAAGGTCAGTCATGACGCAACCCCATCCCCATCCGCTGCACCTGCCTGACAACTATTCCCCAACCCCTTCCAGCCAAGCAACTTCACCGCTTCGCGTGCGTGCTCGCCTCGCCATATTCCACCTCGATCCACCCCGCTTGGTCACGCGGTAGGGGCCGACCAACCTCAACCCGGCCAGAACCAACCTTGACCCTGCTCAAGATCAAGAGCGGAGGCATCACACCATGAACCGACTGCTCTTGACCGCCCTGCTCCTGACCCCCCTCACCCTCAGCGCCCAGGCCCGCAGTGACCTGAACACCACCCTCAGCACCACCCAGGCCACCCAGCAAAACATCACCCTCACCCTCGGCCCCGGCGCACTCGCCACCCTCACCTTCCCCGAAGCCGTCACCGACGCCACTGTGACCCGCAGCAACCTGATCGACACCAAGATCGTCGGCAACCGCATCCTGCTGGCCGGACTGGCCAGTAGCGGGAACACGCCCATCCAGATCACCACCGAAACGCAGGTCTACACCTGGCGCGTGCAGCTCAACAGCGATGCGGCAGGCAGCATCGTCAGTGTCACCGTCACCGATC
>Ga0160427_10001812_pt1 | contig 13006 bp, 17 predicted proteins | sample SolpanmetagenomL_FD_108194 | JGI IMG/M metagenome (GOLD analysis project Ga0160427, IMG submission 108194) | Solar panel surface microbial communities from Lawrence Berkeley National Laboratory, California, USA - L | ecosystem: Engineered > Built environment > Solar panel > Unclassified ...
GATGTGGGCGTCGGCCGCCCGGATCGGCAGGCCGGCCATCGGGGTCGAGAAGTCCTTGCTCGACTTGTGGGTCAGGTGCAGACCCATCAGCCTCGCGGCGCGTTCGGCGTCCTCACCGAAGGTTTCGTAGAAGTCGCCGCATTGAAAGAGCAAGATGGCGTTGGAAAAAACCGCCTGTACTTCCTCGCGCAGTTGCACATACTGCTGCAGCATTGGCGGGAGCGGGCCGTTGCCGGTGCCCTTGAGGACATGGAGAGGAACATTCGTGGCCTGCATCGACGCAGGATAGCGTCTGGGTCGGTGCCGATTGGTCAAAAAAGAACCCCTCGCTGTGCGTGGGCACAGGCGAGGCGCTGATGAAGTCGCAAGTTGTCCGTTACTTCAGTTCTGTCTGGTACCGCTTGTTATCCCCGCGCCCAAACTTGCCCCGGCCCGAGGTGACGCCAGTGCTGTACAGCGTTTTACTGCGGTGTTAACCGGCACGCCCGCTTCGACCATCGCCTTCAAGGTGGCCGCCTTGATCGATCTTACCTCGGCCTCGGTCTTCAGGTTGCCCTGTAAGGCCCGCATGCCGGAGAGGTCGGGCTGGATGCGCCAGTTGCCCTGCTGGAAGCCCCAGTGTGGGAAGAGGCCCATCATCAGCCCCTGGCACAGGTCGTCGAGCAGCGGCACGATCCGGTCTTCCCAGAGCATCGCCTTGGCCGCGTCGAGGTTGGCGAAGGTGGCCGCCTCACCGAAGCTCAGCAGCACCGGCGGCACACCGAAGGCGGCGGCGATCTCCTCGTGCTGGAACTTGCGGCTGTTCAGGTAGTCCAGTTCGGTGGCGTTCATCCTGAGGCTTTGAATCTTGGAAGCGCCGCCCAGCAGCAGGAAGCGCCGCGCCTTGGTGGCATTCACCTGATCGTGCAGTTGCGCGTTGGCATCGGCCTGTTGGGGAGCCGTCAGGGACTTCTCCAGCAGCACCGCGAAGGGGGGCTTGCCATCGTTCGCCAGGACTGCGCGGTTCCAGTCGGCGGCGGCGTTGTCGGTGTCCACTGCACGAGCCGCCGCCTGCAGGGGCGACATGCCCCAGTAGATGTTGCTGGGATCAATGAACATCCAGTGGCTGACCTGCTCCGGGTTGAGGGTCAGCCGGTCTTCCGAGGTCGGCCGCCACTCGTAGCCGCTCAGATACTGGGTCTTGCTTGGCAGCGGCTTGATCTGGTCAGGCATCAGCGGCCACAGCTCAATCGGCTTGCCGCCCACCAGATTCTTGAACCACAAGGCGTTCCCGGCCAGCAGCATGTGCAGCGCCCAGCGCTCCATCACGTCCTGGCGGGCCATGTATGGGTTGCGCCGGTTCAGCAGCCCCTGAATCGGGTGCTCTGGCACCACCTGCCACTGATCCTTGACCAGCTGCTCGAGCACCAGCGGCACCGAGGCCAGCCCAGTGCTGATCTTCCCGCAGGCCGAGTACACCCAGGTACTGGCTCTTCAGCCCTTTCTTCACTGTGGTCTCAGCCGTCCACTCGGTGGCGACGGCCCGGCCGGGGCCGGACTGGCTGCTGCTGACGTATGGCACCGAGTCGCCGCCCTTGAGCTTCACTTCCAGCCCCAGGAGGGCCGCGCCGATTCTCTGAATTGCGTTCATGCCCACCTCCCTGAAGTCATGCCGTACCCACAAAGAAGCCGCCGACGGCATCGGTCACCAGCTCTGCCCAGCCGTAGCTCAGGCTGTCCACCTGATCGTCGTGGTCGTCTGCGGTCGTGCCGGTGAAGCTGCTGACCTCACTGAGCAGCGGCGATACCCACGGGGTACTGACCGGTACCCGGATGCGTCCCTGATTCCACGCGGCGGCCGCAGGCTGCGCGCGGGTGAACTTGTCGCCCACCGGCTTCATGCCCTTTACCCGCACGCCGATGGTGGCGAGATATTGGATGATCGGCAGCGACTGCGCTGTCTCTTCCATCAGGATGTCCACCCCGTAGGTGGCCTGCAGGTCGAGCGCCACTACGCCCAGCTGCACCAGGTCGTAGCGGCCGTGCCGGACTTCCAGCACATCGGCCTGCATCTCGCTCGGTACGCCCCGTCCGGCCATCACCACGAAGGCGGTGAAGTCGGCGGTTTTGCGCTGACTGCTGGCGGTGTCGACCGCGATCACGATCCGGGCGCCGTCGAGCACTGGCACCTCGTACCGGGCCGGGCTGTCGCTGAAGACCTGGCCGCCGCGCTTGCGGGGCCGCTGCTGGTACAGGGCCTCGAAGTCGTACTCGTTGGCCGCCTTCATGCCCAGCAGGCGCTTCAGGGTGAAGCGCTGCGGCCACAGGGCCTCGCCCAGTTCCCGGCCCATCGGGTCGACTACGTTTGGGTCGTCGTAGATGGCCGCGAGGTTCAGGTGCTTCCAGGTCAGGCCTCCCAGCTCATCGCCTTCCCCTGCCGCCAGCATATCGAGCACCTTGCCAGCCAGGTCGTCGGGATGCCAGCGCGTGTGCATCAGCACCAGTGAGGCGTCCGGGCTCAGGCGGGTCAGCAGGCCAGAGGTGAACCACTCCCAAACGCCCTCGCGCACGATCTCGCTCTCGGCCGCCTTCCGGTCTTTCAAAGGGTCGTCGATCACTGCGAAGCGGGCGCCCATGCCGGTGATAGAGCCGCCCACGCCCGCCGCACGGAAGAAGCCGCCTAGGTTGGTACCCCAGTCGGTGGCCGCCTGCGAGTCCTCAGCCAGCCCCACGTTCGGAAAGTAGCGCGGGAAGGCCAGGCCGGTGGCGATCTCGTTACGGATGCTCCGGCTGCTGGTGCGGGCCAAGCGCACGCTGTAGCTGGTGTACATCGCCTCGGCGTCCGGGAACTGGCCCAGCATCCACTCCAGCCAGGCCTTCACCGTCTCAGTCTTGCTGTGGCGGGGCGGCATGGTAATGATCAGCGCGTCGCCCGGCTTCAGCTCGGCTAGGGCGGCGATCATCAGCTGGATGTGGGTCGCCAGCTGGTACTTCGGGTAGCGGGCCTTCCAGTAGTCGGTGAGGCTCGGCGCGGCCGGCGGCTCAGTTTGGGAGCGGCGGGCGGTTCGCCACACCTCGGCCTGACGCTGGAGCCGTTGCATTTTGGTCAGCATCGCCAGCATTCAGCACCTCCAGTGCCAGAGCAATTTCACCCAGGGCCTTGCCAGTGCCCACCAGCACCTTCAGGCCTTCCATGTTCACTTCCCGCACCTGACCTAGCTCGGTCTCGAACACGATCACCGGCTCAATGCACTCGACGATCATGGCCGCCTTGGTCAGGGTGGCCTGCAGCGCCCGCCTCAGCTCGACCACCCAGGAGCCCTCAGCCGCCGCCCACTTCCGGAGGAAAAGTTCCGAAAGTTTGGGGTCGTCCTTGAGCCGGGCACGGTAGTTTTCGATCGTCCTGGTGGTGATGTTCCATTTTTTCGCCGCTGGCTCGTCGCCCAGGTAGGCGGCGTCCACCAGCACGGCGGCGGCACGTTCGTAATTGAAGTGTTGAGCCAAGGTGGGTCACCTCCTGATCGGCATGAAAAGACCCGCCGAAGCGGGCCGGGCTGTGACACAACTGCATCAGGTCGCGTAGCTTAGAACTGGAACAGCTTTAGGGTTTGGGCCCCAGGCATTGTCCCCTGGAGAGCTTCCTCGGCAGACCCAACCCACGAATACGATACCGATGACTGGAATCAATGAGACCAGCTGCCACCATCCGCTCCTGCCGATGTCATGCATTCGCCGGGCGTTGACGGCAATTTGGGGAATAAAGGTGAACAGAGTCCAGAGTCCACTGAGCCATCCAATGGTGAAGTCCTTTGAAGCGAGCCCCAGCATTGAGTCAGCGAAGAGAAGAAGAAGAAACATGACGTCGTTGACCAGAAGGAACGTGAAGTACTCACGCCTTCTGGCACGCCCCGCAAAGTTCCCGTAGTTCTCAAAAAAGCCGGTAATGACGTTCATCGGTCTGCCTGCAACGTGACGCGCTGCAGGTAGAGAAGAAAAAGCATGAGAGTAGTGTAAGCTCCTCGGAATGGCCAGGAACTGACATATACGTAAAAAGCGCCAACCTTGCGGTGGCGCCTAAGGTTTTGACTGGTGTGGAACTCTACCAAAATTAGAGGTCAATCTTGGGAAATTAACAACTGCGAGTGGAGAATCGCTAGATGATCGGCAGCATTGTTATCGCCGAGTCGCTTCATCAGTTCAGTCACGGCCAGGGCGTACAGCACGCTGCGGTTCCGGTCACCCCGTCAGCTTCCGCTATCGTCGAGCAGGCTGGCCGGACCGCTTCCGGTCTGGATGCGGGCCAGCAGGTTGGCGTACACTCGCTCCTGCCGATCGCTGTGCATCAGGTCGAGGATAATCAGCCCTACCCGGCCTTCCGGTACCGCGCCGCCAGGCAGGACCAGCAGGCTCTGCGTGGCTGCCGTCGAGCGCCCGCCCGGCCCACTGCGCCAGTTGCCCACGCCCACCACTTGGAAGCGGGCGCTGCTGCTGGGGCCGACGCTGTACCGCTCGAGATCGCTTTGGTGGGTCTCCCAGCGGCGCAGGGCCTGGAAGACCTTCTCGGCGTACTCACGGGCGGCGCGCACGTCGTCGCGGTTGGGCTTGGCAGTTGTGTGAGGCATAGGTCGGCGGGCCTCCGGAGTGGGCGCGAGGGTCAAAGTGTCCCGGTGGCCCTGAGCAGGTTCTTGGCGGTCGCCGCGCAGTCCAGGGCGGCTTCGTTGCAGAGCGCCGTCCGGCCTTCCTTGCGGATGATCGCCTCGAGCAGGCGCAGGGCCACGAACTCGACGGTTAGCGGGCGAACGTCAGTGCTGGGCGCGGTGGCGCGCTCCGCTTCAGGAGCTTCCCAGGTGCGATTCGTTTTGGGCTTCGTGGTGGTGACGGCGGATACCAGCTGGCGGGTCTGTCTGCGATCTCTTCCAGTCATTTCGGCTCCGTGTGTCGACATATAGGTCTGAACAGGCCTGTGAATTCTGCTACCGTCAGCTCATGCGACACTTATTCTTAGGCAGTGCACTTCTGCTCAGCCTCTCAGCGTGCGGGGGGTTTGCACCAGTGGATCAAAGTGTTCCGAACGATCCTTTGGTCTTCAACGGCTTTTGGGCAGGCCCCTTGAGTCAATTTGGCTATGATCAGCCTGACGGTCTTCCAGTACTCATCACTTCCAATGCGACATTTATTGATAAGACGACTTATAAAGTGAGTGGTACTTTGAACTTTAGGGATGTGAAATATGATTTCTCCGGTATAGCCATGGCTAGAAGCAACCTAGATTTTCATCCTTCTAGTACTAGACTAGTTGCGCAATACCAGTCTTATCCGCCATCTGTCTCTATCAACGCAGATTTGAGCGTCGGTGGTCAAAAAGTTGGCGGGTTGAGCTTATATAGTGAGCCAGGAAACCGAAAAGACTACTATCTGAACTTCTCTCTTGACGGCGAGCAGAAAGGTTGGGCAGGTAAGGTTGTGAGGGTGTACGACTGAGCTGTTCAAAATGCTCCTCCCTGCACAGCTTTTTTTAGAGCTGTGTTGTTCGATGCCTCCAAAATCGCGCGGAGTCGGCGGCCCTCGGCAATCAGGTGCAAGGCTTCTTCGGGGCTGTGGATGATGTGGGCGGGAATGTCGTAAGCCGAGGCCACCAGCTCGTGGCACTCGGTCTGATCGGGGCGGGTGCGACCGGTGGCGGTCTTCAGCTCGACCACTGCCGCGAGGGTGAGGTTGAAGCCGGGCAGGCCCAGCAGGAACACCCGGTCGGGGAAGCCCAGCGGCAGGGTGCCATGCTTCCGACCCTTGCTCTGGCCCCGGTTGACCATCGCGGTGTCGGTCTTCAGGTCGGCGTACCAGCCGGTGCGCAGGAACAGGTCGCGCACCTGGCTCTCGATCTGGGCTTCAGAGTAAGAAGACCCAGTCACCTGGCACCCATGCGCGCTAAGTTCAGCACGACATATTTTAGATGAGGCTGTCTAAGAACTTCGTATACTCCGGTATGCCGTCGCCTGCGCCGAGAACTCTCGCTCTGGAAAAACTCGTTGATCAATTGTCCAAACTTCTGTGGATACAGCTTCCCATCGCGTTCTTGAGCTCCATTCAGTCGTACGTGAATAGAGAAGGACCACAACCAATTTCCGTGACCGTGATCGTTCTTGGTGGGATTGTTGCCGGAGCGATCTACGCTTTCGTGACCTGGCACTACGACAGTTGGATTAATGGGCTGGAGTCGCGCCCTAGAAAGCTGACTCTGGAGAAGAGTGGCAAACAGCTTCATGGGCTGATGAATGTGTATTTGTTCTTCGGAAGTCTGGGCCTCCTGAGTTTTGGACTCCAACTTTTTACGACGGCGAGAGGCGGGACCAGCATCCCGGAGCAGAACACGCTGTGGACAGCTCTTCAATTCGTGAGCACGATTTTTTTGATTGTCGGTGCGTCTGCGGCCAAAGCATGGTTCCGGACGGGATACACCACTGAAGTCTTGCCGCAGCGTTCTCGTCTTCTGCTGGCCCTGCGCGCTTACGGTGTAGTAACCGCTCTGCAAGCAGTGGTTTACCTGATTACCTCGTGGCCGTTGACCAGGCTGACGGACTGGATCTCGCTGGTATTGGCTCTCGTTACCAATGTCATTTTTCTCTGGGCCGTGTTCCTGACCATCAAACTGGTTGAGGCGACATTTGGCGTATCTGAGAAACGTCCCGTGGAGAGCGGGACAGCCAGCCTCTAGCCCGTGAGCCACGGCGGCGCGAAATATTACGCCCCACTCCCCACGGCCCGGATCGCCGCGAAGTCGCTGCTGGCAAAGGTGATGCGGCTGCTGCCGTTGCGCTCGTCGAACAGGTCGTTGTGCCGGTCGGTCACAGCCTCGACGGTGTACTGGTCGCGCTTGTAGCTCACCCGCTGCCCCACCTCGAAGGCCACAGTTGGCGGAATGGCCGGGTCGGTGTTTCCGGGCAACGGCGCTCTGGCTCGCCACGCCTCGGCCTTTTGGGCGATCTTCGGCAGCAGGTTGTTGAGGCCCTAGCCCTTGCCCTGCCAGAACTCGTCGGCGGCCACCTCCTGGGTCGCATCGGCCAGCGCGGCGGCTGGATCAGGCCCGCCAAACTGGCCTAGCAGACGCTTCAGGTCCTTCTATCGGCCTGGGGTGAGCGCCTCGGCGGCGGGCAGCTTCAGACGGTGCTTGTTGTAGACCGCCATCAGGCGCTGAGCACTCGGGCTGGCCTTCTGGCCGGCCGGCGGAACCGTGTCAAGGTCTTCGGCTTCGGTCTCACCCGCAGTCGCCTGGGGGATGGGGGGCGTCTGCTCAGAGACAGGCACTGGGGTTTGATCTTCGCCCTGCGACGCTGGCGCAAGCTCAGCCGCGCCAGCGGCGGGGTGTGTTTGTTCTGCTGTAGGTTCTGTTCCTTTATTAGATATTGGGTCCGCCGTACGACTTGCCGTTGGGTTTCCCGGCGTCCTGCTGTTGGGTTTGTCCACATCCAGTTGTTGGGTTTCCCCACTTCTTGATGTGGCGCCCTGCGTTTCAGATGCCAACTTCTGGAGGGCCACCGTCACTTCCTCCTGGTCGACGCGGTAGTAGTTCCGGGCAGGGATGCCGGCCCGCTTGACCTCGACCATGCCGCCGCAGGACTTCACGCAGCGGCGCACCTGGTCACTGCTCAGCTCGAGCTCGGCTGACCACTCGTCGTGGCTCTTGTAGAACTAGCCTTCGGCGTCATCGGTGCGGTCGCCCCAGTAGATGCACTGGGCCAGGAAGGCGGCGCTGGTGTAGTCACCGAGGATCCGCACGAAGGGCATGGGGACCGGGATGGTGTTCTGGCGGCCCATGAATTGGGCGATCAGGTCGAAGACGCTGTTCTTGCTCACGCGGGCGTGTCCATCAGGACCCGCTGTGCTCCGAAGGTGCGCGTCTGGAGGTCGAGCCAGGACAGGGCCTCTTCCAGCCGGTTCTGTGGCAGGTCGTCGTAGGCGGCCAGCGGTGCCCCGGCGTACCCGAAGGCTTCCTTGAAAGCGCGGTACGCCCCGCTGTAGCTCTTGGGGTGAACGCGGGCGAACTCCTGGCAGCCGGCGTACCGTCTGGAGCACTGGGGAGGGCAAGCCGGTGCGGAGCATTGAGGTGGATCCTGAGCAGGCCGAGGTGGTGCGCGAGGTGTTCCGGCGGCTGGCCGCAAGCGAGGGCACGCAGACGGTCGCCGACGATCTGAACCGGCGCGGTCTGCCCACGCTCGGTGGTAAGGCCTGGGTGCCGCAGCGCATCTGGTACATGGCGAAGAACCGTGCCTATTTGGGCGAGGTGACCATGAACCTGAAGCATGCTGAGCGCGAGTTCACCTTCGAGGTCGAGGCGCTGACCAACCTAGCCACCTGGGAGGCTGCCAACGCCAGCCTGAAGCGCAAGCCGCGGCTGAGTCCCGACGTGCATCCCTTGAACGGTCTGCTGTTCTGTGCGGGCTGCGGCGGGGCCATGAGCGGGCAGCCGCGGGTGCTCAATGGGCGTACGTACAGCCACTACCGCTGTGCGCGGGCCTGGAAGCACCAGCACTACGGCCCGGCCCGCTGCGATCACGCCAAGCATCACCGGGCTGCCGACCTGCACGAGGCAGCCAAGCAGGTCGTGTCGGGCCTCGCGCTGCACCCGGAGCGATATCTGCACCAGCAGGTTGAGGTGGCCGCCTCGGACCCGGCGCACGAGCGGGCGGTGCGCGAGGTGTCGCGGCTGGAAGGCCAGCTCACTCGCTACCGGACCGACTACAGCCGGGGCCTGCTTGACGCTGAGGAGTACGCTCTGCTGCGCGATGAGGCCAGAGGGCAGCTCGCTCAGGCCCAGGCGACAGCTGTGGTGATCCCTATGCCGGTACGGCGTGATCCTTTAAAGGCGCTAGAGCTGATCGGCGACTTGGTGACAAGTGGGCGGCCCTGGCGCGAAGTGCTAATGCAGTCCGGCGCTGTACTGCGATTGACGTCGAACGGGATGATCGAAGCGGTACTGAACGTCTAGCATCTGCTTGCACTAACAGGCAGGCGACATGTGTAAGAACAGAGTCACATGAGAGACGCTAAAGTTAATTCCCATGCACAAGTCATCTTCTCTCGCTTTGATTCTGTTGACTGCACTTCTTGCTGCCTGTGGCCAGACCACCACACCAGTCGTTGACCCTGTTGTCACTCAGCCGGGCACCTCTACGCCTACCACCCCTACACCCGTGACGCCCGCTCCTATACCGACGGTTCCGAAAAAGGTGAGCCTTGGCGTATACGACCTTCCACTGTTCGGAGCTTCCAGTGATTTTGGAGCCGCGGCTTATACCACTGATGGCGGCAGTTTGAAGTTTGAGCCTCAAGGCGCAGGCTACGTCGACTTCGAGGGCATACCTTCGATGCGTTTTGTATATACGCGTATCCGCGTTACCAATACTGGTACGAAGACCGTCGACCATCTCACCTTACTGCCCACCAGCACTACAAGTCAGGACGCCTCGGTGAGCGGCACTGTTGCCGGCACCCCCTTCAAGAACCTGACCTACAAAGATGGATCAGATGCCAGTGGACGCGCCACAGAGTTAGTGACAGGGCAGGCCGGTATTCCCGACCAATATCCAGTCACCGTTCGCCCGGACGCCAACGCCTCGCTGTATGTGCAGGACCTCGACACCAGTGACGTAAGCGCTCAGGCTCCAGCAGGCCTGAAGATTGGCGTGGTGCAGCCGGTCGGCTGGAGACTTTCTGGCCCGCTTGCTCCTGGTGAGAGTACGGTGATGACCCTTGGTACTTCTATCCCTCTTGTTGAGGGCTCGGCACTGCCCGCCAACTACGCCATGAGTGTAGTGGCCGTCGACGATCCCAGTCCGAAGATCAACCCGTTGAGCGTCAAACTCGACTTGACCCAGTCCCGCAACCCTGGATATACGTTCCCAAACTGGCGTCCAAACGGCGAGGCCGTGTACATGTCCAGTGGCCTGCGAATGATTGCCCTCGCCAAGGTAAAAAACGATGCCAGTGCAACGTTTAACCTTCCAGGGAAGAATGCTGTAACCCCCTTTCTAAGCCCCGTCTTCGGTGAGGTTAGCCCGGAATGTACCATCATCAACCGCACCGTCAGTGATAGCGCCGTGCAGTCGGTCGACGCCAGATTTACGCTGGCCGAAAATTTCACCCTGTTCCTGGGCCTTGATCTCATCATGAAACCTGAGACCGACGCAGCCACCGGAGTATTCGTAGGAAGCCGTCCAACATACTTCGACCGTGATTTCACAGGGAACACTGAATATCAGTGTCATGTCGGCACAGATAATATTCACTTCAAAAGCGTCTTCCAAGTTAAAGCTGGATGGAACCTGTCGACTTTCAGCAGTACCAGTGTCGTGAATGCAGATGGTACGTCGACCACAGATGTCAGCTACAACTATGCGCCGTTGACTGGCAGCCAAGTCTGGACTTTGAATCCGAGCGGAAACGGCGGTGTGCAACCGCCGCGATTCTAAGCAGACCAAAAGTTGTGCAGTAGCAAGGCCCCCTCCGTCAAAATGTATGACGGAGGGGGCTTTTCCTAAAGTGTCTTGCTGATCTGAAAGAGCAGCAGGTAGTCGGGATGGGCGTCTCTCAGCGCCACGTACTGTTCGAGCATCGGCGGCAGTGCGCCGTGGCCTGTCCCCTTCAGGACACTCTGGGGAACCGGAAGCATAGAAGCCAGAATAGCGCCTGACTGGAAAAAATTATGAACATGAATTCTGCTCTCAACCGAATATATATGGTTTCATCCACCCGCGCCCAGTCGGCCGAGCCACACGCCCACACCGAAGACCACCGCGCCGCTGACCACAACGGGACTACTGGGTCAATTGGCAGCGGCGGTCATCCTTACAACGGTGCTGCGTGTCCTCTCAAAGTCGCTGAGGCTGACAGGGACCGATTGGCCGTGGCGTAAAGTGCTAGCGCAGTCATTGGCCCGTCTCAAAGTAAGTATGGAGGAGTTATTGAACATCAAGCCGCAGGTCTGAAGCCCAGTGCTTCGTCACCTTGAGCCAATGAATATCGGCGAAGTGTACACAGGCAAGTAGCACATACAGACTCCATATTCTCATCGGTTCGGCATTCCCCGAGAAATGAATGTGTCTCCTCAATGTTAAAATTGAATGAAAATCAACTAAGGCAAATGCGTACTGGGCAACATGTATATAGAAATAGCACTTTTAAGAACACTTCTTAGAGTTAGCTATTTAAAGCTGATTCCATCAAACGCAATAGGCTCGGCGTTCCAGCCGCTATAACAGGTGTCCTTGGCTACATATTCAAAATCAAAAGTGACATTACTCGATGAGTCAAGACCAATAATACGTGTCTTCGTGCGTTTTTCTGCCGCCGCATAGTCGAGTAGCATAGAACCGTTACTAACAGAATAAACACTAGAGCAGACATCAGAGTAGATAGATTGGTCATAATCGAATCGCCAAACTTCTTTTGCTTTCATGTCGCCGGGATCGATAGCGTACGCCGAGGCTGTGCTAAACGTACGCTTCTCTCCTGCAGCTGTTCCAGTAGGCTGATTAAAGCTTTCTGCACCATTATTGAACAGCAATAGTTGGCCATCTGGTGTGATCGACAGGGAGTGCTGACCGATTGGGTATAGGCCGCCTGTGTCAAGTGTCAGCGCTTTGGCGCGTAGTGATGGGAACGTATACCAGTATTTGGTCGGATCACCCAGAATCCATTTGATTGCCCCACTATTATAATCAACCTTGATTATAAAATTTTCACGGCTGGATACAATGAGAGAGTCATCGCGTTTATCATAGATCGCCGAGTTATTGTGAAACCAGTCGACACTTGGCCGAACGAACAGTGTGGGATCGTCGCCGTTGGCACGCATATACTGACTGATAATGTCTGCGAAATCCCATGACTTTATTATTTTCCCCGTTGAATCAAAGTCAACGACCACGCTTTCCAGGATTTTTATGCCGTCTAGCATGCCATCAAGTTCGCCCAGGAAGCCCTGCTTGCCCTGGCCAATATTATGATGGAACGCCGAGTAGTACGAGGGTGGAGTAAGACTGGTAGAAGTTTGTTTTCCGTCCAGTTCCAGGTGGTTGAGTGCAAGCGAATCTGGGGCACCGATAATGAAGTGATTGTCGAAAAATGTGGAAGAGTAGCCATTGAGTGATATCGGTGGTACCCATCGAATTTCCGCATCCGTGTCGATGACTATTGGCCCCGGCACCAACGTTTTGAGGAAGAAGTAACTGATTCCGTCTGTTTGGCTAGACACACGCTTTTTGATAATGTTTGGATGGTCAAAAATTCTGTTGGGATCAACATAGGTGGGAGTTATAATGTTTAAAGGGAAAGTCTGTGTAGAATTATCGCGAAATTCTACCCTCACCTCTACGTGATTGATATATCCAGCATACAGGCCAAATATTGGCAATGTTGAATTGGTGGCGCTGTCAGTGTAGTACCCTCTGCTTAATAGGGCATGTGTGGTGTAACTGACATCAACGGGCCGGGACGTTGCACCGGTCTTTGGTGAGATAATGTAGTGATATGCGACAACTTGCTTGAGACTCTGACCGGACAGAGGCACATAGCTGATGAACGGGGTAGGTCCGGCAGTAGGGCTGTCAATTACGATGTCACTGAGTTGGGACATGGACTTGGGTATTTCATAATTTTTATCGCTGCAGGCGCTCAAAGCTAAAGCTGCAGAGGTAACTAGAGCACTTTTCCAAACGCTTGAAGGCTGCCTGATTGCAAGATCGGGTTCTCTCGTCAGTTTCCTCATCCGAAGATTATATTGAATACTGGGATGTGTCGCCAAGAGTATGAGGTGCCCACCTTTTCGAGCTTCCCTAAATCGTCTTGCAGCACCGAACAGGAATTCTGCTCTTAACCAATGTGCCTCGCCTTATCCACCCGCGCCCAGTCGGCCGAGCCACACGCCCACACCGAAGACCACTGCGCCGCCGACCACCACCTGCATGATGGTCTGCGCCAACGGGCTGCGCATATAGCGGTACTTGACGAAGGCGATGGCCACCAGCTCGAC
>Ga0160427_10001813_pt1 | contig 13005 bp, 6 predicted proteins | sample SolpanmetagenomL_FD_108194 | JGI IMG/M metagenome (GOLD analysis project Ga0160427, IMG submission 108194) | Solar panel surface microbial communities from Lawrence Berkeley National Laboratory, California, USA - L | ecosystem: Engineered > Built environment > Solar panel > Unclassified ...
TCGGTTTGCAAATCCTGCTATCGTCATGTCTGGAGTTCTGGATCTTTTCCTAGCTCAACCCTTTGGAGCACGTTCACTCTTACAGCGAATTACAGGTCTTGCTTTGAATGACGTTCTTCGATCAGTAAATAAGAGTATAAATGCACTAGTGATGAAGATTGACGATCCGATCTTGTGCACGAAAATAAAGACTTTTGTTCATCATGCGGATTCGGAAACGAAATCATCAATACGGCAAGAGGCCATTGAGGAACAAAATGATTTGCTTGTTACGTTACTTAAGACAGAGAAATTGGAGCCGGAACTGTCCTCTGAAGATGTTGGTAAAGTATTCAACGCCTACGTTGCTTGGAATAATGCTGTAGAAAATGTAAGAATCGGCACGTTTTCAATTCGAACAAACTGACATTTGAATGAATACGTCTGACATTATAATAAATAGGTTGATGATCAAATGAAATATTCGGCAGAGCTTTATGCTAGACTTACACAATTGTTAAAATTAGAGATAAAAGCTCGAGACTCGATGCAAATTCTACGTATGGTGGAAGAACCAACAACGCTTCAATTGTGTAAAGACCTGTTCACAATCTTTTATGAACCGCTTGTAAGAGTCTACAAGTCTGCAAATGTCTACAATTCCATTACAGACTTTGCTCGTTTCGCCGATGACACTATTGCTGTTGTGGAGAAGTGCAGAAGACAAGATGTAGCAGCCGATCCAAATCAAACCGTCCAAGCATTCATCGATCTTTGCGAGCGACACGAAGATGATCTTTTCAAATTCATACACGAAGTCTACCTTCACGATGGCGGTCTGTTTGTGCAATTGATGGAATGGATCGAGGATTGCTTGAACTTTTTACGGAAAGGTCCAAGGAGTAAAGTCAAACTCGACATGAATGCTTTATTTGCGGGTGCTGTAGAGATGAAATTGATTGACAAAGACATTGCTATCGCGGAAATCAATAGTTTGATTCACTGGCAAGAAGCACGTAAAAGATGGCACGCTCAAAAGACGAGATTAAAAATGGCTGCTGTTACGCCTAATTCCGGCAGTGGCCCCACTAGTACCGATGCAGCTCCCACAGCTACCTCCAACATGAGTAAACATTTCTCGGCTGGTGATTTTGGACTTGATGCATCTGATCTTCATGAATTCGACGACGATGATGAAGATGACGATAGTACAGAGGACGAAGACGAAGACGCAGATCCTATTATCGCCGAACGAAAGCGAAGAGCTAAAAAGGCATCAATCTTGAAGCGAACTGCAGGGGAACCAGCAAAACCTGAAATCAAAGAGTTGAGGAAAATGCAGGATAGCTTTGTTCATATGTTGAGAATCGTACTAGCTGGATAGTTTTCATTCATCGTATATTATTATTGTTATCATACCTTTCATTAAACTTTTGATCTAGGTCTCGGGTGAATTAGCCTCGATTGTATTATAATGAAGTAAGTCTTCACTTTGTTTACACTTTCATATTCACTTTATTATGAGCTCGGACTGGAATTAATTATTAAACAGTCGTTTTGAGTTCGTCTTCTTCTTCCTAAGCCACTATTCCAAACACTTTTTATATATCAGATCACACGGTAGTTCTCAGACTGTGTTCCTCGTCTTTGGTTCACTTGATCATACGAGTTGAGACGGGATAGATTACCATGACGGTAAGAACTAGGACAAGTGCCCAAGTGAGCGAACTCACTGCAGCTCAAACACAAACAATATGCAGAGAAATGGTCAACGCAGAGGTGAGTACTGACTCTCAACAATAATAAGATGCCTTCATTAATTCATTTCAAGATTGGTCTAGTGGCTTATGCACGGTAAATAAATATTCGGTGAAACACTGTATATGAACTAATAACTCAAAAGGCAACTTATTCCACACAAGTATTTTACTCCGAAACAGTTAAAGGATATCATCAGCTACGTCTGTTTATCCGAGAAGACCAAAAAAGAGGTGCAAATTATCGTACCTGGCAATGGGACCAGAGCAAAGGATTTGATTGAAGTCTATGTAAGTTCTTTACAAAGATGATTTAGTGTTCTGCAGCTAATATATCAGAACGCAATCAAAACCGCATTCGAAAATGGCAAAAGCTTCAAAATTCGGCTCTGTATTTTTGAGCCACTAGATGACACTGTCAATCAATCACTTCGTACCGATTTGAACAAACTCCGACTCGAACCGTTCGAAACATTTGAATGGACATGTCCCATCGGGGCGAGTCAATTACCAGTGACAGGCTGGTATGAGTCCTGTTGTACGCGAATCGGAAGATTTCAGCAATGTCTCGAGAACTTCGAGGATTTACCAAGTCAGTAAAAGAGAGAAACCCTTGAGACTTACTGCTGATGAAATATAGAGCATCGTTTCTACACAATATTTATAAACCACCCAGACCCCGCAGATTATGCTACACCAAAGTCATTTAGAAGGCATACAGGCTTTATCCCTTCGCCACAGCCGACAGACGGCGACATTTCTATTGATGAAATCGACAGCTCGGATTCGGCCTCATCTTCTCAAATCTCTATTTTGTCCAAGACGTAAGTAAGAGTTTACAGGAAGTGACATTATTATTGACATGTCGAGCAGGTTCAGTTCCGTCATGATAACTAGAAACAAAAGGGCATATGCTCAAGGATCAAAAAGCCCAGCAGCTGGCTCAGACACGACGACAGATGATCTAAATTGTCCTGTCAAGCATGCCATGCAAACCCCTCGTCATAGATCCAATATGCTGGATCGTACGGGAGAATCCCAGACTAGAGTCCAAGTAGACAACAGCGATGATCATATTATGGCAGACGTAGTCGAAAATTTCGACATACATGTCCCTGTTGATATGTTGACCCGACCACCCGGGACGACAAACGTATCTGACCGACTGTCTTTCCAAGGATCACTAGCCAAGCCAAAAGAAGACAATACCACCTGGGGCTCTGCCACGTCCTTCGCAACGCAAGATGACAATAACGTGTTTGAAAACACTCAACATGATTTCGAAAGACTAGATGGGCTGCGGAGGATGATTAATGGTGATGGGTTTTATAAAACAAGTCATAAACCAACGAACAATTGGAAAAATGGTGAGCAACCACGTCATAGCGTATCAAGCATTACAGCCGTCCCGCAAGGACCAGGATTTGTGTCGAAAATCAATCCAACCACAACCAGAGAGAAGCGCCCTACAATTACTCGAGCGAGAACACCAGAACCGACGCCAGCTTCGAGATCACAATTCTATAGCACAATCTTTAATGGATCGGCGGGGTTTCACACTCCAAACTGAAAGTAAGAGGCAAGGATCCAGGCGCGATACTGTATATAGCTGTGAAGTGTACTTCCATAAATCCAGAGAAGGAACGTTAACTTTAAATGAATTAGGGTATTGCATCACGTGAGTACCAAACATGATTTCGAATCAATTATTAGATAAGTTACAACGGCTTTTTTTATTTCCATAGTTCTACAATCATTTATGAATTCTGTAATGTCTCTCGCAAAGCCGTTATTTCTCAACGTCCACTGCGATCATTTCCAGATAAATGGTAAGCAATGACAGCAGTTTTCTGCGTTCGCGCGGTGGCGGGCGTTTCTGGTAAATCGATAAGTTTGCCCGTTGGATATTCAAGATCTTTTGCCAAAGGTTGTTTCCGACCAATTGTAGTTTCCTATCATTTGTGCATTTTCATCTTTCATCATTTCGTTACAGGTCAACATTCGAGATCGTCCAATCATTTACTTCTTTTGTGCATAAATACTGTGCATTGAATTTGAAAGAGCAAGGAAAGTAGACATAGCGTTAAGCAAAAGTTGAACATGCTTGTGCTGGAATTAGTAGAAATTGATACTTAGTGAAAAGTCAATGGACGGCATATACGCACCACCTTCGATACCGCCAATGACATTTTCCGCGCGGACTACCCCAAAATCAAGTCCGAGACCAGAAAAAAGCATCTTTGGCGATACCGACAATAAAAATGGATCTGTAAACCACGAAGTAATAACAGATGACGAGTGTAAATCACCACGCAGCAAACATGCATGGCTTACACGATCACCGATGACGATATTTTCAAATTCTGCAAAACGTCAATCAAGACGTGTATCAATACGTAGAGATGGACAAAAACATGACACAAGCCCAACTGCTGGAAGATTTCCTTTTATTCGACCTTTTCATAAACGCAAGAGAAAGTCTAAGATTGTGCTTGCAGGCGGACATTCGTTGAGGCGCAATCTATCGACTTCTTTATTACACGCTTATGAAGCTGCCCGCGCCCAATTAGTACGACCACTCACTCCAAAAGTACGTCATCAGCAACAACAAGCGAATCATGAGGACGTAGATGTTGCAGCAGAAGACTCAGCATTTGGTCATGATAAACCACACCCACTCAAGTTGAATCATCCTCAAATATCGGCAGCACCACGAAGACCAAAGAAAATCGTATCATCACAGTATGCTCCTATACTGCCGATGAACTCAAAGATGGATGATGCCATGATGAGGACTTTGGAAGTACCGAGTGTCTTTTCACCAACAGAGTCGGGATCTTTAAGTGCTCGGCTATTTAGACAGATATCTTTCAAAAGTCCTGCACTCAATTCACCACTCTTTCTACGATCTCCAATTGCTACACTCTTTGGGATTAACAATGATGATTCGAAACCACTCCCATCTCTACCAAAAGCTGAACCTTTGAAGAAATTGCCAATCAAGCCACGAGATTCATTCAATAAAGCGAAAAAGAATGTCAGAAGACCACCAAAAGGGATCACTCATTGGTTTGAGGCAGTGCTTGAAGATCTTTCGGATGAGAATACCAGTCCGAAAGGGGAAGTAGCTTCAAATGTAGATGAACGTGGATCAAAGCCTTCGGATTATTTCTCCTACGCTCATGCGTATGCGAAAAGACGAAAAGCTTCATCAACGTCCATGCTCGGAATACCTAGCACAGGTCGTAGAAAATCTGTAATAGACTTATCATCCGATGAGGAAGACTATCAACCTCGTTCTCCTAACGCATGGATGACAGGGACGCCATCTCCAGGCCCTTCCCAATATTACAATACGTTCCATAAACGTGGCGCGACTCCGCGAAAGGGGTCTGCTGCTGCCTTTACACCGGGAATGAGGCAATCAATGGCAAGTCTACAAACGACATTTACATCCGGTACAATACCCTTTATGTTACGCGTCCCGCCAGGTTCGGATCATAGTAGTGCTACACCGCCAAGACTGGAGCGACATCTTGCATCATATCTAGCCTTGACCGGCCGACCTCCTACTGCGGATGGTAAATCGTTGAATAGTAGTAATAGTCCGAGTCTTAGACAATCAGAGTCGAAATCATTAAACTCTCATCCATATCAATCAAGTTTGAGAAGTGGTTCTGACATGTCTAGGAAGCCATCTGACGTCGCTCATTTTGTAGCTGTAACTGCTGAAGAATTGGAATTTCTCGAATCATTACGAAGAAAGAGAGCTGCGATGGAGGCAGGAAGTACAATAAAAGCTAGCGTAGATGTTCCTGAAGTCGGTGGATCTCTTGCGAGAGCTCTGCAACCTAGAAACAGGGCACTTCGTACAAAGGGTCAAAGATCATCCTTACGTAATAGTGTAGCTTTTGCACTCGATGAGCACATTACATTTTCAAGTCCTACTCTTCAATCTGGTTCATTCGAAGATGTTAAAAGAAAGAGAAGTAGTCGAATGCGTCAAGGCCGTCTTCGACTTAGTGGTCTGCCGACCTCGCCTTTGACAAGACCAGATCAGCACCCGTGGTTACAGGAACCTTCCACACCAAGAGACGATGTTCTTCCAGCTCAAGAAACTATATCGCTGAATAATAGCGGCCCGATGATGATTCGATTTAGCAAGTTGTATCGTGCTCCTTCTGCAGAGTCTTCAAATAGATCATCAAAGAGATTGTCAACTCTTCAAAACGCTCGTCGACAGACTGGTGCTTTTAGAACTCCCCGAGATGAACCTATCGCATATTTTCCACCATCTCGTGATTCAGGTAGTAGACGAAGAGGAAGTAACAATAATGGTCAATCTCGCTTGCGAGGTACTCGTCTATATGAAGCTTCTGACATTCAACCTCTTTCACCGGATCTTGACTTTCAGTTTTCAGAGTTTCAACTTCGGCCATTGTCACATCGAGCGTCTCGTCGTGTATCAAATACCAGGGATATACATTCTTTTCTCATATCATCGTCCTCTTCCGACATATCCCCTACCAAATCCGATCCTTTCGAGCAATCTACTATTTTGTCTGAATTGGACACTCATGATGATAATTCGTTATCACCAGATTTTGCTCATGCTCTTCTTTCGGGTTTGCCATCAGTATTGATGACTACATCTAATCTTACTTCTAGTACATCTCCACAACCGGATATTGTAACCACAACTTCACCTTCGATTGGATCTCGTTCTCCAAGTCTGACGGATGGAGCGTCAATATCTGGAAATTCCCGTTCAGAATTAGATACTCCTATCAAAGATCCGGCATCATCACCTGCTTTTGCAATGTTATCTTCCGCTCGATTTGTACGCGAATCTGCAATCCCACAATCACTCTCACTTCCATCAACATCACCGTCATCACCTTCTACTTTTCATCAATCAACAACCATTCCCTCTCAACCTTTTACTCCAAAAACAAAACCTCGATCAGCACTGTTGAGAGCGTCAGTGTATAACCTCAAATCTCCATCCATCCTTCCGTTAAAAGAAGACACAACCGTCTTTTTACCAGAAGACATTGTCGAGAATGACTCTTTTGACAATAATACTCTTCAAGAAGACAATGAGATTACACTCCTTCCAAAATCTACATATTTCATCAACGACAAGCCCAGCACCCCTCGACCACTTCGACTAAAGCGTTTCTCCAGATCATTCACCGCTCCTCAAATCGGTTCAAGTCCTTCACCCTCTCCAGTCCAGTCTGTCACGGAAACTAAACCAGCAATGCGAGAAAGTATGGTTAGGATGATTGACATTATGGACCAAATGAGAGTCATGGAGACTGACATTGACGAAAGCGAGGTCGATGATGAAAAGGACGTTTCTCAAAAAGATGAAAACGAAGAGTTGTGGGGAACTAATGTCGATGATATGTTGGGTGGTCTTGGTGCGTATGCATTGAGATTAGGAGAGGAATGCTGTTAAATCACCCTCTATCATAATCAATACCTTTTAGTTTTATATTCCCATGGCGTAGTTTTGGTTATAACACATTAGATTATAGCATAGTATTTTGGTATTACTGTATAATAGTATAGTGTATATTATATATAGCATTGTATATGAAATTAATTCATCATGATTTTTTAAAAATACAATGCGGTTTATCATGCTCATACTGTATGCGTAGTTTAATCAAGAAACTTTTCTGAATCAGTCGAATTTAATCCCCTTTGGCGTCACATCGATTTTTCCTCCTTTGTAACTCCCTCTTTTACCTACAATTACACAAATCAGTATAACACGTCCCATCATCACATCAAGCATTATGACCTTGGATGCCAAGATAGGAAACTTACATTTATTCTTGGCCTTTGTGAAGCCTTTTCCCTTTGTAATGATTAATTTATCATGCGCTTCGTTCGCGTAATCGTACGGTACATACGCGTTACTCGACAGACGGGGATCGACCTCTTGATCGTCGCGGATTCTTGAAAACGGCTTGTTCTGCTGTTTCTGTCGTTTCGCGTCGCTCGTCATGGGCGAGGAAGCGACGTCGGTGTCGTCGAAGCCGGAGGGGAGTTTGCGTTTCCGATCCGGGTGGATGTTGCCGTTTCCGTTTCCGGCGTTTATTGCTGGATCTGCTGTGGATTTGTAGGGTGGAACTCCGGTCATGGTGACACTACTTGATTTCGAAGAGCCTTGTTCTTCGCCGTCTGTCGAGCTTGATTGAGATGTTGATTTGGTAGGAGGGATACTTTTTGTGGTGGTGGACTTTTTCGACTGTTTCTTGTTCTTGGAGGAAGAGGAAGATGAGGAATCACTGCTGTCTGAATCACTGGAACTGTCGCTTGATTCGTCGCTAGTCTGTTCAGACTTTTTGGATGGTGTTTTGATGGGATTTGTCGGTACTTTTGCTTTCTTTGCCTTTACACTCGCAACAGAACTGGCAGAACTGGCAGAATCACTCTCGCTCGCATCACTTTCAATTTCGCTACTTTCCTCGCTGCTTTCATCACTGCTTTCATCGCTGCTATCACTGCTGTCGCTGCTTTCCGACTCTTGACCGGCTTTACTTGAACTTTTAGATGCTTTTTTGACCTCTTCAGTCTTTGTGACCTTGGGCTGAGTTGCTTCTACTTCGGAGGCTTCTGAAGAGTCATCATCTTCCTCTTCATCTCTCTTTCTCTTGGTCCCTGCCTTTACATCACTCTTGACCAGGGCCTGTGTTTTCTCACTTTCACTCTCACTATCACTGTCGCTCTCGCTGCTACTACTAATCTCCTCTGACTCTTCATCACTTGATTCTGAACTGGCTTTATCACTCAATTTTATTTTTTCATTTTGTGCTTTGTCCTGGAACTTAGAGAATATGACTTGAAGATCTGCTAAATCAGACGTGTCTTTAGTGTCTAGAGATATCTCATATTTCTTGGCCTCTTCTTCCAATTTTCGAACTGTTTTAGAATAACCATTTTGTGTAAGAAAGGATTTGATTGATTGGAGAATCGGACCCGTCTGGCTCGCCATTGATCGCCTCGTTTGTATTTAGTGATGCTTGGACGGATATAAATGTATTTAGTACTCAATTAAAAAAGGCCGAATCGGAATAATAAGAGGATAAAAGAATGAACCAAGCATTTATCTTCCCATGCATGAAGTGAATTTTCGGGAAAAAAAATTATGGTCAAAGAACTTTTTTGATCACTCTGACGGAATGGGCCCGCCCGTAAAGTTTATTTGACAGCGATGTAATGTTATGACCATGTGAAAGACGTAGTCTAATGGATGGAAAGAAGTGTCAATAAACGCTGACCATTTCAGCTGCGACTGTCTATTAAAACAAATGCTTAATTTTCCTCTATGATAATCCTCGATCGTTTGAAAGAATCTTCAGCTGAATACATGCACAATCTCACACTCAATTATAGCTTGATCAGGATATTACAATGATGAAGCTCAGTTTTGATATATGCTACACACCACGATATCCCTAACAAGATATATCAAACTATACGCATATTTCACAATAAACCAGTATGAGCCATGACGAGCCGCAACAAAGCCGTGCGCAACGATTTGAAAGTGAAAAGCAGCGCATTTCGGAGAGTTGTTTCAGTAAAGTAGATGAGCAAGGTCAAGGTAAACAATTTGTTCTCGATCTACACTATTATAAATACTGATAACAGATAATCAAGCGGTCGAGTCGTACATCACTCATCTAAAAGTTGAAGAAGATGGCGCATACCCGTCATCACCCCCTCCGGATGATTCGCCGGAAGATAACAAAAAGTCTCGAGTGATTGTCGTAGCAGTGCGGTCAACAGGTCGAGTTCGGATGCACAAAGCTAGAGAGAATACAAACGGCACTTATTCTATTGGTAAAACATGGAATTTGGAAGATCTCACAGCTGTAGAAACTTTTGCAAACCAGGATCAATCTACAGTGCCGAGCTATGCAATCGAAAGAGGTGTGACTATAACTGTAGGAAAGCCGTACTTTTGGTTGGGTGAAACACTGAAAGAGAAGGATTTCTTTGTGGCTAGTTTGATCAAGATATTCCGCAAATACACAAAGGGTCGAACTCCCGATCTGATCGGGTTTGATGAAAATCAACAAAATCGACTTCTTGGACTTCCACCTGTTCAACAAGCACAGCAAAATGGCTCTAGAAGGTCGATCACGCCGCCTCCTCTAGATCCAGCAAGGCGATCCACCAATGTTCTAACGGATCAACGTCATCAATCGACCGCAAGTGATCAATCCATGGACATCAGAAAAACATCTCAAGCATCACAACAACCAAGACAGAGTCAAGATGGAACGTCATACCGGCAGCGTATTCCTTCCAGTAGACAGATGAGTGATCAAGGTCTGGGAATACGGCATGACAGTCCACCACGACAAGTAGCGGACAGGACACAAGTGAATGGCCCGCAAAGCGACATGACAAATGCTCGACCAACATCACGAACGAGACAAGCCCGACCTGCGCCTCCCTCTCCTGTAGAACCTTCTACTGCCGAGTCAGAACCTGAAAGTAATGGATATGAACAATCGGAGCCTGCTAGTGGCGGATCAACACCAACTCCCATAAATGGAAAGCCGACAACTAGGCAGTCCACCACCACTTCTAATCGTGTCGGATCACATGACAGTAGCAGAAATGATACAGTAGATAGTGCACGTACAGCTTCAATCGATAGTAGAGATGGCACCGACAAATTAGGTCTCACTGACAGTCGCAGAGGCAGTCCAAGTCCAGGCTTTCAAGCTGAACCACCACCACGAAGAAGACCACCGTTACAAACTCGAAATTATAGTGCTAGTACGACTGCGACAGCCGAGAGTGCTGCTCCACAACCTCTATCTACAGTAACGCCTGTAAGTCACAATGATCTACCCCTTCGGAAGGAAAGCGCAGGCGAGGAAATCACATCACCCCCGTCTGTTGCAAGTGACCAGGCTCCAGATCCTGGCACTGCCGAAGAAACACCTAGTAGCGCAGCCGGTGACTCTGCCATGACTACAGACGACAGTCCACAGAAGTCGGCACTGTTCAAGAATAAAACTGGAGCAGCTGTAATGCGAGCAGCCGTGACTAAAATAAGTGCTTTCAAGCCTAGAGCAGGAGGTGCCGCAGAAAGACTGAAAAAGCTCACTGGAGGACAAAATGATTCTGATACTATGCAGAGTGTTGCTCCAGCTCCTGTGCGAAGACCTGCTGCAATGGCGCAATTACGTCAGGACTCTACAACTAGTACAATATCTACAGACTCTCGTCGAGAATCCGAAAATGCACCTGTAGTTCCAATAATAGCAAGGGAAATACAAAAACCACCTGCCGTTATGACCACGGCTATTGTCGAGGATGATCGAAAAGACTCCTTGACTAGCGCTACTCGTGTTGTGGCGAAACCTAGACGACGAAACTTACAACAAGAAAAATACCTGTCCTCGTTAGGGATAGATCCGTTACAATTCGGTGATGCTGGCCTCGATTTTGAGACTATCATGTTGGACTTTGGGTGGAACAACGAGATCCTTCAGCCTGCAAAACTTGACCAACTCGAAGCAGATATCAAAAGGGAAATTGGTCGTACAGAGGCTGGTAGTTGGCTGCAGCACATTGAACAAAAAGATAATCGAATGGAAATGGTTGACAAAATGCTCGACAAAGCAATTGCAGAATGTGATGAATTGGATGGTTTACTCACATTATATTCTGTGGAATTGAGTACTTTGAATGAAGATATTGCTTATATCGAAGCACAATCTCAGGGTTTACAAGTCCAAACGGCCAATCAAAAGCTACTCCAGTCAGAATTGGAAAATTTGACAAGAATGATGTCAGTATCTCCTGATGTTCTGGCAGTCCTCGATAGTCATTGTGAGGATGATCTTGATGCTACTGAAAAGAGTCTTGGAATACTCTATACAGCAATGCTAACCATCAACCCTAACATGAAAGGTGATGCACAAAACGCCTTACAAACAAACGATAAAGTTGATTCTGTAAATTTAATGAACATGCATGCTTTGCAAGAAAGATTTCAAGTTTACAAAGATGAAAGTGACAGGTTCTGCCAACAGTTGAATCGTGATTTGAGCTCAATATATTACTCTGCTCTACAACAAGCAATTCCTGCATTGATGCAGTCTGGCCAAAGATCAGGAAGGGGAAGTCCATGGAGTTTAAATCCCGCAGCATGTAATGCTGGTCGAGCTGGTCTTTGGAGATATGGTCCAATATTATTATATACTCAAGAAGTTAGTAATCCATCATGGATAACTCTATTAAATAGTTATTCGGACATTGCTCGGCCACTTTATCAATCCGTAGCAACTTCAACATTAGATAGTCTTAGAAAGTCAATCATGCCTTTTAATACTGAAGATGGTGGCGTTTTGTTCACGTCAAAAGCAAAACTATCCGCTGATGGCTTGGACAAGACTGGTCGTAAGATATCCATGAAGCGATCACAGACTTTTATGAGATCGGGACGAGCTAGTACTAGCGATAAGTCTAAACCTATCACATCTGGTCAACAGATGGCGAGTGAGGCATTCGCTTCTATGCTTTCCGAATGGTGTCCAATATTAATTACAGAGCAGAACTTTATCGTTGATTTGTTCCATGCTTCTACGCTAGATACTTTGGACTTTATCGACGCTGTTCGATCTGCTCCCCCAGATCAAAGAGTTGGTCCTTCAGATCTATTGAGTCCACGTGGTCCTGAACTGGACCGTAACATGGCTGATCAAGTAGCAAAGACGATGCAGTCGGTCTTTGACTTTTGGCCAGCCGAGGTCATTATATTTGTAGAAGATGCGATATCTACAGATCCAATCCAGGCCGTAGGATTGATGGCTACGCTCGCAGTCTTTTCTTCGAGTCTTGTACAAACTAATCAAGAATTTCTCATGAGAATTCTGAATGATGCCAGTAGTAGAGTTGAAAGTTCTTTTGCGAGATTCATCGATCAACAAGTCAAAGCCATTGAAGAAACGAGTATTGTGGTTAATAAAAGAAAAGGTGTCATTAGTTTTTTCAAAGTGTTTCCTCAATTTAGTATCGCTCTTGAAAATACGTATTCTGCTGCCGTATGTATTTCAGGTAATAATTCAGCTGTTGGTGATTCAAGGCGGGTGATTGACGAGGCATATACTCGAATCAATACTAGTATGTGGGATAGTTTGAAACAAATATCAAAACAATCATCGACAGCAGCTGGACTCCATCAGAGTGCAAACCAAGGTGCAGAGGCAGAAGATAAAGAAATGATAAA
>Ga0160427_10001814_pt1 | contig 13000 bp, 9 predicted proteins | sample SolpanmetagenomL_FD_108194 | JGI IMG/M metagenome (GOLD analysis project Ga0160427, IMG submission 108194) | Solar panel surface microbial communities from Lawrence Berkeley National Laboratory, California, USA - L | ecosystem: Engineered > Built environment > Solar panel > Unclassified ...
GCGCGACGTCGCGACCGAGTTCATCGCCGCGCAGTTCGCGCGCGCCGACGCCGAGACGTCGGTCGACGCGGCCCTGCGCAACGACACCACCGTCATGCTGGTCGACGACCCGGTCAAGCGCGTCGACAACATGACGATGGCGTGGGGCCTGGAGGCCCGGGTCCCGTTCCTGGACCACGAGTTCGTCGAGCTGGCGGGGCGGATCCCGCCGGAGCTCAAGCTCGCCGACGGCGGCAAGGGCGTGCTGAAGCGGGCCGCCCGCGGCGTCGTGCCCGACGCGGTCATCGACCGGACCAAGGGCTACTTCCCCGTCCCGGCCATCCGCCAGCTCGAGGGGCCCTACCTGGCCCGGGTCCGCGATGCCCTGACGGACCCGGCGGCGAGGCGCCGCGGGCTGTTCCCGCAGGCCACCGTGGACCGGCTGCTGGCGAACCCCAACGCCGAGCGGACGACCCTGGGGTCCAACGCCCTGTGGCAGCTGGCGCTGCTGGAGATGTGGCTGCAGGAGCACGGGGTCGGCTGAGCGCGCGCCGCCCGTCCCCCCAGCCCCGGGGGAGACGGCGGGGGCCGCGGTGGACCACGATGGGGTCCATGGAGACGACCACGACGCCGGAGTCCGGGCTGGAGGCGGCCATCGGCTTCGCCGACGACCTCGTCGACGCCTGGGGCAGCTGGAGCCCGACGATGACGCCCGACGCGCGCCGCGTCGCCTTCATCTCCGACCGCTCGGGCGTCCCGCAGCTGTGGATCCAGGACGTCGTCCTCGACGGGCCTCCCCCGGCCGCGCGCCACGTCCCGCTGTCGGCGGACCCGGTCGTGTCGGTGACGTGGGCCGCGGACAGCCGCTGGCTCGCGTGCGCCGTGGCCACCGACGGGGGCGTCCGCACGCAGGTGTGGGTCGTGCGCCCCGACGGCAGCGACGCGCGGCGCATCGCGGGGGACGCCCACGAGCACGCGGAGCTCGGGCCGTGGACGCGCAGCGGCCACCGCGTCGTCGTGACGTTCCCGCCCGACGCGGGCCGGCCCACGCGCTCGTTCCTGGGCGACCCGGCCACGGGCCGCCTCGACCCGCTGGCCGAGGGCGACCTGTTCCACGTCCTCGACGTCTCCCTCGAGGAGCGGTTCCTCGTCCTCATCGACGGCGAGCGCGGGCAGCAGTTCTGCACCGTCGTGGACCGCCTCATCGACGAGCACTCGACGCTGCTGCCGCACGGCGCGACGGGGTCCACCGACGTCGCGCTGCTGCGCCCGGCGCCCGAGGGCGAGACCGGCCCGGTGTACGTGTACCTGGCCTCCGACGTCGGCCTGCCGCGACGGCAGCTCATCGCGATGCCGTTCGGGCCCAACGGCTTCAAGGGCGAGCCGCGCACGCTGGCCTTCCGCGACGACGCCGAGCTGGAGGGCCTGGACGCCGACGACGCGGGCCGGGTGCTGCTGCTGGTCTGGAACGTCGCGGGCTCCAGCGAGCTGGAGCTGTTCGACACCACCACGCACGAGCGCACGCGGATCCTCGGCCTCCCCGGCCTCGTGGCCGCGAACCCCGTCCTGTCCCGCGACGGCGGCAGCGTCGTGCTGGGCGTCGAGGGGCCGCAGCGGCCGCGGGAGCTCTGGCACGTCGACACCGCCACCCAGGTGTGGAGCCGCGTCACCGAGGGCCCGCCGCTGCCCGAGCGCGCGTGCGTCGTCCCCGTCCTGGAGACGTTCGAGGCCGAGGACGGGCTGACGCTGACGGGCTGGCTGTACCGGCCGCCGGGCCTCACCGGCCCCGGCCCCGCCGTGCTGAGCCTGCACGGCGGGCCCGAGGCGCAGGAGCGGCCCACGTTCGCCCCGCAGGCCCAGGCGCTGGTGGCCGCGGGGTTCACGGTCTTCGCGCCCAACGTCCGGGGTTCCTCGGGCTTCGGGCGGGAGTTCGTGCACGCCGACGACCTCGAGGGCCGCTACGGCGCGTTCGCCGACGTGCTGGCCTGCGCCGACCACCTCGTGCAGCGCGGGCTGGCCGACCCCGAGCGGATCGCGGTGACGGGCCGCTCCTACGGCGGGTACCTCACGCTGGCCTCGCTCGCCTTCTCCCCCGGCGTCTTCGCCGCGGGCGTCGACATCTGCGGCATGTCCGACCTCACGACGTTCTACCGCGACACCGAACCCTGGATCGCGGCCGCGGCGGTGTCCAAGTACGGCCACCCCGAGCGCGACCGCAAGCTCATCGAGGACGTCTCCCCGCTCGCGCGGGTCGAGGCGATCGACGTCCCCCTGCTCGTCGTGCACGGCGAGCTGGACACCAACGTCCCGATCGGCGAGGCGCACCAGGTGGTCGCGGCGCTGCGCGCGCTCGAGCGGCCCGTGGAGTACCTGGAGCTCGCCGGCGAGGGGCACGAGTACCGCCGCGCCACCTCGCGCAAGGAGCTGGCCGCGACGATGGTGCGCTTCCTCGCCGCGACCCTCTGAGCCGTCCGCGAGGCGCTGCGCCGCGGGCCCGTCACCCCCACGGCGGTCGGCACCTCGAACAGGCGTTCGATCCTCTGCTAGCGTGCGGTCCGGCGGGTCGGTGCGGGGAAGGCACCGACCCGCCACCCGGAGCGGGCGGCCCGGCGGTCCTCCCTCGGCAGGGAGCCAGCAGGGGGACTTGAACCCCCAACCCCCGAATTTCAGGTAGGGCACTCACCGAGTCTCACGGACTCTCCTTGACATGTTGCTACGCAACGAGTCGAGCAGCCCGTAGACTCACCAGCACTCACCCGTCCTCCCGCTGTATCTGCGGGGTAAATGCGGGAAGTGCGGGCCGTCAGAGCGGCCCGTCAGCACCCAGCTCCAGGAGCCCGGACACAGCCGTCCCGCTCCGCCTTGCCACCACACGCCTGAGGAGTCCTCATGTACATCACCGTTGCCGCCCGCGTCTGCGACTGCCTCGTGCAGGCGCAGCACACTCTTGCTGGCGAGCTGGTCTGGTCCTACGTCGCAGAGCACGGCCTGCTGGAGATCGGCCCCGCCTGCGGCCTGGGCGAGCTGGCTGAGCTGGAGGCCCTGATGGCCTCTCAGAGGCTGCGGATCGAGCTGGAGGGGGACGGGGAGCCCGCCCCCTACATCGACGGCCAGGAGGACACCCAGGCCTCTTGGCCCTGGTCCCTGGCTCCCCTCCTGTGAGCTGACCTGAGGCTGACTGGCCCCGTCTCCCACCACCTCGGGGGGCGGGGCATTGCCATGCCCTGTCAGTGACGAGTAGCCAACCAGCCAGGCCGGGTCTATCGACAGCAGCAGCTCACAGCCGTCCTCCAGGAGCAGCGGAACAGCGCTACCCATCGGGACTCACCACCGAGCGGTCAGCGAGCGTCGACCGGGAGCCAGGCTCAGACGGGCCTTGCTGTGGCCTTGACCCTAAGGTTGTTAACGAGCGCCCCACCCCTACCACCTACAGTCTTCGGAAGAATCTTTTCCCGATTCGTAGGGCCTCCTACCGCAGAAGTCGTGCATCGTCTGCGTTCTGGATGGCGACTTGCACAAGGCGAACGAGGGCAATGGAGTCCTTGACCCAGAGCGTGAGGGCTTGCTGGGCCGCATGGTCACCCACCCTGCGCACTCGTTCAGCGCGCGAGGAGTCAACGTGGGTGAATCGCCCATGAATCCAGTCGACGGCGATCTGGCGATCCTTGATGTAGTGGACTTGCTCATCTGCGTCGGACGCGCTCGCTCCCGCAGCAGAGAAGTAGTGCTGCTTAGGGAAGGTTTTCCAGGCTGACGTCAGGGGGACGACTACAGACGTTCGGAGGTCTGGCGAGGCCAGCCGTCCGAAGTCAGCGAGGACCTTGGTGAGGTAGACAGCATCGCTTTCGTTCATCATAAATGGACGCAAGGACCCCGCCACGTACCCCAGTCGCTCGAAGTCGGCGACGTTCACAGACACCGACCAGCGGTTCTCCTCTGTAGCGATAGCGGTCAAGCTCGTGCCAAGGGTGGCTAGGTCTTCTTGTTGCGCGAGTGACGAGTGCTGGAGCGCGTACCTGCTCTGTTCTACGAACTTGGTGAGCCGGGCGTACGGAGTGGACGTCTCGGGCTCAGCCTTCCTGCGGGCCACTGACACCTCTGCTGACCTAGATGATGGGGAGGCAAGAGGATGCCATGAACCCCACGTTGCGCATTTCGCGCCCTGGGCGTCGAGGTCCTCGCCACCGAGGTTGCGTCCTTCGCGTTACGCCACCCTCAGACGGACGCATCTGCGACGCTGACAGTGCAGTAGCAGCCACGCACCGTCATGGAGTCTCATGTCCCACCCGATCCCTCCAGCTCGCCCGCGTCGTCGAGCTGGCTTCGTCCTCGCCACCATCGCTGTCGGTCTCTTCGCGGCCTTGGCGGGCTGCGTTGGTGGCTACGCCGCCACAGGTCCTGGGACGCTTCCCGCCCCCACCGTGACCATGACGACCAAGCCCTCCGCAGCACCTACGGTCAACGTCACGCCTCCCGTGGCGACGACCACCGTTCCCGCACCTCCAGTCGTCGTGACGCCTCCAGCCGAAACGATCACGCCTCCTGCTGTCACGGTCACCCGGTGAGGCGCTCGCGGAAGCTCACGCTGACCGGCGTGGGCGTCGGATGCCTGGTGCTCTTCGGTGGCTGTGGTGCCGTCATCGGTGCCACCACGGACGCCAAGCCCGCTCCTGCCGTCACTACTACAGTGGCAGCGTCTCCGCTGCCGACAGTGACCCACACCGCCACCGGCCCCAAGCCGGTCGTCATCACCGCCCCTCCCGTGACGAGCACCGCGCCTGCGCCCCAGCCGGTCGCGTTACCCGCTCCCACGGTTTACGTGGATGCGCCCGCTCCGCCTCCTGCTCGGATCGTGGCGGCGCCTGCACCAGCGCCAACGCCGAGTGCTGTCGAGCCGGCGCCAGCAGGCGGCGGAGGGACTGACCCTCGGTTCGGGACATGCAAGGCCGCCAACGCGGCTGGCTATGGTCCCTACCGACAAGGCACTGACCCTGAGTACGATTGGTACCGCGACGCGGACAATGATGGGTTGGTCTGCGAGCGCAAGAGGTGACGCGCAAGACCGGAGCACACCTCTCGAACGAACGTTCGAGAGTCTGCTAGCTTGCTGCTCGGCGGGTCGGTGTGGGGAAGGCACCGACCTGCCACCTTGTGGCAGTAGCGGGAGCGCCTGTGCCGCCCGCCTTCGACCAGGCGGACCGCCCACCCTGAGGTGTAGAGCGGACGGCCCGCGGAGCCGTGTATTCGACCCCGGCGACACGCTCACAGCGCTGAACGAGTGCCCGGTGTCATCGCATGCGCGACGCCCACAAGAGTGCACCAGAAGGCCTCTGGTCGATAACCGCTCCAGTCAGGCGTCAGGTTGGAACCACCCATTCCCCGTGCGTCGCGTCGTCTGCTGGGGCCGCCTCCTGCGCTGCTCGACAGCGCGGAAGGTGCGAGACCACCGCACAGCAAGTCCTCTAGGTCGTCGTCGCTGTGACAGGACGCCAGCTCGGCGTCCTCCTCGGCTGTCCACAGAGCTGTGCGCCGAAGCGCCGTCTCTAGTGAGCGGGCATGCCGTGTCGCCTGGGAGGGAGGCGTCACTCGGGCCTCCGTAGCTGCCAGCCATCGTTGGGCGTCCCCCTGGGCCGTGCTCCAGCCAGCCGCGTGCGCGCAGCCAGGCGCTGCGCTTCTGCCAGACCCGATCACCGACACCCGCCTCACGGGCGAGCATCTTGGCTGTGTGGTCAGGAGGAATGCGGTTCTGGTAATCCGCAGCAGCCGCCAGCACCCAGATGACAGCCGTGAGGGAGACGCGGTACGCCCGTCGGATCTCCGTATCCAGCACGGTGTCAACGTCCTCCTCGACGGCCTGTGCCCATGCCACGGTGCTGGGCACCATGTCGCGTGGGTCTGTGGGCAGCAGACGCACGGCGAGGTCGTCAGCGGTCACCATCGGACTATCGGCAGATCTAGGGTCTGAGCACACCTCAGCGACAGCACTCGAAGGGAAGTCTCTCAGTGTTCGCGTCCCTCTTGCCCGGCGTTCGAGAGCTGCGCGTCCCGTTGACGACGGGCTACCTCTGGCTGGCGGTTATCTGGCTTTATCTCGCAAGCGACACGGTGATCTCCGCTTTCAAGCGGAGCGACCTGTCGGAGAGTCTGAGTCTTCTGGGGACCCTCGGCCTAGTCGGCTCGACCGCCGGTCTAGCCGCCTTGACCTTCACTGCCTACGTCATCGGCATCATCTCGACGAGCAATGGCAGCCTGTACGACGCAGTGATATTGCGGCTACGGAGGTGGGTCATGCCACACGCGCCTGAAGGGCTGAAGAAGCGCTACGGATGGACCGACTGGTCATCGGACAGCTACCGCCTCTGCGGCGTCTTCCTGCGAGCCCCCAGCAGGAGTCTTCTTGAACAGTTGCAGCCACTCATCAACCAGGCTTACGCCCTGGTCGACTCCTCAGATGGCACCCACCCCAACTTCTACTTCAACATCAACACGCAGACGAAGCTCGACTACGACGAGGAGTACAAACATCTCAAGGCGCGTCTGGACCGGGGCGAGTTGGGGAACCATGAAGGACCACTGCGAACGATGGCGGTCTCCTTCATGTTGCACCGCCAGGTGCTGCGAGAAGAGCGCTCGCTGGCGACACTCTTGAGGACGAACGCGCCGACGCGCCACGAGGAGTACGACAGGAAGGTGAGTGAGTTCGCCTGGCGTGAAGCGGTTGCATTGCCGGTCGGCTTCCTAGTGGCCAAGCTGACTGCCACGATCCTCTTCATCGTGTCCACGAGCATCCAAGTCATGGGCTGGGCTCAGATCCCCATCGACGTCCTGGTTGGCCTTCTCGTAGCCGCCGCGTTGGTCTGGTCTGCCCGCAAGACGGGCGAAGAGGCCACTGACGTGCTGATGCAGGCACTTGTCGATAAAGCCATCCACTCCCCCGCTCTAGTCAACTTCCGGGAGCAGGCCGCGCAGTTCAGAGGTGGGCGGGCGACCTAGCCCGCACCCCCCAACACATAGGATCCAGTCTCCCGACCTTGCGTCAAGACTCGCATGCAGCGGTAGGTGTTTCCGTCGATTACGGAGCCTCATATGGCCAGCCATGCGCCCAAAATACATCTTGCTTCTTGTCAGGAAGCATTTCTTGATTGTTCCGCAAGCAGGAATGGAATATGTTCAAGGTCGCGGACGTCCCCCTAGAGACCACCCCCTAGCCAGCCCCCCGGGCACTCCCTCAGACATTGCCCTAGCAGGCCCTCTAGGCGGATCTGACGGGGTCTAGTGACCTGGTTGACAACCTCTACCAACTGGCGGGAAGACGGCTCCTAGAGCCGTTTCGCAAGACCATCACCTCAGGCGCTGAGCAACGATGCTCAGGGCGCAATATTGCTCCGTGGTGGACGACTGGATAACCGAGGGACTGTTTGCCCAACAAGGCCCAGGGGAATACTTAGAGGCTATTCGGTAACATCATCTCACCCCCTTATTGATTCCGGCTTCTATGCTTGAGGGATTAGCGACTTCACCGAGAAGGTGGAGCGCAGTTGTCAGACGAGAGTGGAGAGCATCTGCTTGGCCTGGGCTCCACGCTTGGCCAGCTTCTTCCACTTGGCCCGGACGACGGGGGTGTCCGGCAGCAGGTAGAGGTGGGTGACGGTGTCGAACAGGGACCCGATGCGGGCCAGCCGACCCTCACGCTGGCGCTCGTCGGCGCTGGTCTCGGAGCAGTCCAGGCTCACCAGCAGGTCGCAGACCTGGATCTCCAGACCGATCTGAAGGACGTGGCTGCCCAGGAGCACCTGAGCCTCGCCATCGCGGAAGCGGTCCAGGATGCGGTCCCGCTCGTCGTCGGCAGTCTTGCCGCTCATGGTGAGGCTGGTGATGCCTGCCGCCGTGAGAGCGTCAGCCACCTTGGTCAGCACCTTGGGGTGCATGGACCAGACCACGGCCCGGCGGTCCTTGTACGGGCCGGTGAGCTGCTGCACGAGAGCAGCCGGGAGGTTGGTGTCTGCGCCGAGTCCGCGCCCGATGCGCTCCAAGGCCTTGAACCCTTGGTTGGTGCGGTCAGCCTTGTCGTACAGGGCCTGCGCGGACGCAGGCAGGGCTACCCAGACAGGCTCCGGGTGAAGCACCTCAGGCATCCGCAGAGCAGCTTCTGCCACGGTGACCACCGTCGTCTGACGGTGGAGGTAGTCCTTGAAGTCCTCCTCGTGCCAGGGCGTCGTGAAGTCGTCCAGCGGCTTGCGCTGCGGCTTCGCCCACGGAGAGGGCTGGTGCTCAGTCCACGTCGCGTACTCCTCGCTGAAGAAGGGCTCGTCCCAGAGTCCCGGCGTCCCGACGGCCTGGAGGATGCGGAACGTCTGCATCGGGTTGGACCGCCACGGGGTAGCGGTCATCCCCACACAGCGACGACTCCGAGAGGACAGGGTGCGAGCCCCCTGCTGGACAGGCCCGTCCCCGATGAGACAGCCGGCCTCGTCCAAGACGGTGAGCGCGGGCTGCCAGGTGGCAGCCGTGGTCGCGGTCCTGCGACTGACCCAGTCGTAGCCAGCCACGATGACGGCAGGGCCGTCCTCGCCGTAGGTCGCGGCATACGTCGCCAGGGCCTTGGCGGAGGGCTTGGACGCGCTCAGCGCGCGTTCCTCCGAGACGGCGACCACGCTCAGGTGATCGGGCAGGAACTTGCGCAGCGCCCTCGCGGTCTGGATGACCGCAGGAGCGTCGGTGACGTAGACCAGGAGCGGACTGTCAGCAGGAGCCGTCAGCTCACCCACGTCCAGCAGGTGGCACGCCAGCGCGATCACGGTCGGGGTCTTGCCCAGGCCCGTCTCCATGCCATTAAGGCACCTCGGGTTGTTCACCATGAAGGCGAACGGGCGGAGCTGATGCGGAAGCAGCTCCCCCCGGAAGCTGGCAGGCGTAGTCATGGTGGTGGGCACTTGATCTCCTTGGGAACGATGAACCGGCGTCACGACATGACGCTTGTGGATAAGTCGGTGCTCTCTCGCGCGTGAGAGACAACGAGGCCGAGGGGCCTCGTGCGTCTGCCCGGATGGGCGGGCTCGGGTCATGCTGAGGAGGAGCACCCGCGTGTGGTGCTCGTCCTTGGATCACAACGGCAGCCGTTCGGCGGCTGCCTCTGGACGATGAGCGGCGACCTTCAGAAAGAGGGAGCCGAGTCGGACGCCTGGAAGCGTCCATCTGCCTGAGTAGGACCGAGGCTGCGACCTCGGTCGTCTCCATCTCTGGCAACCAGGGAGGCGCTCTTGCGCCGACCCCTGATCAGTCAGTCCGGGAGAGCCTCGGCCTCAAGCCGTGGCTCCATCCATGGAGTCAGTGACCATCCGGCTGTCGCCGCCTGGTCCGAGGCCAGGCCGAAGGACCATGACTCCATCTACGCCCGAGCGCTCCGGCGCTCAGCGAGGGCGAGTGCATCAGCAGGACGGGGCTCGATGCCCCGTCTCTCTCTACCGAGTTGAGTGACAGTCTCTCTTGAGGCAACCAAGCAACCAAGCAACTGAGTAGTGGGTCCTCAGGACGTCCCGCTCAGCGACCAGACACCACCGTTGCAGCGGGCCAACCCACCGAACTGAGCCTTGCGGCTGAAATAGCCCACAGCGGTACTGGCCTTGATGACCTTCCCGCTCACGCCCTGTACCTCGTGGACCTCCAGCCAGGCGGCGGCTTGCTCCTGGTTCAGCCCCTGGCAGCTCTGAACGATCAGGTCCGCGATCTCCCGGTTACGGTCGTCCTTCTTCCGCTTCGTCTGCTTCTGGCTCTCTCCGACGGCAGTGCTCAGCTCGTCAGCCGTCTCCTGGCTGACCAGATGCAAATCAGCGGCGCTGTCCCGGCGCTGGAGCGCGTACTTGTGGACGCGCCCAGCGTTGCCCCAGCAGGTCAGCTCGACGTTCTTGTCATCGAAGGGGTTCGGCTTACCGACGTGCATGAGCCAGCGCACACCCGCACTGACAGCCGTGTGACCCTGCGGCCTCGGAAGCTGCCCCTTGGGGGGAGTCGCGGGACCCCAATCGGACTGGTACCCCACGACGATGACGCTGGCCCCAGCTTCACTCATGTAGGTCGCCCCCCGCAGGGCGACCTTCACCGACTGATCGTCAGCCGTGCCGCCTTCGGTAGCCATGGTGAGGGAGTCGAGAACTACCAGAGTGCGGCTGTCGGGACGAAGCTGCTTGGTCAGCCGTTCCCAGTCCGTCGAGTCCAGAGCGCGATGCAGCACCCGGAGGCGCAGCCCCGCTGCCTGCGTCACCCCGAGCCTCTGCAAGCGGGCGGCATACTCGCGCTTGATGGAGGCGTCAGCGGCCAAGACGATGACGCGGTTGAAGAGCGGTTCTCCCTGGGCGTTGACCAAGGGGAAGGCACCCAAGAAGGGTGCTCCGGTGATGATCGCGTTGCACAGGTTAACGACGACAGCCGACTTGCCGGCCTTGGGCTTGCCGAAGAGGAGCATCACCCGAGCCAGCAGGTTCGGGACGATGAACTCGTCTTGGTCCACGAGGTCAGCAAGCAGCTGCTCGTAGGTGTACTCCGTCCACGGGTCACCAGGCGACGGCAGGAAGAACGCCGTTCCCTCGCCCAGGCCCGTCTCCTGCGCAAGGACCGTCACCGGGCGCTCGCGGTCTACTGCTGCCAAGTCCTGCTCCTCCAGGACCGGGGTACTCACTCGCCCTCGCTCATGAAGGCCTCCAGGTCTTCGATGCGGTAGCGCACCGCCTTGACGCCAACGCGGTAGTACCCAGGCCCCCGCCCCTCACTGCGCCAGTTGTCCAGCGTCCCCCGGTGCAGACCCAGGTAGCCCGCCGCCTCCAGCACGGTCAGGGGGCGGGAAAGCGGCTGACCTTCGAACGGCCTGGGCGTCAACATCAAGCTCGACATAGAACCCCTTGCATGAGGATGCACGAGGCCGGATTGGTCTCGATGACGTAACCGTACAAGTACCCACGGGCACGGCAGAGCATCGAACTTGTTGCAGGACAATTGGTTCCAGCTACGGTGATTGCGTTTCAAGTTCACTAACGGTCGCGACCTGCGGTGATACAACGCCTCACGTACTTCGCCTCTCCAGCACACCTGCGACACGCCGGGCGCGAGTCCAACGCATCGGCGCGTCGGACTCACCACCTACACCCGAACCTTGTAGTCATCCCGCATCTTCAGTGCTACGGTCCCGACCATGCCTCGACCTCGCATCCCCGTTGGGGGCTTCGGCACCATCAACCTCACCCAGCAGGTGGCGCGCACCGAGCTGGACGCCTCCGGCCAGCAGCGCACGACCTGGACGACCCTCCCCACGGGTACCAAGCCCGCCAAGGGAGAGAAAACCCAGTGGCGCGCGAGAACCCGTGTCCGTGACGCTGACGGCGTTCTCCGCCAGGTGGAGTCTCACCAGCCGACCAAGGGTCGCGCTGAGTCCGACCTCCGCGCCCAGCTCGCTCAGCGTGCTGGTGCTACTAGCGGAGCCATCAAGGCGACCTCTCGTGTCTCGGCGCTCGCTGAGGTCTGGCTGGAGACCATTGACCGCAGCGACTTGGCACCCGGCACCAAGGAGATCTACCGGGCCACCTGGATGGGCAACCTCGCTCCGTCCGTGGGCAGCCTCACCCTCCGGGAGGCGACCGTCCCCGTCCTGGATCGGGTGCTGGTCAACATCACGGACACCAAGGGTCCGAGTGCGGCGAAGACGGCCAAGTCCGTCCTCATGGGCATGTTTAAGCTCGCTGTCCGTCATGAGGCTCTGGGCGTGAACCCCGTTCCCGGAGTCCAGCCGATCAAGATGTCGGCTCCCTCGCCGCTGCGGACCCGTCGCCAGAACGGCGACGCTCCCCGCGTCCTCACCCCGCAGGAGGAAGCGCGGCTCTACGCCGTGCTCGACCTCCCTGAGTACCGGGACACCTACGACGTGTCGGACCTGGTGGAGTTCATGCTGGGTACCGGGACCCGCATCGGGGAGGCGGGGGCCGTGCGCTGGTCCGACCTCGACCTGAAGGCGGGCACCGTCCGCATCACCGGGACGATGACCCGCGTGACGGGCGTCGGCATGGTCCGGCAGGACCGCACCAAGTCCAAGGCCGGGCGAAAGACTCTTCCGCTCCCGGCCTACGTGGTCACGATGCTGGAGCGCCGTCTGCGTGATCGTCCCGTCCACCCCGAGGGGGTGGTCTTCACCTCCCCCACGGGCCAGCTCCTCGACCCGAGCAACACGGCCAAGCACCTGCGCCGGCTGCTGGACGCAGCCGAGCTGCCCGACGTGACGTCTCATGTCTTCCGCAGGACGGTCGGGACCAAGCTCTACTCCGCGACCAAGAGCGCGGTCATCGTCCGCGACCAGCTCGGACACGCCAACGTCACTACGTCGTTGGCCTTCTACGTGGGTCAGGCCGAGCCCGACCCGGCTGCTCTCGCAGCTCTGGAGAGGGTCCCCACGCTCAAGGTTGTCCGCGAGAGTGCGGGGTAAGTGCGGGATCGACCTCAAGGGGTCACCCAATAGCGCTGCACAAACGCTGCGAGACAGACGATCCTGAGCCAGCAGGGGGACTTGAACCCCCAACCCCCGAATTACAAGTTCGGTGCGCTACCAGTTGCGCCATGCTGGCCGGCCGGGGCGGACCCCGGCTCGCGCCTCATCGTAGCCGGGACGTGGCCCGCACCCCGGGGGAGCAGCCCGGGGAGACAGCTCGGGGAAGCAGCGGAGACCCGGGGGCGTTGGCGCCGTCAGTCGATCCCCGGGAGGCACCGTGAGCACGCAGCAGCTCGTCGTCACGCACGACGAGGAGGCCCACCGCTGGGAGGGGCGCCTGGACGGCGAGGTCGTCGTCCTCGCCGACTACGTCCCGCGCGACGGCGCCGTCGCCATGACGCACACCGAGGTCGACCCCGCGCACGAGCACGAGGGCCTGGCCACGCAGCTCGTCGACGCGGCCCTCGCCGACGTCCGCCGCCGCGGCCTGCGCGTCGTGCCCGCCTGCTCCTTCGTGCGCCTGCACGTGCAGCGCCACCGCGAGGAGTACGC
>Ga0160427_10001815_pt1 | contig 13000 bp, 12 predicted proteins | sample SolpanmetagenomL_FD_108194 | JGI IMG/M metagenome (GOLD analysis project Ga0160427, IMG submission 108194) | Solar panel surface microbial communities from Lawrence Berkeley National Laboratory, California, USA - L | ecosystem: Engineered > Built environment > Solar panel > Unclassified ...
ACCGTCTGGCCGAGCGGCCGGGGACCGTCTGGTCTGAGAACGATGGACCACCTGTCACCGCTCAGGAAGTTCAAAGCCGCCTCTAACCGGCGAACGACGCCGATCCATGGCCCCGGGTCAATCAAGGGGACATGCAGTTCGAGGCTGCGGCTCCATCGGTCGTGCGCATCGTCGCGGGGCACGAAGGTGTCGGCGGCCGTCACCGCCAGCGCTAAGGTAAGGAAGTCGAACGCATCGGCCTGCAGGCGGAAGCCGAACCGGCTTGTCGCGTCCAGCAATTGGTAGCCGATCCTCCCGATGCCGTCCGGCATCCGCCCGGCGCCGTAGAGGACGACGTGAACCTCGCCGTCCTCCCTCTGGTCGGGGACGTCATCAACCTGCTCGTGAAAAACGACCCTCATCATTCGTATGCCTCCCACTCGCGCCAGACCTCGTTCATCGCCTCGCGCTGCAGGCGTTCGACCTGGGGCCGGCTCAGGCTACCGACGCCACCGGAAAGCGCGGGTCCGAGATGCCGGTCCATGGCGACCTTGATCAGGTCCAGGAGCTCGTTCTCGGCCTGGATGGTGCGGTCCCCCGACGGCGACTTGTTCCACGCCGACCCGGCATCCTCCGTGACCTGCCGGAAAAGGACGCGAGCTAGGAAATCCACGAGGACAGCGATGATCTGGTCCGCCGACATGGCGGCGGGGTCGAAAATCTCGACGTCCGGTAGGACTTCCGCGATCGCCTCGTGGATGGCGACGCGGATGCGCTCGGCATCCTCGTTCTCGGGCGCGAGGAGGCGCGCGATCTCCTGGGCCGCGTAGCCGACCGTGCGCCCCACCAAACCGGAAAGGTCGATGCCCGCAATCGCCGCGCCGTCGCCGCCGGCCCGCATGTCGCCGAGCAAGCCGAACAGGTTGCCTCCGGCGGCGTAGGCTGGACCGAAGCGCCTCGGGCCGACCGCCGAACCGCCGGTCGATGTCCGCGCATAATGGCCTAGTGCCGACTTGGCCGACCCCCGGCCGCCGCCTTCGCAGAACCTGCCGAACTCGGTGCGGAAGGTGCGGAAACGATTGCCGACCGGCTCCGGCAACGGAAGGGCCGGGTCCGCGTCCGCATGCGGCGGGACGAGCGACGAACGGGGCGAGGTCCCGCGAGCGGAGGACGAAGTTCCCATCGTCTTACGCCTCCGCCCAGGCCTTGCCGCTAAGCATCGTCGACATCCAGGGTGGCCGTCGCGGAAGGTCGAGCGAACGTATGAACCGGGATAGGGTCGCGGCCGCGCCGGACGACGTGTCGGCTAGGTAGATGGCGCCGCGGAAGTCGTCACGGGACCGCATCCAATCGGCGTTGCGCCTCATGTCGCGCACGAGCGCGTCCATCATCGCGACATGCTCGCTCGGATCGACCCCGGCGAGGACGTCGCGCGCGGCTGGCGAGTTCAATGTGCGGATCGCCCGAAGCACCTCGACCGCCTGCAGCGCGGCCGGCGAGAGAAGCGTCGCCACGGTCCGGACTGGTACGGTCTCGCGCGCCAGGTAGACCGCCGGCCGGAGGTCGTAGCCGCCCAGTTTCGGCTCCAGGCTGACCCAGTCCCTGACGAAGGTCAGGTGCTGACGCATCGCCTGAGGCAGGGTCTGCTCGAATTCGGCGTCGCTCGCGTCCATCGCCTCGATTGCAGTGATCAGGTCCGGCTTGCCGCTTCCGGAGTTAATGGCGTCGTGCAATGCGTCGACCGCACCCGCCGACGTGCACCTCTCGAAGAGGGCGAGCTTCGCGATGACGGCCTCGTCGATGGGCATCTCGCGTTTGCGCGCGATGGACGCCCTCATGCGCACTACGTTGAGGAGCCTCTTGATGATGCGAGGGTTCCCCTTGACGTTCGCCGAGTAGGCGAGCAGGGGCGCCATCCGGTCGGCGAGGTCGAGCGAGCGTCGCAGCGGCTCCGGGTCGGCCTGGCCGAGGACCGCGACGACCTGGTCGACGCTGAAGTCCGCGTCCGGCTTCCAGACCTGCCGCAGTTGATCGACGAGGTAGCTTCGCAGGGCTTCAAGCTTGTCCCCCTCGACCCCCGCGGCCTCGGCGAAGAGGAGCAGCATGTAGGCTCGTACCTCCTGGACGCCGAGCCGCGGCACCCTCACGGGCACCTGTATCAGTTTGTCGAGATAATCCTGGATGAGGCGGTCGGACGGGTTCTTGAAGTACGAGGAGACCGCATGCCTGACCATGTCCTCGTCGGCCGCGACCACGAAAGCCGTACGCGGCAGGAAGAGGAACAGCCGTATGGCCTCCAGAGTGTGGATCGCGTTCGGTGGCGTGCAGCGGTCCAAGTTATCGATGACGACGACGAGCGTCTTCTCGATACCCTGCAGGAGTTCGCCGAACTCCTTCCTGAACGCGGTGATCTCCTCGGGCGGGCTTGCCTTCTCCGCCGCCCGGAGGAGTCCCTTGCCCTTGTCCCCGACCTCGCCGGCCGCCTTGCCCATGGCCTCATAATCCTCCTCGTCGGCGTTGCCAGTGAGAAGGTCTCCGAGCCCTTCCATCCCCTTCTTCAGGAAGCCGAAGGTCGGGACGCCGGCCATGGCGGCCCCGCCTTCCGCCAGCAGGCCGAGTGCGCGGAGCTTGTTCACGCGCCCGAGGAAGGACTTTGCCTTGACCTTCAGCCCCTCCGGCGCCTCGTCTGCAAGCGCCTTCGCGATCACGGACATCAGCGCGCCGCGCGCGTCGTCGAAGTCCTGGTAGAGCCAGGCGTCGAAATCGATGAACAAGTAGCCGTTCGGTGAGCCGTTCAGTTCGCGCTTCACGAGACGCAATACCGTCGACTTGCCGGTCCCCCATGTTCCAAAAATGCCGAGCGACAGCGGAAGGAGACGCTTGGTCCCCACCATCTCGGCGACGAGCTCGGCCACCTCGGAGTAGTTGAGGTAGTCGATGTCGGTGTCGGTATCGGCCCACATAGTGTTCTCCGCAGGGAAAGAACGGCTTCGGCCGCGCCCAGGTTGGGCGGCGCCCGCGGAAGGGCTCAGTCGCCTCTCTTGAGCAGCTGGCTGAGCGAGTTGGCCCCCTCGCGCTCCAGCAGAGACTTCAGGTGCATGTCCGAGCGGTGGCCGGCGGCAAAGCCGTCTCCGTACTGCTCGCGCAGCGTGCCCACCCGCGTGGTGCCGTTCTTGTGGCGGATCTGTCCGTTCTGGTCGCGGTGCCGACCATCGAGCCCGGGCTGTTTCATCTGTCGTCCTCTTTCGTCTTCAAAGGTGGATATGCAAGGCGACCGCCTGGCCGGATACCGCCTCAAGGTTGCGTCTCGCTGCAGGGCTGGCATCCTGTGGCCCTATGCCGGCCAGGGCGAGGAATTCGGAATCGGGCCGGAAAAAAGTTTTCCGAATTCGTCGAAATGCCCGGCATAGGGCATCGGGAGCGGGGGAATGGGGGGGCAAGACGCGTCGGCGCCGGTCGATATCGACGGCGGGGACGATCATCTCGACGAAGCGGAGATGCGCGCTGCGCTCGCGTCTCTGACGAGCACCGATTGGCTCAGGCTCGCGAAGGTCGATGCACGCTACCGCGGCGGCACCGACTTCCGAGACGGCGACTTGGTGCAGGAAGCCCTCTGCCGGGCGATTGCCGGCAAGCGGAAATGCCCCCGAGGGGTTTCCGTGGTGAAATTTCTCGCCGACGCCATCTGGAGCATTGCGGGCCACCGGCGGTCGCGGATGCTGGCGGAAATATCCTTCGAGGCCTCCCCACCTACGGTGACGGGGGAGCAGACGGAGGGGCTCGCTCCGGCGGACGTCCTGTTCGCTCCCGGGGAAGACCCCGAGGTCATCCTGGCGAAGGCCGAGGGCGAGGGAGCCATCGGAGACCTGATCGGCCTCTTTCCAGGCGACGGGGAGATAGAGCTCGTCGTCACGGCGCTCTCCCTCGGGTTGAAGGGCGCCGATTTGTACGAGGAAACGGGGCTTGCCCCGAACAGGATTCACTACGTGATCAGGAAGATCAGGAAAGAGTCGGACAAGCGCTTCCCGGGAAGGTGGACGCGATGACCGCAGGCAAATCGACCCCTCGAACGCCCCTCGACCACATCGAGGAGGCCTTCCTGGACAACATCCTTGAAATTTCGGACGCCGACCTCCGCGAGGAGTTCGTCGAGGAGGGACGCTCACCAGACGAGGTGGTGGCCCTCATGAAGGCACGCTTAGCAGCGGCCCACGAGGAATGTGCGCAGGCACGGATGGCTGAGGCGCGCGAGGGCTTGGCCGCGTTCCGTAAGCGGGAGACGGTCGTCCCTCTCGACTTCGCTCTGCAAAAGGAACGCCTCGCCGCGATGAGGTCGCGGGCGCCCGCCGCCTCCGGGATGATGATGGCAGCCCGAAAGGGGGACGGATTGTCGGAGCGCGACGAGGAGGGCCTGCTCGAAGACTTGGCGGACCTGGAACGGCTTTCGAAGCCTCAGGACGGGGAGGCGTGAGCGGTCTCAGTCAGGCGGAACGTCTGCTCCACGACCTTGGCGTCCGCGCGCCCGGCGAAATCGACCTCGAAGCCATCGCCTTCTCGCAGGGCGCGGTGGTGAAGTTCCGGCCGATGGACCGATGCGAGGCGACCATCGTCGGCAACGCGCGGCACGCCATCATAGCGGTGAACAGCGCGAGCATTCACACGCGCAGGCGGTTCTCGCTGGCGCACGAGATTGGGCATTGGCATCTTCACCGGAACAAGCTGCTCCTCTGCACGGACAAGCAGATCGGGCGCTTCGCCGGGAGCGCCCTCGACCCCGAGCGGCAGGCGGACGATTTCGCGTCGGACTTGATCCTGCCGGGATATCTCTTCGACCCCCTCGTAAGGCGGATGCGGAGCCTCACCATTCAGAGCCTCGACGAGTTGGCCGGGACGTTCGACGCTAGCCGGACGGCGACGCTCCTTAAGGCTGTGCGGGCGAACCGCTTCCCCGTCGCCATGGTACGAGACGGGCTGGACGGCAGACGCTGGGTCTGGAAGTCGTCGGCGGTGTCGCCCCGGTGGCGGGTGCGCGACGACCTCGACCCCGACAGCTTTGCGTTCGGCATGCTGCACAGGGGCGAGGCCGAGGCCTCGCACCCTCGGATGGTTGGGGCCGACGCCTGGTTCGAGTTCCCCGGCTGTCAGGACCACGACGTGCGCGAGCAGTCGTTCCGCCCTTCCGTAGGCGAAGTAATCACGGTCGTGACGGTACCCGAGCGAGGCCGGGCCTGATCCGAACTGAGCCGGCAGCTGCGGGGATGACCTTGGCCCTCCATGTTTCGCTGAGCTTGGCTCGGGATGGCGCCGTCGGCCTCACTCGGCCGGTAGTCCCGGGACCGAACGGCACACTGGGGTGCGTGGCTCAGCCACCACACCCGATGGGCCCGGCCGCGCATGCAGCGTCGGGATCCTCCTATGCGTAGTACCCCATCCCCCTACCAAGCACGGCGGCAAGAACCGACCTTGACGCCGATTGCTCCGGCTTCCGGCCGATCTTCCTCGATAGCGTTCACGTCATATCGGCCGAGGTCGGCAGGTCGCGCGCGGCGCGGCACTGCGTTTGATTCGATGCCGGTGTTGACTTAGAAGTTGCCTTCGCCTGCCGGTTCCTGCGCAAAGATCTCGCGGGCCAACACCCGGGAGACCGGCCGCACCGCCTTGGCGCCACCGGGCGCGGTGCCTCCCCGGATCTGCGGGAAGGTCGCGCGCAGCAGCTCGGTGCTGGCGACCGTACGGGCAACCAGGTCCGGCCAGGCGCGCGACGTAGAGAGCTCGGATGCCGCGACGATGTCGGCAACCTCCAGCCGTCCGGCCACCTCGCGCCAAAGCAGACGTCCGCCGAGCGCGGCCTGGATCGCCACCTCCCGAGGCGGGCGACCCCCGCGGGTCAGGACAACCTCCACCGCCTCCCGCTCAGTTTGAACGTCGATCCGGATCGTGAGGTCGCCGGAGGCGCTGGACAGGGTCAGGCCGCGGCTTCGCCCGACGAGCTTGAACGTTCCCCGCCGCCCGAGCGCACGGAGCAGCGCGGCCTCGAACGCGAGCACGCCGCCGCCCGCCGGGTCGTCGGGGTCGTAGGCCAGCGCCAAAGCCGACCAAGCGCTGGCCCGGTCGACCATGTGCGTGACGGTTCCGTCCTTCTGGGCAACCCGCAGCGTGTCGACGCCGAGCCTCTCCAGCACCGTACCGGCCTCGTGGCTTGACCGCGCCGCCCCGACGGCGTCGGCGTAGATGTGCGCAGGCGCCCACTTCCGCTGGAACGCCTCCAGCGAGGCCTCGTCGATCCTTCGCCAGCCGCGCTTCCCCGCGCACATCTGCAGGTGCCCTTCGTCGATCAGGCCGTCGACGGTCTCGACCCTGCAACCGAGGATGGTCGATGTTTGGTAGCGGCCAAGGCCGGGAAGCGCATGCAGGGCGGCCCGTGCCGCCTGCATGTTGTCCCCGCGGCTCCGCCGCGGGTCGGGGACGAGGAGGTCGCCGAGGGTCGGCCCCATCTTTCCCCGAGCCACCGCATACCCCTTCAGGATCGCCTCGATCGACCGCGCCGGGTTGGTCTTGCAGGTCCGCCTGAGGTCGGCCAGGCGCAGGTGACCATCCGGCACCTCGGTCGCGATCTCGACCTTGCGCAGGAGGCGCGCGGCGAGCGCGGCCACGTCCTCCGGCCGGAACCGGTCGCGGTCTGCTCCCGCCCCGATCCGGACGAAGTAGGCGATGACGCCGGATGCGACCAGGGCGTCGAACGTATCGCGCGGAAGCCCCAACGCGTCGGCGGCCCCGCCCCTGTCGAGAAGGGAGGTCAACGTCCGCCTGATCAGCGCCGCCTGGTCCGGGCTGAAGGCCCGGTAGCGCTCGCGCGCGATCCCGAACTGTCGCTCATGGATGCCGAGGGCCTCGGAGATGCGGCGAAGTCGTTCCTTCGTGAGGCCGAGCTCGGCCGCCAGGGTGGGGACCGGCAGCCAGCCCGCCTCGCCCGCGTACCAAGCATCGCAGGTCGCGGGCGAGAAGTCGCCGCGCTCGATCACCACCCTCCGCAGGCAGCGCGCGAGGATTTCGACGTGCGAGCCTTTCTCGGTTTCCAGGGTTGCACCGATCCAGCCGAAGCTCGCGCCCTTGCCGCGCCCGTCCTTGAAGGCGGCCCGCGCGGCGGCGACCACGTGGAGCAGGGCCACGAGCGTATCCTCCCCCCGCGCCAGCACGTCGTAACCGGCCCGGTTCACGGCGGGCAGTTCGAAGCCCTTCGTGAGGCCGACGACCGGCCGCGACCGCAAGGTGCCGCCGAGGGCGATCCGCCCGACGAGTTCCACGGCGTCGAGCGCCTCGCCCAAGGTGGAGAGACCGTCCAGCAGAGGGACGGTAAGCGGACCGGCTGCGCCCAGCCGGCCGAGGACGTAAGCCTCAAGCGAGTGGCGCGGGACCGCGCGCCGCGGCACGCCGTACCGCAAGAGCTCCGTCCCGGTCGGGGCGTGCGTGAACGACGCCGACCACCACGGGACAGGGTGACCGGAAGCGTCGAGGTCGACGATGTCGATGTCATGGTCCGGACAACGCGCGAACGCCGGCAGGTCCCACCATACACGATGATGCGGACTCTCCGCGAGGCAGGCGGGACAGAAGCGGCGCCGGCCAACCTGCCAATGCCCTCGCCGGACTTCCTGGCCCATGATCACGACCGAGGTCGGTGAGACCGCCGGGGTGGCTTGGATCAGGTGCTCCTTTCCGGAGATCGGAAAGGACAGCGCAAGCTCCAGGCACTCGGCGGGCTGGATGTCGCGCCCGTTCAACCCGTGCGAGTTCAGCAGGACGGCCACGCTGCCGATCCCGTTCATGGCTCCAAGGCGCACGACGTAGCCGTGGGCGGGCTCGCCCGGATGAGGCGGCCCCCAATCGGGGAGCGGCGGCTCGAACCGCCCGTGCAGGTCCGTGAAGGTCCTCATGCCGGCATCCTCACTTGACGAAGGCGTCCTGCGTCGGATCCTTCGGTTGCAACGTCGGCTTGGCGGCCTGCGCCACGCGGGTGGGGGCTTGGTCGATGTCGTCGCGAAACGGGTTGAATGTCATTCCGATCGGACGGATCTCGTCCCATGCATCGGCGAAATGCCCGGCCTCGACCCGCTCGGCCCCATCGTTGAGCGCCCGGCAGCCGGCCTTGTAGACGAAGTCCTTCAGCCGACCGATGATGCCATCGGAGACCCAGTAGAGACGGGCGGCGTACCATTTCGATCCGAGGGCCGATTTCGTCGCGAACGGGAGCCGGCCATCGATCTCGGCGCACAGCAGGCGGAAGAGGTCGCGCTCGCCGTCGCTGTCCCAGCTATAGGGCAGCATGATGTGGTACGGCAGGCCGCCTCGCCCCTCCAACTGGGGATCCGCCGCCATGATCCGGTAGGTCTCGACGAGTCCGGCAGCGGCGACGTTGAGCGTCCCGAGATTGAGGATCTTGCGAACGAGGCCCTGGCAGTCCTTCAGCGCGCCCGGCCGAGCCGTCGTGAAGGCTTCCTGGACCTCGTCGAGGATGAGCAACTGGACCTTCTGCTTGACCAAGGCGTTCAGCACGTTTCCGAAGAGCGCGTCGACCTTCATCCTGGTGACGTCGCCCGCGTTCAGCACGCCCGCGACTGCGGTGATGAAACCGCCCTTGTTGCAGCCGACCGGCAGGTCGACATACGCCACGCGCCGTACGATCCCTTCGGTACCGGTCAGGTCGGCGGGAAACCCGCGCGCGTACCGTTTGAGCGCGTAGCTCTTGCCCGTACGCGGGTCGCCGGCGAGCACGAACAGCGACCCGAAGTCCGGGACGCCGCCGTTCACGGGCATGTGGAACCGTTCGACGGCCGCGGTCGCGGTCTCGAAGCGGTCGTGGCCCACGAAAAGGTTCTTCATGATGAGTTGCCGCTCACCCGCCGGCTTGGCCGCGCGTTCCGTGCGGCCGGGCACCCCTTTGTCTTGGATTGCGTCACTCATCGCCCGTCCTCCACTTCTTGGCGGCCCTGAGAGCCGAGAGATCGTCATCGAGATCGTCGTCATGCCCGTCCGCCGTCCTGACGGCTGGATCGGAGGCACCGGATGCCCCCGGCGTCGTCGCCGGTACGGCCGGAGGCGTGGCCGACCTGGGATCTTCCGGAGCCGGTGGCGTCGCGGCGTCCGGTGGCACGTCATCCCGCCGGGGAGCCAAGGCCAACCGGCCAAGGGGACCATCCCCGGCACTGGAGGGTTCGGGCATGGGCTTGGTGGCCTGCGCGACCTTCGGACGACGCGCGATCGCCAGGGGGTCGAGGTGCCCCGCTGTGGTGGCGGGAAGCGCCGGCGTGCCGGTGCTGACCTCGCTCCGGAAGCGCTTCTTGCGCTCGGCGTCGAGGAATCGAGCGAGGCCGCGGTGAATGGCCTTGCGTTCCGGTTTCGCCCGCGCAGCCGCCGCCGCGTCTCCCAGGAGGTCGAGCGCGTACATCATCGCGTCGAAGTCGAACGCACCCTTGACCATGCGCTTGGCGTTGGCGACCGCGAGGTCATGCACGTGCCGGTGGCGTCCCTCCGCGTAGGCGCGGTGGGCGTTGGTCGCCGGTACGGTGATGACGCGCCCATCCCGGTCGTACGGGTCGATCACGTAGATCCGGCCGATGTCGGTCGGATAGCGTGCGCACCTGTAGCGCGTACCCTCGCCGTTCTCCCGAGCGTTCCGGTGTCCGGGGTTGGTGATGAGCGAGATCAGCTCCGGGCACTCGTACTTGACGTAATCCCAAACGATCCCGTCGTTCTGGATCGTGCGGTCCTCCCATTCGCCGCATAGTGCGACGAACAAGTCGGCGGGGGGCAGCGGACCGCTGGGGTTCCGGGCGGCCTCCTCGTTCCAGACCCGGAGCGGGATGTCGCCGATGCCGCGGAGCAGGCCCAGTCCCTTCGACTTGTGGACATTGTGGACATCGCAGATGAAGAACATCAGCAGCGCCAGGAACTCGGACTGCCGGATCTTGGCGCGATCCAGGACATCCACGTCGTGGTCGCGTCGCTGGACCGAATTGGACAGGGTGGTGCCCGGAAGGACGTGGACGAGCCCCGTGTTGAGGTAGCCGAAGAACCGCTCAAGGGCTCCCTTGAGCCAAGGACATTTCGGCTTGAAACGCGGCTTGTTCATCTTCAGCTCGCGCGAGGCGGCCTCGATGTCCTTGCCGATGAAGTGGAGCGCGTTGTCGACCCAGAGGTTCTCGATGCGGCCGAAGCACGGCCAGGGCATCCGCACGGCAGGGAAGCCCGACATGTCCTTCGGATAGATCGCGTGTCGCAGACCGTCGACGAAGCTGGCGAAGCTCGGGGCTTCGAAGCCGAGCGAAGCACCGATGATCATTCCGGTCTTCCGGCAGCGAAATATGATCAGGTCCGGGCGTCCGAGGACGAGGTCGCTGTCGTCGTCGACGAGCAGGATGTCGAGGGTGCAGTGATCGACCTCGACGTCCTGGTAGGGGCGCGCCGGCAGCGGCTGCACCTGGTACGTGCGATGCATCTTGGCCGCGTATTCGGGGCCCTTGCGATAATAATCCCGGACGTACTTGTCGACGGCCTTGCAACGACGCTGGAACGTGCGCAGCGAGGGGGCCTCGATCAGGTCGAGCTCCTCCGGCGCGAGATGCCGCGAGAGCGTGCGCTTATAGGCACGGACCGAGGTCACAACCTTGGCGTAGGCCATCTCCGCGGTCATGCGCGGGCTGAGCCAGCGCCAGACGCCGCGTTCCAGGGCAACCTCGCCCACGTGACCGAAAGGCTTGCGTCGGTTGCCCTTATGCATGTGCCTATCGACCAGGCATGCCTTGCCGTGGATGTCGCCGAGCGCCATCCAGAGGTCGAACCAAGCGAGCACCGTCGTGAAGTGCGGCGCCTTCTCACCCTTGATCAGGGCCACCCTAAGGATGACGGGGTCGAGCGCCGGCTTCGAGCGCCGGAACTCCCAAGGCGTCCGCGGCCGCGCCTCGCCTTCGACGAAGCCCTTGATGCAGGCGTTGACGTAGTCGAGCTTGCGGCCCGCTTTGGCCTCCTGCTCCTTCGTGAGGGCGATGCGGCTCGGCTGCGGGCCGCGCAGCCTGCCGTAGCTGAAGTTGCCCGCAACAAGCTGCGCCTCGCCGCTCGCCGAGAGGAAAGCGAGCTGCAAGTCGGTCAGGAAGATCAGGTCCTTGTCCTCGACGCGCAGGAATTGGAGCTTGCCGTCGAGGCGACGCTCGAACTCGCTGATCTTGCCGTAGAGGCGGAAGATGTCCTTGCTTCGCAGGTCGAAGGGCCGGGTCACCGCCTGTCCGTGCGCGACCTGCGCGGTGGGCGGCCCCGACCACGGACCGGGATGCGCGGAGGGAACGGGAAAGGGCGCGTTCACGGCGTCACCTCGCGGATCTCGGTCTGGAAGGAGAAGGGCCGGGCGAGATCGAGCGCGACCTCGCCCGCCAACGCGAGGTTCATCACCGCAGTGTAGGCGCGACATTCGCCCGGCCGGTCGTTCAGCCGGGCCGCTCGGACCACGATCGCGATGGTGGCCGGAAGGCCGAGCTCGACGAGGGCGTCACGGACGCGGAGCATGGCGACCTCGTCCGGGACGATGTACCTGTGCCGCTCCATGACCTGACAATTCGACAGCCTAGGCTCGGCCCTGATCTCCGCCTCGTCCAAGGTCAGGAAAGGGACGCCGTGATCGAGCCGGTAGGCTTCCTCGATGTATGGCTGCCGCCTTGTCCAGCCTGGTCGCCCGGCGATGAAGCGTGCCTTCGCATCGAGCACGACGATTGCACCGCCGCGGTAGCTGCACACGACATCGGGAACGTAGACGTGCCGCTCCTGGCCGCCCCGGCCATCCGGGATGAAGTAGGTGAGCTCGTGGGGCTCGATCGCGTAGTGCGCGATGCCCGGGTTGGCACCGAGAAGCGTGCGCAGGTCACGCTCCAGCAGCGAACGGAAGGGGGCGGCCCCGAGCACCTTGTGGTCGCCCCCGTCCCCGTCGACCGCACACAGGTAGTTGCGCTTCTTCACCTTGCGCACCACCGGTGCGCCCGGGAACAGCCCCAGGTTCGCCGGCGTCGCCGACGACTTGCGGCGAAGGGGCGTCTCATCGACGTCGTTCTTCCCGATGCTCATGCCACGGCACCCCGCATGATGCGGGTCTCCGACCCGAGCGGCTGCCGGAGATCGAGCGTGATGGAGCCGGCCAGGGCGAGCTCCATGAGGCAGGCGAGGGTCCGGTCGATCCTGCGTGCGGGGAAGGGTTTCGCCGCGCGATGGAAGCGGGCGACCGTGGTGGTCATGCCATGCCGGATCAGGGCCTCGTGCACCCGCTCCAGGTCAGCCGTCGCCCCGGGTCCGGCCCGCTCCTTCAGCATGCGGGTACGATTCTCGCGCAGGACCCGCGCGAACAGGGTGTGTTCCGTGAGGACGCGGAAATCGACACCCAGCGTGCGGTAAGCGGCTCGCACCGCCGCCTCGGTCCGCTGCCAATCGGGCGCCGCCCTGTCACGCTCCCAGGTGGCCAGGAAGGTGTAGGCGACGACGCCGCCGTCGCGGCGGCGGGCGACGACCTGGGGCCGATGGCACGCATCCCGGACGCGGCCGTCCTGATCCATCTCTTGGTAATGGAGGATGTGTGCGAACGGCACGACGACGATGTTGACCGGATCACACAGGCTCATCGTGAGACCGGCTGTCTCCAACAGGCTCGTCGTGATCGCCATGCCGTCCGGCAGCTTTTCGTTGCGCACGACGTCGGGCACCCAGAAGCGGGGGGCTCGCATGGATCCGTGGGATCGCGGGACGGATCCCACGCCGAGGTCGTCCGGCACCGTGTATGAGGAACGGCGGCCGGCGGGCACCGCACCGTCATCGTTGGCCGGGGCCGCCATGAGGCCCCGGGCGGCCGTCACGGGAACCGGGGCGATGCCATTCGCAAAGAGGGTCTGGGGCTGCATGTGTTCCCTCCTCAGTTCCTGAATTCGCAGAAGACGTCGAGAACGGCGTTGGTGGCACTGTCCGTGGTCACGCCCACCCAGGGCCGGCC
>Ga0160427_10001816_pt1 | contig 12997 bp, 10 predicted proteins | sample SolpanmetagenomL_FD_108194 | JGI IMG/M metagenome (GOLD analysis project Ga0160427, IMG submission 108194) | Solar panel surface microbial communities from Lawrence Berkeley National Laboratory, California, USA - L | ecosystem: Engineered > Built environment > Solar panel > Unclassified ...
ACCTGTCACGTGTACGTGGATAAAGGGGGCGACGAGATGCCCGAGATTTCCGAAAAGGAGGAAGACTTCATCGACCGCGCCATCAACCCGCGCCTCACCTCGCGCTTGGCCTGCCAGTGCGTGCTTCCCAACGAGGGCCTCGAAGTAGTCGTCACCATCCCGCGCCAGAATTTTCTGGGCCACTAGGGTAAGTTATGAGTTGAAAGTTATGAGTTGGCGGCTGGCCAGCTTCTTATTCATGGCAACCAACTCATAATTCATAACTTTCAACTCATAACTCAAAAAAAGTGAACCACTACGAGCCGCCCATTCAGTGGGCCGACCACGAAGACATTGCCATTGCCCTCTACGAAAAGTATGGCGATGATTTTACGGAAGCCAAAATCTACCGCGTGCGCTTTACCGAGCTGCTGGAGTGGATATTGACCCTGCATAACTTTGAAGGCACCCGCGAGCAGTCCAACGAAGGCCACCTGGAACAGATTCAGGCCAAGTGGGTGTACGAGTGGCGCGACCACCAATAGGCGCCCCGCCCAACCTAGCCCTGCCCGCCCGCGTATGAGTGCGCCACTGGCAGTAAGGCGCCAGGCTAAAATGGCCGCGTAGGCGGCTGCCTTTGTTTTTTTTCTTTGCCCACCACCATGAAAACGGGGACCGTAAAATTCTTTAACGAGGCCAAAGGCTTCGGCTTTATTACCGATGACAACACGAAGGAAGACTTCTTTGTGCACATCACGGGCCTCAACGGCGGCCAGATTCAGCAGAATGACCGTGTGGAGTTTGAAACCCAGGAAGGCCGCAAAGGCGTGAACGCCGTGAACGTGCGCCGCGTGTGAGCTGCTTAACCGCTGCCCGGCCTCTGGGCCGGTAAATACTTGTGAAAGCCCCTGTCGATTGCCGGCCGGGGCTTTTTGCTGGTATCAGGGGCCGGCGGGGGGCGCCGTACCTTCGGGGCCTCAGCGCTTTTGCCATGTCAGCCCCTTCTTTGCCTACGCCCGCCGCCGGCCCGCCGCCCCCCGGCCAGGAGGCCGACGAGCTGCCCGCCGGTGGCCCCGGCCAGGCAGGGCGGCTGGTGCGGGCCTTGCCGGGGCTGGTGCGCTGGCCCAACCTGGCCATCATGCTGCTGAGCTTGGTGCTGGTGCGGGCCCTGCTGCTGCCGGGGCAGCCGCTGCGGGTGATTTTGCTGGCCCCGCGCTTTGGCCTCCTGGTGCTGGGAGCGCTATTCGTGGCGGCGGCCGGCTACATCATCAACGACTACTACGACGTGAAGATTGATGCCATCAACCGGCCCGACCGGCTGGTGGTAGGCCGGCTGCTGCGCCGTCGCCACGCCATGCTGGCCCACCTGGTGCTGAATGGGGTGGGAGTGGGGCTGGCCGTGCTCAGCGGCGACACGCGCCGCCAGGCGCTGCTGCTGGGCCTCGTCACGCTGGGGGCAGCAGCGCTGCTCTGGGGCTACTCGGCCCGCTTTAAGCGGCTGGCGCTGGTGGGCAACGTGAGCATTGCCACCCTTACGGCGGCCCTAGTGCTGCTGCCCGAGCTACAGCTGCTCACGGGCCGCGAGGCGGTGTGGCTCTACGCGCTGGCGGCCTTTTTGCTCACCGTGGCGCGCGAGATTGTGAAGGATATGGAGGACATGCGCGGCGATGCCCAGCATGGCTGCCGCACGCTGCCGCTCGTGTGGGGCGTGGCCCGCAGCAAGTGGGTGGCGGGCTTTTTCGTGGCTTGCCTGGCGGTGCTGGTGGTGGGTGCGGCCGGCCAGCTGCTGGCCTGGGGCCGCTGGCCGCTGGCGGCGTGGCTGGTGCTGCTGGTGCTGCTGCCGCTGGGTGGCCTGGCCCGCCTGCTGCTGCGTGCCGACCGCCGCCGTCACTTCCGCCAGCTCAGTGCCTGGTGCAAAGGCATTATGCTGGCCGGTGTGCTAAGTATGCTGCTGGTATAGGCTGCGTAAAACGTTAGGGGAAGCTGCCCGGCCGTGGCCGGAGTAGTAGCTGTGCGCAAGGCGGCTGGCTTTTGGCTCTGGTAACCAGGCTGAAAGCTGGCCGCCTTGCGCGTTTTTGGTTTATTGGCGCGCCATCGCCACCTTTACCGCCAACTACACAGACTTTAATAATTGAGTAATCCAAGGACCGGGCGTTTTTATACTCACTGGTAAGCGTTTGCCTGGCCCTTGGAATGTGCTGATAATTATGATTTCCACTGCTATATAAGTCCTTTATGCCCAATTTTACCTGGAAGGAGTGCGCCTGGCTGATGCGTGGCCTGCTGGTGAGCGGCGTGGCGTTAGCTGCGCCGCATCATACGCTGGCGCAAGGGCGGGCCGCTGTGAGCGGCCGCGTGGCCAGCCCGGCGGGCGGCCCGGTCGAGTTCGCCACCGTCACGCTGCACCGCGCCGCCGATTCGGTGGTAGTAAAAACCGAGTTTAGCGACGGCAGCGGAGCCTTTCGGCTGGAAGCCGGCGCGGGGCCGCGCTACCTGGTGTCGGTGGCACAGGTGGGCTACAAGCGCTACTGGAGCCCGGCATTTGAGCTGCCGGGCGCTGGGGTGGTGCTGCCCACCATCCAACTGGCAGTTAGCCAGGCTACGGCGCTCAAGGAAGTAGCTGTGACGGGCCGCAAGCCCACCTACGAGCGCCAGGCTGACCGCACCGTGGTGCACGTGGCCGATAGCCCACTCTCGGCCGGGGCTACCACGCTCGATGTGCTAACGCGCGCGCCGGGCGTGACCACCGATGCGGGCGACAACCTGAGCCTGCGCGGCCGGCAAGGCGTGCTGGTAATTATCGATGGCAAGCGGGTGCCGCTCACCGGCACCGAGCTAGCCGATTACCTGCGCGCCCTGCCCGCCGAGCGCGTACAAACGCTGGACTTGATTACTAACCCGCCCGCTAGCTACGATGCGCAAGGCGGGGCCGGCGTCATCGCCATCAACCTCAAGAAAGACCAGCGCCTAGGCACTAATGGCAGCGCCAACGCCAGCTACGGCCGGGGCGAGCTGGGCAAGTTCACGGGCGGCTTCTCGCTCAACCACCGCCGGCAGCGCCTGAATTTGTATGGCACCTATGCCTACTCCGACCGCTGGAATTTCCTGCGGCTCGACTTCGACCGGCTGTATGCGGCCACGCCGCTGCTGCCGGCCGCTCGCAGTGCGCAGTATAGCGACCAGTTGGCGCGGGTGCGCTCGCACTCCGGCAAAGTGGGTCTCGATTTCAACCTGAGCAAGCGCACGCTGCTGGGCGCGTCGGGCAGCGTGCTAGCCGCCCACACCACTTCGGACACCCACAGCACTACCCAAGTGTACGACACTGATTACCGGCCCACCGACCGCTATAGCGGCGATGTGGGCCAGGATATCCGCCGGCCCAGCGGCAGCGCCAACCTCAACCTGCGCCACACCTTCGCCGATTCGGCCAATGCGGCCTCGCTGGCCATCGACGCCGACTACGCCCGCTACCACACCACGCGCCTGCTGGGCCTAGTTACCTCCTACGAAACGCCTAGCCAGCGCCCCAGCCTGCTCAGCGGCGACCAGCGCAGCAACCTAAGCATCGGGGCTTTCAAGGCTGACTTCAGCCAGCCCTTGCCCCACCGCGCCCGCCTTGATGCGGGGGCCAAGGTGACGCAGATTGCCTCGTCCAGCGACGTGGCTTTTGTGAATACCGTGGACGGCGTGAGTGCCCCGGTGCCCGACATTTCGAGCCAGTTTCAGTACCACGAAAACGTGAATGCCGCCTACGTGAGCCTGCGCCAGGCCCGGCCCGGTACCACGCTGCAAGCCGGCCTGCGCGCCGAGCAGGCCAATACGCTGGCCGAGGTGGCGGGCGGCCCCTCGCGTGAGCGGCACTACTTACAGCTGTTTCCCAGCCTGCTGGTGCAGCACACGCTGGCCAAAGACCACGCCCTGGCCCTATCGGTGGCCCGGCGCATCGACCGGCCCAGCTACGTGCAGCTGAATCCTATTCGCTCGTATCTTGACGCTACTTCGTACCGCGCCGGCAACCCCGACCTAGTGGCCCAGACGAGCTACAGCTTCGAGGTGAGCCACACCTACCGGCAGAAGTTCACCACCGCCCTGGCCTATGCCCACACCGACCTGCCCCTCGTGAACGTGGTGCAGCCCGCCCCCGACGGCGGCCGCGTGGTAGTGAACCGCGACGTGAACCTAAGCACCCAGCACTTCTACACCCTCACGCTCACCGCCCCGCTGGAGCTTACCAAGTGGTGGACGCTGTACGCCAACGGCTTGTTTTACTACAACCGCTACGTGGGTACCCTGGCCGGCACCCAGCTCGACCGGGGCGGCTTTGCCACCAACCTCACCCTCAACAGCAGCTTTGTGCTGCCCCACGGCTGGGGCGCTGAGCTAAACGGCTTCTACGAGTCGCACGAAGTGTATCAGTTTCAGGTCATTCAGCCGCGGGGGCAGGTGGCCCTGGGGGTGCAAAAAAGCCTCTGGAACAAGCAGGCTACCCTGCGCCTAAACGTGAGCGACGTGTTTTACACCACGCCCACGCATGTCACTTCCACCTACGACAACTTCACCGAAACCTACTTCAAGCGCGAAGACCTGCGGGTGGTTACGGCTGCCTTCACCTACCGCTTCGGCAACGGCAAGGTGGCCGCCGCCCGCCGCCGCGCCGCCGGCGCCGAGGAGGAGCTGCGCCGCGCCACCGGGCAATAAGCAGCGCGGCGGCCCGGGGCTAATGGTTCACCTTTCGTTCATTAGTTGCGGCGTAAAGCGACGAGAAGTCAACCGCTGGCGCTTATTTCTCGTTGAGAGAGCCCACACGCTTCTATGTACTGTTTCTATGCGCTTTTTTCCGCTATTGCTGGGTGGGTTGTTGAGTAGTGCCCTGTTGGCTCATGGCCAGGGCCTGCCCGGTGGGTCAACCGAGGCCGTCAAATCGACCAAGCCACCCAAGAAAATTACGATTTTGCCGGTGCCGGTGCTGTTTTACCAGCAGGAAACCGGGGCGGGTTATGGCCTGGGCGGCCTGCTCAGCGGCCGCTTTGGCAACGATACGCTCACGCGCTCCTCCAACGCCCGCGCCCAGTTCTGGACCACCCAGAAAAGCCAGTCGCTGCTGCAATTTGTGCACACCATCTACTCGCCGGGCGAGAAATATTACCTGAATGGCGAGATTAGCGCCTACAAAAACCGGCTCTACTACTTCGGTATTGGCAACGACGCCCCGAATGACAAGCGCTCGTTTCTGGATTTTCAACTCTTTATCGTCAATCAGCGCTTCCAGAAGAGCATTGCCCACAACCAGTTTCTGGGCTTGCAGTACCGCTTGTCGCGGGTCTATAACCTCTCACAGGCGCAGGGCCGGATAAATGACGACGGCGATGAGATTGCGCCCACAAGCACGGCCACGCAAAACTACTTTAACCAAGACCCGCGCCTCGACCAGCGTCAGCGCCTCAATTTCAGCCTCTCCGGCGTGGGCCCGGTGTACACCCTGGATAGCCGCGATGTGGCCTTGGCTGCCTCCAAAGGCAACCTGCTCGACTTGCAAGTGATGTTCAACGGTGGCTTTGTAGGCTCGGACTACAACTTTGTTCGCTACCAGATTGACGCTCGTCACTTTCAGCCAATTTTCAGCAACAAAACCATTCTGGCATTACAATTTCTGGGGCAGTTTCACTCCGGCAATGTACCGTGGTACGGTATGGCTGGCCTCGGTGCCAACCTCGGCGGAACGCTCTACGACAACGCCAACCTGATGCGCGGCATCTATGAGCAGCGCTACCGCGACCGCCAGATGATGACGGCCCAGGCCGAGTTGCGCCAGCACCTGTTTTGGCGCATCGACGGGGCCGCCTTTATCGGTGCGGGTCAGGTGGGCTACGACCTCAAGGACTATACTTTCGGCGGTATTCATACGGCTGGCGGCGTGGGCGCCCGCTTCAATTTTATTCGGCGCGACCGGGTAAACCTGCGCTTTGACTACGCCTTTGGCAAAGACCCAGGCTTTTACTTCGCCATCGGCGAGGCATTTTAACGACTGCTGAGCGCACAAAATGGAAGGGGGCTGCACCGCTGAAAAGTGGGCAGCCCCCTTTTTTAGCTAAATGAATTAGCTAAACCTTGCGAACCCATATTTTTTGATTTATAGCGAATTAACCTCGTCGGGGAATCGGGTAATAATGAACTGTCAGTGAAAAGATAAAAATTAAGGGGGCATTTCCTATCCTTCGCGGAGCCGGGGCGTACACAGGCTACCTTATGGACCAATTAGCCCAGCCGGCCCGCTTTCACGCCACGCGTGAGGCCACGGACACCGCCCCAGTCGCCCTCCTTTCCCAGCCGCCTACCGAAGAGCAGTTGTTGCGCTTGGTCGAGCGCACGTTGCATCGCCAGCTGCCGCCGCCGCACGCGGCGCTGCAAGCCTGCGTCATCATTCCGGCTAAGGACGAGGCTACTACGCTGCCCGCTACGCTGGCCGCCCTGGCCGCCCAAACCACCCGTAACGGCCAGGCCCTGCCCGCTGGCATGCTAGAAGTTATTGTGCTGGCCAATAATTGCCTCGACCGCACGGCCGCTGCCGTGCGCCAGGCCGCCCGTCGCCACCCCAACTTGGTTGTTCACGTAGCCGAAGTGCAGTTGGCGCGCCCGCAAGCACACGTGGGCCGTGCCCGCCGCCTGCTACTCGACGAAGCCGCCCTGCGCTTGGAAAGTACCATTGGCCCCACGGGCGTGCTGCTCAGCACCGATGCCGACACGCTAGTGGCTTCTACCTGGCTTTCGGCCACCCTGCACGAGATTGAAACCGGCGCTGAAGCCGTGGGCGGCCGCATCCTGACTCAAACGCCCGCCGCCGCCGAGCCCTGCCCGGTGCGCCGCATCCAGTTGCGCGACGCAGCCTACCGGGTGCTGCTGCGCCAACTGGAAGATACCATCGACCCCTGCACCGCCGACCGCTGGCCCTGCCACCACCAGCACTACGGCGCCAGCTTGGCCTTTACGGTACGGGCCTATCGTAAGGTAGGCGGTATGCCGGTGGTGCCTTTTCTAGAAGATGAGGCTATGTGGCAGCTGTTGTTGCAGCACGACTTGCCGGTGCGCCATAGCCCCCACGTGCAGGTCTACACGTCGTCGCGTCGGTGCGGCCGCGTGGAGGTTGGCCTGTCGTGGCAATTGCGCGAGTGGGAGAACATGACTGGCCAGCAGGAGCCTAAAGTTCCCTGCCCACACGAGTTGGTACGCGTGTGGCGGGCTCGCCGCCGACTGCGCGCCTGGTGGCAGGTTGGCACCAAGGTAGCCGGCTCTGAGTTGGCCCGCTTAGCCTTGGCGCTCGAAGTGCCGCTCAACGACCTGTTGCAGCAGGCCCGCCAGGCTACGGCTTTTGGCCAACTCTGGTATTGGATTGAGACCACGCGTGGGGCTGTGTTGCCGGTGCCCCTGTCCGGCGCCCTGCGCGACCTGCGTACCTACCTGCGCGAGGGAGTAGCAGGCTGCTAGAGTTAGTTTTTCTCGAATAAGTCGAGTCGGTATTTGTCGGCCCGGTGGCCGTGCCGATGGGTAAGCAGCCCAGTTTCTGCCGCCTTTTGCAAGAAAAAGTCGTGTACTTCATCACCCGTCTGCGGGTAGTCGGGTACTACCGGGGTCCAGTGTACGAGCTGCAATTGGGCCCCGGTGGGCAGCGCTGCTAGCATTAGCTCGGCAGCGCGGGCTAGGTCGGCGGGCGCCCAGTAGTAGCCTACTTCCGACAGCAAAATCAAATCAAATTGCCCTTCGGGAAATTCAGCCGGCACCTGCATGCGGCGTAGCTCTACCTGCGGCAGGTGAGCGCAGCGCAGCCGCGCCTGGGCCAAAGCCGCCTCGCTCACATCCACGCTCAGGAGACTGCCGCAGCGCTGGGCTAGCTCAGCCGTGAGCACTCCAATGGAGCTACCAATCTCGAAGGCGCGCTCGTAGCGCGGCCGCGACAGCGAGGCTAGCGTGTCGATGTATTTGCTGCGCTCGTAGGGGCTGCTGGTAAAGGCCCAGGGGTCCTGGTTGGCCCGGTACACGTCATCGAAGTAGCCAGGCGTCAGCGTGTTGGGTTGGTTGCTATTCATGGGCGTTCAGCGATTCGATGAAAACTTCGGTAGGCTGGGCAAAATGCGCCAGCATGGCTTCGGAAAGCAGGAAGCCGCTTGGGTCATCGGTGATGGTGCCGGGCGCCAGTTGCGAGCGGTGCGCCGTAATGGCGCGCTGCTTTTGCGCCAGCACGCTGGCAATATCGAGCCGGTAGCCCTGTCCCTCGGTGGCCAGGGGCAGGTCAGCGGGAGCGGCGCGCTCCCAGGCCCACACCACGTATTCGAGGCGGCGTGGGGGCTGGGGCAGGCGAGCTAGGGCGGCGGCCGTGAGCTGGCTGGTAGCGCGGTGGTCGGGGTGCGGGTCGCGCCGCCAGGGCGTGAGCACGGTGGCCGCCTGCTGCTGGGCAATAAAATCGGCTAGTTGGGTGGCGGCCTCCTCGAAAGCCGGGCCAGCGCTGGGCACCTGGCTATCGGGCAAGCCCAGGTAGAGCACGTTGTTCTCATCCACGTTCAGCACGGCCAGCGCGTGGCGCAGTTCGGCATAGCGCAATTCGCGGCGGGCAGCGGGCGAAAAATCCCGCGAGTGCGGGTGCGACATCGTGCCATCGCTCACGAGCACGGCGGCCACGTGCTCGCCGGCCTGCCGCAGCAGGGCCAGCAGCCCGCCACAGCCCAGGGCTTCATCGTCGGGGTGCGGAATGACGATGACCGTGCGGCCCAGCGCCGCCGCGTGGCTGGCCGGACGCACCGGGTAAGAATCAAAAGGAAGAGCAGACATTTCGATAAATTCAATCAACTAAAAAACAGACGCCTAACCCTGCCAAAGCTGGTAAGCCGGCTTGTCGGACGAGAGCGCGAAGCGGCCGGCATCGGCCAGGGCCGCGTCGGGGGCAGGCTGACGCAGGTAGTGCGTCAGGTCGCGGTGCAGGCGCTCAAACGGCTCGGGCTGAAGCAGGCCCCGCGCCCCTACGCTACGCTCGGCCAGGCGCAGGGTTTGCAGGCAAATGTCTTCGGTGCTGGCGCGCAGGGCGTTAACGTAGGCCGGCAGGCCGGCCAGCCGGGCCGGCGACCCAGCTTCGGCGGCCGTGGCGGGCAGGGCGGCGTGCTCGGCGGCACCGCGCAGCCAGAGCTGGCCGGTTTCGTGCATGGTCAGCATTTCGCCCAGGCGCTGGCGCTGGTAAGGGTCGTCGGTGCGGCCCAGGCGACGCAGAAAGCGCCGCGTTTCGTCGAGCACGGCGGCGGCCCCGCCCAGCTGCACAGCCGCAAAGCGCGCCGCCCCACCCCCAAACCACGGGGCGCGGTAGTAATCGTTGGGATGGCCTATCAGGTCATCGGGCCCGATTTCCAGGCCCGTAAAGTCGGCCCGGAAGCTGGCCGTGGCTTGCATACCCAGCGGGCGCCAAAAGCTGCGGTCCAGCACCGGGGCCTGTTCGTCGGCCCGCAGCAGGATAAGCTGCCAGCCAGCTGGCTGGGTCGGCGCGGCTGGTTCTTTGCTAGGCTGGGCCAGCGCCCCCGTAAGCACCGGCCGCGTGATGTGCCCTGCGCCCGAAGCAAACGTTTTGGCGCCCCGCAGGCGGTAGCGGCCGGGCGCGGCGGGCTGGGCTTCGAGGTGCACACCATCGGCCGGGTTTTCGGTGTTCCAGACCCCGAATACGTGGCCGGCGCGGGCATCGGCTGCCGCGCGGGCCAGCTGCGCCGGGCTGCCAAAGCAGCGAATAAGCAGCAGCGCATTTACGTGGCCCTCCCAAAGGCGGCCAACTGCCAGGTTACCGCGCCCCACGTGGTAGAGCGCCTGCAAAAGCTGCGCCGCCGCCGTCGGCTCGCCCAGCCCCGCACCGCCCAGGCTGGCAGGCAGGGCGGCCGTGAGCAGGCCCGCCTCGCGCAGCCACGTCATCTCCTGGGTTGGGAAACCCCCCACCTGGTCGGTGGCGGCGGCCTGGGCTAGCAGGCGGGGCGCCAGCTGCGCGGCGGCGGCTACCGCGCCGGCGGGCGTAGGGGCCGGGAAAGAATACTGTTCGGCAGGAGCGGGGGAGGGCTGGTCGGCGGGCGTGAAATCGGTCATCTAAAACGGGGGAGCTGGCGCGGGCATGAGTCCACGGTTAAGCTAGCTTAACTCTAAATGCGGCCAATGAGTTGCCGGGCTGGACGGGGGCGCTCGCCGGCATTTTCTGAAAAAAAGCCCCGGCGGCCCCCTTTGGCCGGGCTACCTTTGCAGCGCCAAACCCTTACCGCGGTTGGCCGGGTAGGGGCGAGGCAGCTTTTGCACTCCGCACGGGCTTTTACCCCCTAAACTTTCCCTGCCAATGTCTGCCGCTCGCCCCATTCGCGCCGCCCTGCTTTCCGTGTACCACAAAGACCGGCTGGCCCCGCTGGTAGCCACGCTGCGCCGCCTCGGCGTCACGCTCTACTCCACGGGTGGCACCCAGCAGTTTCTCGAAGAGCAAGGAGCCGAGGTAACCGCCGTAGAAGACCTCACCGGCTTCCCCGAGGTGTTTGGTGGCCGCGTGAAGACGCTGCACCCCAAGGTATTCGGCGGCATCCTGCACCGCCGCCACGAAGCCGGCGACCTAGCCCAGGCCGAGCAGCACGGCATTCCGCCCATCGACCTAGTGGTGGTAGACTTATATCCCTTCGAGGAAACCGTAGCCAGCGGCGCACCGGAGCAGGATGTGATTGAGAAAATCGACATCGGCGGCATTTCGCTGCTGCGCGCCGCCGCCAAAAATTACCGCGACGTGCTAGTGGTCAGCTCGCGCGAGCAGTACGAGGCCGTAGCCCGGCTGCTGGAAGAAACCAACGGCAGCCCCAACCTCGACGACCGCCGCCACTACGCCGCCGCTGCCTTCCAGGCCACCAGCCACTACGACACCGAAATTTTCAAGTACGTGAGCCAGGGTACCAGCCTGGCTACGAACAACGCACAGCAAGCAACGAAAAGCGACCAGCCCAGCACGCCGCTGCGCTACGGCGAAAACCCCCACCAGGCCGGCGCCTTCCACGGCGACCTGGCGGCGCTGTTTGACCAGCTGCACGGCAAGCAGCTGAGCTACAACAACCTCGTGGACGTGGACGCCGCCGTGCAGCTCATGCGCGAGTTTGCGGGCGGGCCGCCCGCCGTGGCTATCCTCAAGCACACCAATGCCTGCGGCGTAGCCCAGGCCCCCGACCTGCACACCGCCTACGTGCACGCCCTGGCCTGCGACCCGGTATCGGCCTTTGGTGGCGTCATCATCGTGAACCAGGAAGTAGACCTGGCCACGGCGCAGGAGCTGAACAAGCTGTTCTTTGAGGTGCTCATCGCGCCCAGCTTTGCGGCCGAGGCGCTGCCCGTGCTGCAAAGCAAGAAAAACCGCATCCTGCTGCGGCAAAAGCCGGTCGAGTTTCCCAAAAAGCAAATCAAAACCCTGCTCAACGGTATCATCGAGCAAGACGCTGACCTGCAAATCGAAACTGCTCCCGACTTCCGCACCGTCACCACTTCGGCTCCGACCAGCGACGAGGTGGCAGCCCTGGAGTTTGCCAACAAAATCTGCAAGCACACCAAGAGCAACACCATTGTGCTGGCCCGCCCCGGCCAGCTGCTGGCCTCGGGCGTGGGCCAGACCTCGCGCGTGGATGCCCTGCGCCAAGCCATTGAGAAGGCCGCCAGCTTTGGCTTCGACCTGCACGGCGCCGTGATGGCCTCCGACGCCTTCTTCCCCTTCCCCGACTGCGTGGAGATTGCCGCCCAGGCTGGCGTGCGCGCCGTGGTGCAGCCCGGCGGCTCCATCAAGGACCAGGATTCGGTTGACGCCTGCAACCGCCTCGGAATGGCCATGGTGCTCACGGGCGTGCGGCACTTTAAGCACTAAGTAACGGGCGGCGGGCGTTGTAGCCCGCTCTGCAAACGGCGAAGCGGGGCGCACGAAGTGCACTCCGCTTCGCCGTACCTTTGCTACTTACTACTGCTTCCTATTCCGCGCTGCGCTATCTAAATGGGTTTTTTCAATTTTTTGACCAGCGACATTGCCATTGACCTGGGCACTGCCAACACGTTAATCATTCACAATGATAAGATTGTGGTGGACGAGCCGAGCATTATCGCCAAGGACCGCACCACCAATAAAGTCATCGCGGTGGGCACCAAAGCCCAGCAGATGCACGAGAAAACGCACGATAATATTAAGACCATCCGGCCGCTGAAGGACGGCGTTATTGCCGATTTCCACGCCGCCGAGGAGATGATAAAGGGCCTCATCCGGCTCATCGACACCCGCAACCGGCTGTTTCAGCCCTCGCACCGCATGGTTATCTGCATTCCGAGTGGCATTACGGAGGTCGAGAAGCGCGCCGTGCGCGACTCGGCCGAGCACGCCGGTGCCAAGGAAGTCTGGATGATTCAGGAGCCGATGGCCGCTGCCATCGGCATCGGCATCGACGTGGAGCAGCCCGTGGGTTCCATGATTATTGACATCGGGGGCGGCACCACCGAGATTGCGGTTATCGCCCTTTCGGGCATCGTGTGCGACCAGTCGATTAAAACGGCCGGCGACGTCTTCAACCAGGATATCCTGGATTATATGCGCCGGCAGCACAACCTGCTCATCGGCGAGCGCTCGGCCGAGCGCATCAAAATCGAGGTGGGCGCGGCCCTCACCGAGCTGGAAGTGACCCCGCCCGACTACGAGGTGCGCGGCCGCGACCTGATGACGGGCATCCCGAAGGTGATTAAGGTTACGTCGTCGGAAATCGCTATCGCCCTCGATAAGTCGGTGGCCAAAATCGAGGAAGCCGTGCTCAAGGCATTGGAAATCAGTCCGCCCGAGCTGTCGGCCGACATCTACGAAAACGGCATTCACCTCACCGGCGGCGGCGCGCTGCTGCGCGGCCTCGACAAGCGCCTGGCCGCCAAAACCAAGCTGCCCATCCACATTGCCGAAGACCCGCTGCGCGCCGTGGTGCGCGGCACCGGCAAGGCCATCAAGGACATTCAGGGC
>Ga0160427_10001817_pt1 | contig 12994 bp, 7 predicted proteins | sample SolpanmetagenomL_FD_108194 | JGI IMG/M metagenome (GOLD analysis project Ga0160427, IMG submission 108194) | Solar panel surface microbial communities from Lawrence Berkeley National Laboratory, California, USA - L | ecosystem: Engineered > Built environment > Solar panel > Unclassified ...
ATGGGGTAGGCAAGCAAAGCTTGCCAACCTTGCTCTCCAAGGTTGCTAAACTTTGTTTAGCAACCAAGGTTTTAGACTTTGTCTAAAACTTGCCCTTAAAATCTAAGGGCAGGTAGCTTAGGTCTTTACCTGTTGGTAAAGACCAACAGGCCAATGGCGGTATAACTTTAATTTGTACTTGTTAATTTTTTTTAAAGCAAATGTTTTAGACTTTGTCTAAAACCTGGGTTACTAAACAAAGTTTAGTAACCTTGGACATATTCTGTTTATAATAACATAAAGTCTTTATGATAAACTCACTTATTCTTAGTTTAGTTTTAAAAATACTTTCTATAACTATTCCTTTATTACTTGGTGTTGCTTTTTTGACTTTAGCAGAACGAAAAGTAATGGCATCTATGCAAAGAAGAAAAGGACCTAATGTAGTGGGTATTTTTGGGTTATTTCAACCCATAGCTGATGGTTTAAAATTATTAGTCAAAGAACCTGTTTTACCTAGTAGTGCAAATTTAGTAATATTTTTATTTGCACCTGTTTTAACTTTCCTTTTAAGTCAGGTAGCTTGGGCTGTAATTCCTTTTGGAGAAGGCTTAGTATTAGCTGATTTGAATGTAGGACTGCTTTATATTTTTGCAATATCTTCTTTAGGTGTTTACGGTATAATAACAGCCGGTTGGTCAAGTAACTCAAAATACGCATTTTTAGGAAGTTTAAGATCAGCTGCACAAATGGTTTCTTACGAAGTTTCTTTAGGATTAATTTTAATTACAGTGTTACTTTGTGTAGGTTCCTTAAATCTTACAGAAATCGTATTAGCACAACAAAAAGTGTGGTTTTGTATTCCTTTATTTCCTCTTTTAATAATGTTTTTCATTTCTTGTTTAGCTGAAACAAATAGAGCCCCTTTTGATTTACCTGAAGCAGAGGCTGAGTTAGTTGCAGGTTATAATGTAGAATATTCTTCTATGGGATTTGCTTTATTTTTTTTAGGAGAATACGCTAATATGATTGTAATGAGTAGTCTTTGCGCTTTATTTTTTCTAGGCGGTTGGCTACCTCCATTTAACCTCGCTTTTCTTTATTGGTTTCCTGGAGTTTTTTGGTTTGGACTTAAAATAGTTTTTTTTTTGTTTTTATTTATCTGGGTACGTGCAGCGTTTCCAAGATATCGTTATGACCAATTAATGCGTTTGGGATGGAAGGTGTTATTACCTCTTTCTTTAGCCTGGGTAATTTTAGTATCTGGCGTTTTAATAAGTTTTGATTGGCTTCCTTAAGCTTTAGTCTTTGCCTGTTGGTAAACACCAACAGGCAAAGACCTCGCATTTATAGTGCAAAGTAAAGATTGTTTGACAAAAAAAAACGGTATAAAAGTATTTTTTTTTTAAAAAAATATTTGTATAAATAAGTTTTACAAACAAAGTTTGTAAAACATCCCAATAATTTCTAAAACTAGATTTTTCGCCCTAATACCCCTGCCCATATGGGTCGCCTAAAGCCATTGCTCTTTTACAAAAAGCAATGGCTCATGATTTAATGTAAAGATTCAAACTTTGTTTATCAACAAAGTTGTTAAACATAGAATGCGGGTAATTAAACGTTACTAAACTAAAGTTTAGTAACCTTGGTTTTACAAACTTTGTTTGTAAAACTTTGGAAATTTGATACACCTTACTCTTTCAGAATTAGGCCTTTGCCATTGCTATTGTCTTTACTTGGTGGTAAAGACCAATAGGCAATGTTTTAGACGAAGTTTAAAAGCAAGTTTACTAAACAAAGTTTAGTAAGCAAGCTTTTACAAGCTTTGCTTGTAAAATATTTATTTTGTATATTGTGGGAATTCTGAGTTTTCTTTTGCACTTTAGTTAAATAAACAAAGCGGGTATAGATTAAAGGTAAATTATCTGCCTTCCAAGCAGAACATATGGGTTCGATTCCCGTTACCCGCTATTTTTTTTTAAAATCCTCCCTTATCAAAGATGGGGGCCCATTGTGGAGAATAGTTTGTTTAAAACAACGGGTAATATTTAGGCAAACCTCAGTTATAAACGTACCCCTAGTATTTTTTTGTGATACAAATAAAGGTGTTTGTAATTTAATATAAAAACATAGCCTTAAAATCTAGGAAAAAAATTCTAGAGAATTTTTAGACTTCCAAGGTTACTAAAAGTAACCAAGGTTTTACAAACAAAGTTTGTAAAACGTCTAAAACTTCACATTTTAAACTTTTCATGTTTTCATAAAATTTCTAGGGGGAATTTCGTTTAATGCGGCACTTGCTTCGCTACCCCCTTAAAGGGTTGTGGTGTTCTAGGTTCAATAAAAACTAAAAATTTATTTATGAAACGATTATCAATACTAAAACAACCTGTACTTTCTGTAGTAAACGATCATTTAATTGATTATCCTTCTCCAAGTAATTTAAATTATTTATGGGGATTTGGTAGTCTTGCAGGTCTCTGCTTAGTTATTCAAATAGCAACTGGTATTTTTTTGGCAATGCATTACACTCCACATGTAGATTTAGCTTTTTTAAGTGTAGAGCATATTATGCGAGATGTAGAAGGCGGTTGGCTATTACGTTACATGCACGCTAATGGTGCAAGTATGTTTTTCATCGTAGTTTACCTTCATATGTTTAGGAGCTTATATTATTGTAGCTATGCTAGTCCTAGAGAAGCTGTATGGTGTATTGGAGTAATTATTTTATTACTTATGATCATAACAGCGTTTATAGGTTACGTATTACCTTGGGGGCAAATGAGTTTTTGGGGTGCAACTGTAATTACAAGTTTAGCAAGTGCTATCCCAATCGTTGGTGACACTATAGTAACTTGGTTATGGGGAGGATTTTCTGTAGATAATGCTACTTTAAATCGTTTTTATAGTCTTCATTACTTACTTCCATTCATTATTGCTGGTGCTTCAATTGTACACATCGCAGCTTTACATCAATATGGTTCAAACAACCCATTAGGAACAAACTCGTCGGTTGATAAAGTATCATTTTATCCATATTTTTATGTAAAAGATTTAGTTGGTTGGGTAAGCTTTGCTATATTTTTCGCAATATTTGTTTATTTTTATCCTAATTTACTAGGACATCCAGATAATTATATTCCTGCAAATCCTATGTCAACACCAGCTCATATTGTGCCAGAATGGTACTTCTTATGGGTTTATGCGATTCTTCGTAGTATTCCTAACAAACTAGGTGGGGTAGCTGCAATTGCTTTAGTTTTTATAGCTTTATTAGCACTACCGTTTATTAATACATCACAAATTAGAAGTTCTAACTTTAGACCAATTCACAAAAAACTTTTTTGGTTGTTAGTTGCTGATTGTATTATTTTAGTTTGGATAGGGCAACAACCTGTAGAAGATCCTTATATTTTAATAGGACAACTTGCTTCTGTTTATTTTTTTGTTTATTTTTTAATTTTTATTCCATTTTTGGGTAAATTTGAAAGATTTTTAATTAACTACAAAGAAACATCTTCTGCAGAAAAAGGGTACGCTTTAAGAGGCTTTTAAGGTCTAAAGTTTAGTAACCTTGGTTACTAAACTAAAGTTTGTAAAACCTTGGTTTTACAAACCTAAACTATGATTTTCTAAGTTTTTTTAATTTTGGTTATAAATAAAAACTTAGTGTTAAATGTAAGATTTATACTTAGTTTTACACGCAAAGCTTGTAAAACTTTGGTTACTAAACTTTGTTTAGTAACCTTGGAGAAAACATCAAGTTTAAACCCACAGGTATAAGTGTAAATCTTACATTTACACACCTCGCACTTTCTTTATCTAACTTTCCCTAGGAGAAATTAGATAAAGGTTTATCTGTGAGGAGCAACCCCTAAACCTAATATTCTTAGGTAATAAAAAGTGTACCTTGTTTTGTACGTTCCAGCCATTGCTTCTTAGTCTTTACTCATTAGCCGTTGCTCATTAGCAACGGCTAATGAGTAAAGACCAAAGGGCAATAGCTAAGGAGTGGAACATTATAGTAAAAACTTAAATTGCAGACTTGTTTAGTAATTAGACGTAATTTGATACCCCTTGCCTATTGGCCTTTACCAACATGTAAAGACCAACAGACAATGGCTCTGTACAGGAAATAAATGGTAAAACCAATTTTATAAACAAAATAAAAACATAGTTTTACAAGCTTTGCCTCACTTTGTCCAAGGTTACTCAAAGTAACCTTGGAGGAAGGTGTATCAAACTTCGTTTGATTACCCTTTGAGAGCGAGCAGAATAAATGCACAAGCTTGTAAAAGCTTGGTGACTAAACTTTGTTTAGTAACAAAACTCACAATCAAAAAAGGTAAATTACAATCAAATCGCTTATAAAGCCAAATTTAAGGTCAAATGTTTATTTTAGATCTCGGTCAGCGAAGCATACCAACAGGATAGGGGACATAGCTTAGTCGGTTAGAGTATTGGCCTGTCACGCCAAAGGTCACGGGTTCGATTCCCGTTGTTCCCGAATTTAAACGTTTTAGACGTTTTACAAACAAAGTTTGTAAAAGCTTGGTTATTAAACTTTGTTTAGTAACCTTTGAAGTCTAAAACCAAGGTTACTAAACTTTGTTAAGTAACCTTGGAAACTTCTTAATTACACTCACAAGTTTTAAACCTACAGTAGTGAAATAAAAAAGACTATAAAAGTTTTTTCCCGTAGGCTTTGCCTAAGCTATAAACGTAGTTTAGAGCAAGGTTGGCAAGCTTTGCTTGCATACCCCCCCCCCCCCGATCGTAGGTAGACAGATGGGGGGTAATGTTTTAAACTTGGTTTAAAACTTAGGTTACTAAACATAGTTTAGTAAGCTTGGACAGAAAAAAAAGTAAAGACGTCTTTATGCCTCAATTAGATAAAGTAACATTTTTATCACAATTTTTTTGGTTATGTTTTTTTTATATTGGCTTTTATTTTTTAGTATTAAAATTTTTTCTTCCAAAAATGAGTAGAATTTTAAAACTTCGAAAAAACAAATTAAGCTCCTCTCAAGAAGGTGTTACCAGTTTACAGCAAGAAAATGATAAAATTCGCAATAGTTATGAAACATTGTTAGCAAATGGTTTGAATACTTCTCGTACTGCTTTTAATGAAAGCTTTCAACGTACAGAAAAATGGTTGCACGATATGGTAGAGAATACTAATAAAACGCATTACCAATCTATGAATAAAGCTTATATTTACTCTGTTGGTGAAGCTTCTCTTTCTCAAAATGTAGCTTTAAGTCAAGTTTCTGCTGAATTACCGGAAAAAATTTATTTTCCAATTTTGTTAGAAAAAATAAAAAATTTAAGCAAACAAAACACTTTTTTCAAACTTTCTAAAAAAAGTACAGAAAAAAGTAAATTTAGTAAAAAGTTTAAAAAACAAATAAGAAATTTTAGTTCTATATCTGAAAAAAAAAATAATGAGTCTTTGAAATCTCCAAAGACTGTATCATCTACTAATCCTAGCAACGCTCAAGGGGAAAGTAAAAAAAAAAAAAAATAATTTATAAAAAAGGTAATGATTTATGCTTAGTAACGACAAATTAAGACCATATATTTTCATATTTTTAATTTTTTGTGTAGTTAGCTCTAAACATATAATAATTTATAATGAAGAAATATTAGTAGCACTAAGTTTTTTTCTTTTCGTTATATTTGTTTCTCAATATTTTGGTAATAATATCAAAGAATCATTAGATGAACGAAGTCAGGCTATTAAAACGGAATTACAAAACTTCCTAAATTTAAAACAAGAATCTTTAAATGAACTTTTAAAAGAACATAAAAAAGTCTTTTTCTTAAAAAAAGCTTTGCAACAATTAGGTGTTTTTACAAATTCTGAATTAAACAAAAGTAATTTAGGAGCTGAAAAATCTTTAAACACAGTGTTTTCACAACAAATACAACAAAAATTAAAAACTTTGTCTTATTTGAAATTAAATTTGCAACAAAAATTACAGCAAGTTATGGCTGCTAATTTATTCAATGCTGTTTTAGTTGACTTTAAGAAAAAAAAACAAGGTGTGCAAGTTAGTCCGGCTGCTATTCAACGAGCTATTAGCTTATTAGTATCACCTAAATAATATACCTTTGTTTGCTTTGTGACCTTAGAGTTCCCTTGCTTGTTACCTTTAGAGTAAAAGAAATACTAAATCTTTGATTTCCAGCCCTGTGTTTCCAAGGTTACTAAACAAAGTTTAGTAACCAAGGTTTTAGACGTTTTACAAACTTTGTTTGTAAAACGTCTAAAACATTAAAAAAAACCTAATCTAAACAAATTACGTTTTTTTAAGGTAAAGTTTTACAAACTTTGTTTGTAAAAGCTTGGTTACTCAAAGCAACCTTGGATAGAGTGAGGCTTTACCTTTCAAGGTAATCAAACGAAAGTTTAATTTAGCTTGTGTCTAAGTTTAAGAACAAAGTGGTTAAACAAAGTTTTAATCTAGTTATTAAAACTTACCAAACACGAGAACCACTGTAAGCTTTGGGTTCCCAGGCTAGGCTCTGTCAGAGTTAGCCTTTGACCCCGCATCAAAAATGCGGGGTCAAAGCTTTGGTGTTTAGTTATTTCTAGGGTAAAGTTTTACAAACAAAGTTTGTCAAACCTTGGTTGCTAAAAGCAACTTTGGACAAAGTTAGGCAAAACTTGTAAAAATTAGCGTAATTTTATTTTTTATATCATCTAAGTTTTACAAACAAAATTTGTAAAAGCTTGGTTACTAAAAGTAACCTTGGAAATTTTCATAAAAACTTAAGCTTACTTGGTGAAAATGGTAAACACGATAGACTTAAAATCTGTTCCTAATTTTGGTTATCGGTTCAAGTCCGATAGTAAGCACTTTAGAACAAAATATAAATTAGAATTTTACCTTTAATTTTTTTAAGAGCAAAGCTTGTAAAACCTTGCTTATTAAACTTTGTTTAGTAAGTTTAGAGAAAGTTGAGTAAAAAAAACTTCTGACTCAATGCTCAGGTAAACGTTTTACCTTCTCAAGGTAACAGTTATATTTTTCAAAAGTTTAACCCCTTATCCCCCTGGGTAGGTAAAGACCAACCTTGCTCTCCAAGGTTGCTAAACAAAGTTTAGCAACCAAGGTTTTAGACTTTGTCTAAAACTTGCCCTTAAAATCTAAGGGCAGGTAGCTTAGGCCTTTGACCCAATATTTACTTGTTTACAAGGCAAAAAGTAAATACTTAAGCAAAACTAAATGTTGTTTTTTTTGTTGCTAAAACAACATTTAGATAAAATAAACTTACAAACCTACCTCTAATATCAGCTTGGTAAATAAATAAAGGTGTTTGTAATTTACTAAACAATAAATTTAACTTTTTTGGGTAAAAAAAATAAACTTCGTATCCAACGTTAACTAAACTATGTTTAGTAACCTTGGTTTGAGACTTCGTCTAAAAACTTAGAAATTCAAAAAGCATTCTTAGCTCAGCTGGATAGAGCAACAACCTTCTAAGTTGAGGGTCGCAGGTTCAAATCCTGCAGGATGTATAACTGAATCTTTACAAATAAAAAGTTAAGCTTTTTTTATAAGTTTTTAGTTTTACAAGCTTTGCTTGTAAAACCTTGGTTACTAAACTTTGTTTAGTAACCTTGGAAATGCATGAATCCTTGCCTGATTATGTGTTTAAAAATTTTATTAAATTATAAATGTAATTTATCCACTTTTATTGGGTGTAGACTAAAAGCATTAGCTTTACTAGGCTTTTACTTTTTTACTCAACTTTGTTTTTTTTAGTTTAAATGTAACACATCATAAAACAAGCCAAGCTCTTTTAAGGTTTGCCTAAATATTTACTTTTTGCTTTGTAAACAAGTAAATATAAAATTTACCCCCCGTTGCCTAAATTTAAAAGCAAAGCTTTTAAATAAAGTTTTTCTAAATGTTCCAAGCTTTTACAAACTTGGTTTGTAAAACCAAGGTTACTAAACTTTAGTTTACTAACTTCAACATTTAGAAAAGCCTGCCGGTTACGGTGTTTACCTATTGAATAGGCAAGGGCACAAACTACGTTTGTTTAGGGTAGCAGAGCTTGCCAAGCTTGCTACCTACGTTAGCTTAAGTCTTTACCCTGCATTATATAAGTGCGGGGGGGTAAAGGCCTCACTCTGAAAGAATAAGGTTTAGTAACCTAGGTTTTAGACTTCGTCTAAAACATTACCTTCCCCTACCGTAGGTAGGCAGATGGGGGGCAAAGCTTGTGTACGTAGGTTAAAAAAAATAAAAAATTATGTATTTACTCATAGTTTTACTACCTTTATTAGGAAGTATTGCAGCGGGTTTTTTTGGACGTTTCTTAGGATTTAGAGGAGCTGCCATAATTACAACTAGTTGTGTATTAACTTCCAGTATTTTAAGTTGTATTGCTTTTTATGAAGTAGCTTTATCGGGAAGTCCTTGTTATATAAAACTGGCATCTTGGTTTTTTTCTGAGATGTTTGACGCTTCCTGGGGCTTTTATTTTGATAGTTTAACTGTGGTTATGTTGATAGTGGTTACTTTTGTCAGCACTCTAGTTCATATTTACTCAATTTCTTATATGTCTGGAGATCCTCATATTCCGCGTTTTATGTGTTATCTTTCAATTTTCACTTTTTTTATGTTAATGCTGGTAACAGCAGATAATTTTATACAAATGTTTTTTGGTTGGGAAGGCGTTGGATTAGCTTCCTATCTTTTAATTAGTTTTTGGTTTACTAGACTTCAAGCATCGAAAGCTTCTATAAAAGCTATGCTAGTTAATAGAGTGGGTGATTTTGGATTAGCTTTAGGAATTATGGCTGTTTTTTCAGTTTTTAAAAGTGTTGACTTTCCTACTGTTTTTGCATGTGCCCCACAATTTGCTGAAACATCTTTTATTTTCTGTAATTTTAAACTAGATACTTTAAATACTATTTGTATTTTATTGTTTGTTGGAGCTGTAGGAAAATCAGCTCAACTTGGATTACATACTTGGTTGCCAGATGCTATGGAAGGACCAACTCCTGTTTCTGCTTTAATACATGCTGCCACAATGGTAACAGCTGGGGTTTTTATGATAGCTCGTTGCTCCCCTCTTTTTGAATATGCTCCTACAGCTTTAGTTGTTGTTACTTTTGTGGGTGCTATGACTTGCTTTTTCGCTGCGACAACTGGAATTGTACAAAATGATTTAAAGCGTGTTATAGCTTATTCTACGTGTAGCCAATTAGGGTATATGGTGTTTGCTTGTGGTCTTTCTAATTATTCAGTAGGTGTTTTTCATTTAATGAATCACGCTTTTTTTAAAGCATTATTATTTCTAAGTGCTGGCTCAGTAATTCATGCACTATCAGATCAACAAGATATGAGAAAAATGGGAGGGGTAGTTCAGCTTCTACCATTTACTTATGCGATGATGTTAATAGGATCATTTTCTTTAGCTGGCTTTCCTTTTTTAACAGGTTTTTACTCTAAAGATGTAATATTAGAATTAGCTTATGCTAAGTACACAATTAGTGGAAACTTTGCTTATTGGTTAGGTTCAATTTGTGTTTTATTTACGTCTTATTACTCTTTCCGTTTATTATTTTTAACTTTTATAAGTCCTACGGCAGCGTATAAAAATTCTATAGCTCACGCCCATGATGCTCCTCCTATTATGGCCATTCCTTTAATTCTTTTAGCTTTTGGTAGTATTTTCGTTGGTTATTTAGCAAAGGATATGATGATTGGTTTAGGTAGCTCTTTTTGGGGAAATTCCATTTTTATTTTACCAAAAAATATTTTATTACTAGAATCAGAATACATTCCTCAGAGTCAAAAATTTTTACCTCTTGTTTTTACCCTGTTAGGTGCATTTTTAGCCTTTATAATTAACTATGCAAAAACTAAAGAAACTTATGCTTTTAAAACAACTTGGTTAGGTAAATCACTTTATTATATGCTTAATAAACGTTGGTTTTTTGATAAAGTTTATAATGATTTTATTGGCCAAAAAGCTTTGTCTTTTGGTTACCACACTTCTTTTAAAACTTTAGACAAAGGTGTTTTTGAAATATTAGGGCCTTTTGGTATTTCTATACTTTTTCAACGTTTTACTTCTCATATTAGTAAATTACAGAGTGGTATGATTTACCATTATGCTGTTGTAATGTTAATAGGATTAACTCTGCTTATAACTATTGTTGGTTTATGGGATTTTTTAGAACTATTTATTGATAATAAGCTTTATTTTATTTATTTAATTAGTTTTGTTTTTTATAATTATTATTCTAAATAAGTGTAATTTACCTAAGCTACCTCTCTAGGTTGCTAAACTCTGTTTAGCAACCAAGCTTTTACAAACTTTAGTTTTAAAAGCCTTATATTTTAAGGAGAAGAAAGCAAGGTTGGCAAGCTCTGCTTGCCTACCCCCATCTTTGATGGGGCAAAAGCCTTACTTTGTCCAAGGTGACTAAAAGTAACCTTGGAGAGTATGGGTTGTAATAAATTTAAATGTATATTAAATAAAACTATGAAAAACTTATTTTTTTTCTTCGTAATTTATATTTTAAGCCCTGTCGTTAGTTTGGCAGACGCTCCAGAAGCTTGGCAATTAGGGTTTCAAGACCCCGCAACACCAGTTATGCAAGGTATTATAGATTTGCATCACGACATTTTTTTTTTTATGATCGTGGTAGCGGTATTTGTACTTTGGATGCTAGCTCGAACACTCTATCATTTTCATCACAGCAGAAATCCTATTCCGGAAAAAATAATTCATGGTACAACTATTGAAATCGTGTGGACTGTAGCTCCTAGTTTAATTTTAGTTTTAATTGCATTACCTTCTTTTGCTTTACTTTATAGTATAGATGAAGTAGTAGATCCTGCGGTTACTTTAAAAGCAATTGGACATCAATGGTATTGGTCGTACGAATATTCAGATTACAGCAAATCAGATGAACCTGCAATTGCTTTTGATAGTTATATGATTCCAGACGATGATCTTGAATTAGGGCAGCTTAGACTTTTAGAAGTAGATAATAGAGTAGTTTTACCAGTAAATACTCATGTTAGATTAATCATCACAGGTGCAGATGTACTTCACAGTTGGGCAGTGCCTTCTTTGGGTATTAAATGTGACGCTATTCCTGGACGATTAAATCAAGTGCCCTTATTTATCAAGCGAGAAGGAATTTTTTACGGCCAATGTAGTGAATTATGTGGGGCTAATCATGCTTTCATGCCTATTGTAGTAGAAGCTGTATCTCTTGATAATTATGTAAATTGGATTTCTACTAAACTTGAAGAAGCTTAGTAAGCGATATCAAACTTCTTCCCCCCCCATCAAAGATGGGGGTAGGTAGCTTAGACTTTTGAACCCCATCAAAGATGGGGGCAAGGGGCAATTTACCTGTTTTACTAAACCTCGTTGAGTGTAGCCGTTGTCTTTACCTGTTGGTAAGGACCAACAAGACCAGGAATCAAAAACTAAGGGGCTATCGCCATCAAAGATGTTTTACAAGCAAAGCTTGTAAAAGCTTGGTTACTAAACTTTGTTTAGCAACCAAGGTTTTAGACTTTGTCTAAAACTTGCCCTTAAAATCTAAGGGCAGGTAGCTTAGGTCTTTACCTGTTGGTAAAAACCAATAGGCACATAAAATTTTAAAAAAGTAAATTTATATGAGAAAACACCCATTTCACTTAGTGGATCCAAGTCCTTGGCCATTATTCAGTTCCTTGGCTGCTTTTGTAAGTACTGTTGGAGGTGTAATGTATATGCATGCTTACACTGGTGGAGGACTAATGCTTTTTTTCGGAATTAGTATGATTATTTATGCTATGTTTGTATGGTGGAGAGATGTTGTACGAGAAGCTACTTATGAAGGACATCATACGTTACCAGTTCAAATAGGTCTTCGTTATGGTATGCTTTTATTTATCGTCTCAGAAATTATGTTTTTCTTGGCTTTTTTTTGGGCTTTTTTTCACTCTAGTTTAGCACCTACAGTAGAAATTGGCGCAGTTTGGCCTCCAAAAGGAATTCAAGTTTTAAATCCTTGGGAGGTTCCTTTTTTGAATACTGTAATTTTACTTTCTTCTGGCGCTGCAGTAACATGGGCTCACCATGCTATTCTTGCTGGATATCGTCAACAAGCTATTGCTGGATTAGTTGCAACTGTTCTTTTAGCTGTCTTTTTCACGGGATTTCAAGCATATGAGTATTTAGAAGCACCTTTTACAATTTCTGATGGTATTTATGGTTCAACATTTTTTTTATCAACAGGCTTTCATGGCTTTCATGTAATTGTAGGAACTTTATTTTTAATTGTTTGCTTAATACGCCTTATAAATTACCACTTTACTAAACGCCATCATTTTGGATTTGAAGCTGCTGCTTGGTACTGGCACATGGTAGACGTTATTTGGCTTTTTTTATTTGTTTGTATTTATTATTGGGGTGGTGCTTAAAAAAATAATAATTGTTTTACAAACTTTGTTTGTAAAACCTTGGTTCCTAAACTTTGTTTAGGAACCTTGGGTAGGTAAACACCAACCTTGCTCTGTTGCCCTTAAAATATAAGGGCAGGTAGCTTAGGTCTTTAAACACCAAGAGCCCACTAGCTGTATTTCATCTAACATAGGGTAGTTTAGGATTTTAGACGAAGTTTAAAACTAGATAAACATAAACTTTTTAATTTAAGGTTTAATTTTCCACGTTATTGTAGAGTGTTTTACAAGCGAAGCTTGTAAACCCTTGGTTACTAAACAAAGTTTAGTAACCTTGGAGACTTTGCTGTTTTTTTTACCATTATTTTTTTTTATCAAAAAAAAAATAAAACTTGAAGAAATAACACTTAATACATTAAACTACCCCTTGGTAATAAAACGAAGTTTGATGTACCTTACTCTTTTAGAGTGAGTGTCCCCATCTTTGATGCGGATAATCAAATGCAAAAAATGTGCTTGCTTATTGCATTTAAAAAAAAAAGTGTTTTTCCAAGGCTACTAAACAGAGTTTAACTAAACAGAGTTTA
>Ga0160427_10001818_pt1 | contig 12988 bp, 18 predicted proteins | sample SolpanmetagenomL_FD_108194 | JGI IMG/M metagenome (GOLD analysis project Ga0160427, IMG submission 108194) | Solar panel surface microbial communities from Lawrence Berkeley National Laboratory, California, USA - L | ecosystem: Engineered > Built environment > Solar panel > Unclassified ...
CGCCGAACTCGGCCGCAACAACCCCGGCCTCAGCGCCCAGCTGCCCGTCACCACCTACCACGGCGAAGGCACCATCGGCGGCATCGCGGACGTCTCCGGCCAACGCAACGAAGCGACCGGCTGCGTCCACCTCCGCCACGGCACGCTCCGCATCTGCGACGTCGAGATCTCCTACCCGATGCTCCTCCTGATCAACGGCAAGGCCACCGGATGACCGGCCCGTATCCCGGCCGCGTGCAGGCGGCCCTGAGCACGCTCCCCGCCAGCCTCGCCGCCCGCCCCAGGGACCGCCGGGGCCTCCCCATCCCCTTCGTGCAGCACCTCGGCCCGGACGGCCAGCCGGACTTCACCCAGATCGACGCGTCGAAGGTCATCCGCTGTGCCCGGGAGCACCGCTGCGGCCTGTGCGGCGAACCCCTGCACGGGCAGATGAGCTTCCTCGGGGGTCCGCGCTCTGCCGCCGCGCAGGGCGGCCACGGCGCCTACATCGACCCGCCGATGCACCCCGAATGCGCCCGCGCCGCCCTCGACCTCTGCCCGCACATGGCCGTCCAGCAGGCCCTCCGGGGACGCGGCGACACCTGGACCCTCACGCCTCACCACGACCCCCACAAGCCCGACCGCTGGGTGCTGCTGACCGCCCCCGGCTTCAGCGCCGAACTCACCCCGGACGCCCTGATCTTCCTCCCGCACCCCCCAGGAACGAAGCAGCACTTCCAGTACGAAGGCGGCCTGCTGCACGAGACCACAGGAGACGCCCCATGACCCAGACCCTGCCCGACACGCGCCGCTGCCTGCTCATCACCTGCCCGCAGGGCCACCCCTGGTCGAACCACTCCGAAGGCACCGAACTCCACGACCCCGCGCACGAGAACGACCCGCACGACCTGCTGCGCGGCTGCGCGGAACTCGGCCTGATGATCAGCCTCGGCTTCCAGGCGCAGCTGCTCCCTAGCCTGGAGGCCGGCCAGCGCTTCCGCACCTACACCATGACGCACAAGCAGACCTGCCCCGACTGCCAGCGCCTCACCGACGCCCACCACCGCCTCACCGCCACGCTCGAATCCGCCCTGACCGGCACGCCCGTCGTCAGCGAAGTCGTGCCCCCGGCCGACCCGCCCCTCGACCCCGACTTGCTCGACCTGCTCATTTCTCTCGCCGGGGCGCACCCGGCCTACGACCTGAACGATCTGAAACGCGCGCTCGAAGCCAGGGGATTGTGAACGGAACGGTCGGCACCCCGCTTGCCTTCGAAGACCGCCCCCCCGGCAACTGGGCCGTGACCGGCAAGAGCGGCACGCTGCTCGGCACCCTCCTGGCCGACTACGCCCGGCTCGGCGGCGACGCGCACAACGTCCACTATGTCTTCTTCTACCAAGCGCTCTGGACGCCCCTGGGCAGCGGCAGCGCCTCTACGCTCGGCGACACCGTGGCCGCGGACGAAGACGTGGCGGTGCAGCGCTGCCAGGCGCACTGGCAGGAAGGCAAGCCGAAGGCGCAGCCGCTGAAGTTCTTCCACGACGACACCCATTCCAGGCCCTACCTCAAAAGCTGGCGGGCCGTCTGCCCGGGCGGCATCTATCAGGTCCACGGCACCATCATCGACCTGGGCCAGGGCGCGCAGGCCTGGAGACGACCATGAACGCGCCCAGTTTCCGCTTCTTCCCGGTGGTCAGCGGCAGCGTCCGGCCCCGCCCGGACCTGGGGCACTCGGACATTCAGTTCGGGGCGCTGCGCTCGGCCGGGCACACCCGCGCCCTGGTCAACCTCGCAGAGCCGCGCCAGGCGAGGCACGCGGCCGATCACTGCCCGGACTTCGACCTGATCGCCGACAGCGGCGCCTTCGCGGCCTTCCAGAGCGGCGTACCCATCGACAAGGAACGCTTTCTCGACAACGCCCTGGCCCTCAAAGACCGGGCGCGCGGCCCGGTGGAGTTCGTGACCCTCGACGTCGTCCACGATCAGCCGGCCAGCGACCGCAACTGGCACTGGCTCAGAGAGCAGGGGCTGGAGACGGTCCCAGTGTTCCAGTATGGCGGCCACCTGGACGTCCTGAAGGAGCTGCTCGCCCATACGCCCAGGGTAGCGCTCGGCGGTCTGGTTCCGCACTGGCAGAACCGGGCGCTGATCCACGCCTGGCTTGGGCAGGTCTGCACGGCCGCGCGGGACGTCAGACACGACGCCCGGCTGCACCTGCTGGGCCTCGGTCACGCCGGCTACCCGCTCGCCTACCGGGAAGTCGCGTCGGCCGACTCGAGCGGCTGGGCCACCTCGCTCCGCTACCACCGCGACCACGAACGCCTAGCCCGCAGGCTCCCCGAGGACCTCCAGGCCCAGGAGCGCGGCTACGCCCTGCTGGTCCACCAGGCCCGGAAGATCGTCGACAAGGAGCAACTGGTCAACACCCACCGTGCACGAATCCTCCCGCTGTATCCCCCCGCCGAGCTGGCGGCCTAGTCAAGCACACTTGTCATGCCTCGTCGCCGCGCCGGGCGACCCTCCCTGCCTCACTTTCCCTTCCCTCTCTGTACAAGGAGCTTCCCATGCGTACACAGCTGATCCTGACCGCCGCCGAGACCGTCGCCCTGGAGAACGCCCTGCCGGAACTTCACCACCCGCTCCTGCCGATGAAGACCGCGCACCTGTTCCTGGCGGGCCTCTCCCCGGACCAGAACGTCACCCTGAGCGGGAGGCGGGTCATGATCGTCTACGGCACCGGCGAGTGGCTGTCCTACTCGGGCGTGACACTGCCCTTCGAACGCCGGCAGGTCCTGCGGGTGGTCGAGCCGGTGGAGGCCCTGACCCGGACTCCGCTGGCCCGCGCGCTGCGGGATACGTGGATTCGCTCTGAGACGGCAGCGCGCGTGCCGGTGTCGAAGGTCAGGCGCAGCCGCCCAGAGCACACCCGGCTATCGGTGTACTTGGGGGATTGTCAGTTGAAGCGCGTGCAGGCGCTGTCGGAGACGGAGATCGTCAGCCTCGGCCTGCGGCGGGTCGGGGAGGGGTTCACCTTCCGCGAGACGGACACCTGTTTCGCCAGCGCGCAGCTGGCCCTCGCGGACCACTGGGACACCCTCAACCCCCTGATGCCCTGGCATGAGAATCCCTGGGCCTGGCTGGTGCAACTCGACCCGCCCACGGCGCACGTCGGAGAGGCCGAGACGCTCCGGCAGGCCGAGGACCTCACCTGGCAGCTGCGCGAGGAGGACGCGGTGATCGACGGTCTGCAGGGAGAGTTGCGGGCCAGGAACGCCGTGCGGGGCGAACTGGAACGGCAGCTGGTGCGACTCCTCCAGACGCGCAGCAGCGAGGAACACCTCACCGTGGACGGGTACCGCGTGTGGTTCCAGGGCCAACAGGCCCGGCGCGTCAAGGAAAGAGCGTGAGCGGGGCAGGGGTCAGCGGCGAGCAGGCCGCTCAGCAGGTCGCTCCTGCTGTGCCCAGAGGCGAGACGTTCCGGTTCCTCAGCACCTACTGGGACGTCGACCGCCTGAACGCCGACCTGGACGCCAATCCGGATAAGGTCTTCACGGCCCGGCCGGTGAACATCAGGGGCGGGATCGTGAATCAGGACGGCGTGGACAGGTCATTTCTGGACTCGCTGGAGCATCCGGAACGGCCCGTGATCGTGATCGGCGTGCAGGCCGGCGGGAGAACGCACCAGTTCATCGTGGACGGCAATCACCGCCTGACCCGCGCGCTGCGGGATGGGCAGGAGCAGATCCGGGTGTACGTGGTGCCGCCCGAGCGGGAGGGGGAGTTCAGGATCTGAGTCCGCGAGGGGTCACTTCTCGATCATGAACTTCGGCGTGCGAGGAGCGGAGGGCTTCCTGCCGTGGCTGACCCGGATCTTGTCGCTCAGCAGCCGCAGGTGGTAGCGGACGTTCGGCTGGCCGTTCGGGAACACCTCGTGATACCGCTCGTCGAGAGCGGTGATCGCCACCCTGGGCATCAGAGACAAGTTGATGAACTTCTCGTCTGTCTCGAGCACGGTCATCTGCTCCTCGGCCTGCCGGTCCTGCTCGGCGCGGCGCTGCGCGGTTCTCGCCTGCCGGGCCGCGTCCCTGCTCGGCTGGTCCGCCTTCCACACTTCGAGGGCCTGAGCTGTCCGCTCGAGGATCTCCCCGGCCCAGGGTTCCTGGTGCTCGTAAACGAGGCTCCTCCCGCCACACAGGGCCGTGAAGGTCCGGCTGGCCGCCTGGCCCTCCCGGAACAGGAACTCACGCAGCGCCGGGGCGACCGGGAGCAGGTCGACGGTGTCGCCGTGATCGTCTTCCACCACGAACTCGGCCGCGCCCGTCCAGGGGTGCGTCTCGACGAACACCAGCCGCTCCTGGCAGGCGGCGGCCGCCGTGAGGAACGCCTCGAAGCCGCCCCTGACCTCGAAGGCCTCCGCTTGCGATGGGCCGCTGTACGGCTCGATCTCCACCCAGGTGAGGCCGTGGTCCTTGACGAGCTGCTCGAAATTCATGCCCGAAGTATGGGCGAACGACAACGACACCACCGATGCATTTGTCGGTGGAGAAGACGCCCGCCACTGGCGGGGCAGGAGGTATTCCTATGGGCACGACGGCCTTCCAGAACAGGGTTCCGATCAGCGAGGCGCCGGACTTCAGCCTCGCGTTCAGCAGCGCGCAGCAATCGGCTCAGGCGTACGCAGGGGACAGCTACTCCGGCACGATCTGCGAGAAGGGAAGCGTTCTGGCGTTCCCGAGCGGGTGCATGGACCTCCAGCAGGACGGCCTGAATGTGACCACGATCATCGGCACGCTGGAGGCCTCGGACGTGGAGGCGCAGGCGACCTTCCTGCGGGTGTGGCCGAGGCTCGCCCGCGCGCTGGAACGGGCGCAGGACCTGTACAACGACAAGTGGGCGCCCGCCGTGGGGTTCCGCTTCGGAGACGCGTGGTACTTCGTCGGCCTCGCCAGCAGCTGAACAGGAGGACGGGGACGTGTCGGCTGAAGACTGAAATCAACCGGGCAGGGGAGAGGCGTAGTACAGCACGCCGGTCTCGGAGTCGCGTGCCACCGTTCCGAACGCCGGAGACTCCCCTGGTACCGGCAGCCACTGCAACGTGCCGGTCGCGGTGCGCTCGCAGGCCGCGTGGGCCTCGCCGAGGGTCAGCGTGTAACCTTTGAGGCCACCGCTACTGCAGTAAGCGAATGAAAGCGGCGCGGCAAAGCTGGGGCCGACCGGGACGCTCGGGTGAGGGCCTGTCATACCGACACGCTAGCACCGGACCGCGTGCGGAATGTGGAGTGACGGCGAACGTCACAATTGCCGCAGGCGCGGGCTTCCGCACTCTCGCGGAAAGGATTCCCGGCGGTGCTATAACCCAGGCGGGACGCCCTTCGGGGCGGTTCCTTCCTGTTCCGCGCCCGCAAGCCTGTTTCCTGGCCAGCGGTCCACACCTTACCCAGGTCTCCTTATTCCGCACGGCCTTTGGAGTTGTATGAAACTGACCCAGCTCGCTCAGATGACCCCCGCCCAGAACGCCTGGTGCGCCGCTGCCGACGACGCCCACCGCCACGCCTTCATTCTCGGCGGCGAGATCAAGGTGCTTGCGGGCCTGGCTCCGGACGAGAGCTTCCGCTTCGCGCCGATCATTCACGGCATCCGCGTGCGGCTGCAGGACCAGCCGGCCAGCTTTGCCACGCCAGAAGAGGCGCAGGAGGCCGCCGAGATCCTGAAGGCGAAGTTGCGGGCCGACCTCGGCGCGGCCGGCGTGGTCCTGCCGGAACTGAACCTCGCCGCGCTCGGGCTGGAAGACCCCCAGGACGACGACGAGACCGAGATCGAGGACGGGCAGGACCTGGCGCTGGCCATGATGAGTTTCGGGAACCTCGAACTGCTGGAGGTCACCGCTCACGACTGGAAACGCCCGGTGAGCGAGGACGAGAGCCGGGTGAACAGAGGGGCAGCCATCTCCGGCGCGGCGGGCCCGAAGACCGTCCGGAGCGCCCCGGACGCGGGCCAACCCGAGCGCCTCAACCCGTACCGGGGTCCGTCCCGGTGACGCGCGTGCGGCCGCAGAGCACCGCCCTGGACGCCCTGCTCGGGCAACCGGCCGGGACCGTGGCGTGGACGGACGCGCTCGAACGCCTCGAGGGGCCGCACGCGCTCGGTGACGCCCCGGCGCTGGAGGCCGCGCTGGCCCTGCCGGTGATCCTGCACCTCCAGCCGGCGTTCGAGCGGCGGGGACTGAAGCTCGTCGGAATGCCCGTGCAGGAACTCGGCGAGGCCGCGCTGTACCTCACGCTCAGCCAGCCCAGGGGACCGAGGCACCTGGTCGGCACCACCGAGCGCACGCCGACCGGCGGGGCGCTGCGCCTCTACGCGCATCCGCTCGCGCAGGTGCTCGGCATGTTCAGCCCGGATGGCGAGCCGGTGCGCGCGCTGTTCGCCCCGGCCCCGAACCCGATGCGGTTGACAAGAGAGGTCGAGGTCTCCGTCGATCACCCGGGCGGCATCCTGGACGCCGCTTACGAGCGGCTGAAGCAGGACTGGCCTCACGTGATCGCGAAGGACATGACGTTCGAGGTGACCGGGCACCACGGGCGCACGCTGGTGCTCGAAGTGACGGTGAACATCGGGCACGGCCCGGAAGGGCTGAAGTGGGCCGGTGGCGACGCGGCCGCCTCGCCCGTCCCGCTGGAGTAACCCGGACGCTGGCTGCGCGGCTGTCGCCGCGCCCCAATCTTTCAGTTCGCTCCCCAGAACAGGCTTGGGAAGCCCGGAGCGAACCCGGAGGATTCATGAAGAACTTCAGTATCTTGGCCGCCCTCGCCCTGGGAACACTCACCGCTTGCGGTTCCCAGGCCAGCCTCCCTGCCGCGTCACACGTTCAGGCCACAGCCGCCTCACCGAGCATTGCCGGGTTCACCCCCGGTCCGCTCGCCGAGACGACCAGCACCCTGGACAACGGCCTGCAGGTTCGCTACGACATGCGCGAGGGCCCCACCAGCGTGACTGTGGACCGCTCAGGCATCTGCACCGTCACGCTGGACCGCGTCACCTACGCGCACCACCCTGCTCCCACCGCCGCTTACGGCGTTGGCCTGTGCCAGCAGTCGGTCACGAAACAGACCGGCGACTACGCCCAGGCCTGGCAGGTCCGCTACCTCGAGGCGTGCGGCGAGAAACTCCAGCCGCTCGGCCTGCCCGTCGCAGACGGGAGATGTCAGCTTCCGCTGAACTGAGGAACGCGGAGCACGGACAGGTCCAGACCGGGCCTGTCCGCCACGCGCGGCGCCGGGCAGCCGCACGTGGAAAGGAGCTCTCATGCCGAATATGCCCAGAGGACTGCAGGAACTGACCCAGGACCCCAATCCGTTCGCCCCCGGCCCGCTGCTCGGCCCGGACGACGCGCGGCGGCTGCTCGTGGCCGTCTCGCTCGGCCAGCCGCTGCGGCTCGCCACCACCGAAGGGCACATCGAACTCACCGCGTTCGGTGCGCTCAGCCGCTACCGCGCGGTCCGCCTGCCGACCGTGAAGCACGCCCGGCTCGTCGACGTGCGCGGCACCGTCCGGGTCGCCGTGCGCATCGACAGCGTGCTGGGGCTGCTCAAGGACGACCAGGGCAGACTCCACCGCCTGAGCGACGATCCGTTCGAGAACCGTAGGCTGCTCGCCGAGGCCGCCCGGGTCGCCCCGAGCACCGTGACGCCGACCCGGCAGGAACTCGTCGCCCGCGCGCACGTCACCCGGCACGAAGCGCAGGACGCCCTGCAGGACCGGGCCGCCTGATGCGCCCGGCCCGATCGAATGTAAGCCAGAACCGAGCAGCCACGCTGAGCGTTGCTGAAGTAAAAGGAGGTCTGCGCACACCCCCGCGCGCCCCACACCAGGAGGACACCATGATGAACGCCACCTACGCCCGCCCGCAGCAGGACGCCGCCTGGAAGGCAGACCTGTCCACCACCAGCACCCTCGCCTCGGTGCAGCTGGCCATCCTGGCTGCCCGCCGACACGACGCGATCACGCCCATAGCGCCCCGCGTGTGCCTGTACCTGCACGCCGCCAAGCGCCTCAAAGAGCACTTCAGGATCGAGTGCAGCTACTTCGACTGGGAGGAGATGAACACCGACGCGCTGAACGCCGAGACGCTCATCTGCGCCCAGGGCCACCGCAGCTTCCGCCGCATCAAGGTGGCCGGCACCGACGTGTACGTGGTCTTCTGCGAGACGCACAACGCCGTGGTGACGGTCTACACCAAGACGATGTTCAAGGAGCGCGAAACCAGAGAGGTCAGCCGGATCTGCGCCGTGAACGCCCGGAAGGGTGGCAGCTGGAACCAGCGCCAGGCGAGACGGCAACTGCCGCAGGGGCAAGGGCAGAGCAGTCAAGGGCACAGCAGCCGAGGTCGCAACGGTCAGGGTCGCAACAAGGGCCGCTATCAGGACGACTGGTAAACCCGCACCGACACACTCCCGCCCTCTGCCCCCTGAGCTTCACCAGGGGCTTGTTTTTGCTGTCTGAAGGAGAACCACGATGACCCAACCACCATTCGATTTCGCACCCTTCTGGCAGATCCTGCTCGACGCGATGCGCCGCGACCCGAAGCTCGCCGAGCTGATGGCCGACCCGGGCGGGAGCTTCACCGCCGCCGACTGGCAGACGCCCGACAACGTCGGTGAGGAAACGCCCAGCGGCCACGGCAGCGACCGGGGCATCTACGCGACCAAAGGCCACCTCGGCGTGCTGATGATGGAAAACGACCCGGAGGAGCAGTACGACAACCTCCCGACGCTGACGAACTACTGCGTGACGCTGCAAGACATGAGTGGAGTTAACACGTACATTCGGTCCGTGCAGATGCGGGACGGCGAGTTTGAAGTCGTCATTGGTCAGGAAGGCTAGAAGACTGGCGCCATTTCGTTGAGGGGCAGCACCCAGTGGGTGCTGCCCCTCAACTTTTTTGAGTCTAAAAACAGGGCAAATACAGCAAGTCATGTCTGTACACTGGCCAGGTGATAGGTGAAGCATCTAAAAAACTGTTTGCTTAAAACGACGTGCAGCACATCATTAAATCAGTTATTGGTGTTGACACTTGATAATTTCCGTTTGCGAGGTCAAGCATATATCATTCATGTGTTATTCCAATATCAGGGTGAAACAATCTAAAACCAACGACCGGATTGAAAGAGCAAAGCAATCTATACGTCCATTCTTCTGGCAAGCAGATACGCCACTCTTGAGTTCATTTTTCAGAATCACCCGAGTTTGAGCATCAAGAAAACTAGAATCGTTACGTAAATTAAAATTTGGCTAAACGGTTGAAAATGAGTCGCGCAATATCCTCATCTGCTTAGGGAGATCTTTATGAACAAAGGTAAATATTTACGTCGCCGCGTCCCATTGAAAGGACTTGCGCTTTTAAGCCTTACCTTGTGCGGCTGGGGAGCTGCGCGCCCACTGGGATACATTTCTCAAGATAATTATTTGACATACGTTCTACAGCCCGATGGAGATTTCATCAATAGGCTGAAAAACGAATGTGGAAGCCTGAATGTCGGTCTGTGGCAACTAACGTCTGCGGTTTATTACATGTTTCAAGATGCAAGAAACGTATTAAGCCTAAAAGATCTCTCCTCACTTGCAAGTAATCAGTACTCAAAAAAAGATATCAAGTCAGTGGCCGGTATCAGAATAATAGATGCAGGAATAATAAATAGCTTCGATAAGCAAGGCAATAGAGTATCCACACCTTACTTCGGATTTATAATGCAAATTACAAAAAATAATTATGATAAAATATCCACCAACTTCGGAGGAGATCTGGTCAGCCACTTCCAATATTGCACAATGCAGTCAAATCGGATCGGATACCTTGATTATAACACGATGGATAGCTACCTTGGCGTCTTTAACGACAATGGTGGTCAAGGCTGGTTTAGCAGAAGCAGATGGGAAATTGTAAACAAATACTTTCGTACCGCAGCCGATGACTCAATACCCAAGGCCTATTTAAACTCAAAGTAGATCAGCATCATCTCACCAATCAACTTCGGGACCAGGGCAGTCGCTCCGGTCCCAGTTTCTCGATCGGTCAGCCACCTTGGGAAAAGACGCGCCCAACCCCCCAGCGGGCGTGCGAGAGGCGCGGGTCACTCAAGGCCTTCAAGTACGCGGCGTGCTCTTGCAACTCCGACGCCTTGTCGGCTTTGAGGCGGTCGATCATCGGCAGGTAATCCAGGGCCAGGAACGCCTCGAGGTGAGAAGCCTCCCGCTGTCCCTTCAGCGCGGCGTTGACCAGCATGTACGCGAGGAGGTGCTGCTCGGCCGGGCGGAAGAAAAACTCCGGGTGGCGACTGCCGACGTCGGGTAGAAGCTGCGCGGTCAGTCGGGCGGCGTCTTCCGGCGTCACCACTGTTGCTAGGTCGTGATCGTTAAGGGCTGCCATGCCGCCCAGTGTACGCAGAGTAGACGGACACGAGGTCGCCCGGGACGACAGTCCCTGCAGACCTTTCCCGGAATAAGCCGGCCGTCCCTTCCTGATGACCAAGCTGACCTTCAGTGCGGTTCGCTTGTCACTGAAGCCGGGTCAGCAAGCTTGGGATGACTGCTGGGAAATTTCTGGATGAGTTCATCTTCAAATTGATCTACGTAAGGATCCCGCGGCCATGCCGTTCCGAGGTGTTGATGGTTGACCAGTTGCAATGGCCCTCGGTCTCGAAATTCGACTGCACTTTGAATCAGCAGTGAAATCACGGATACTTTCCGCTCCCGTGCCACTTCCAAATGGTGTTCATACTCTTCGATGGAAAGTGCCAGGAACGAACCCAAATGCGGGCGCAGAGGGTGATCCGCGTCTGCGTTGATTCTGAGGCGGAACACGCCGTCGAAATTTTCAAAGGTTTCACCGTATACCACCACCACCAGAGGGTCGTCAGGCAGTGTGTCTGCCACAGCTTTCGGGTGCGTTGGCGGCGGGCGCGTGTCAAGGTGGCTCGCCTTGTCGATACCCTTGAGGACCGTTTTCGTGACCAGCTGGTCCAGATTCACCACAGCAGCTGTTCCGGGGAGTGCCAATCCATATTCCGGCACGCGTGCGGCTTTCACTTCCACCAGCACACGCCGTTGGCCCGGCTCGAGGAGCGTAATATCCGCTGACTTCACTGGCTTGCCCGTGTCAGGATGCGCGTACTCAAATTCTGCCGCGGCCGTCGTGCCGCTGGCAGACACCCGGTCGCTGGTCATGGCAAAGGTGTACTCCTCCAACCCTGCGCCGTAGCAGGTCAGGACGTTGTTGTCACCGCTGCGAGCCAGCAGAACCAACGGCAGTCGAGACATCGAAGTCAGAAGAGAACGCAGATTGGGGAGCACGTATCGTCCATCCGGGAGAAGGACGAAGGGCTTCAGCTCCAGCGGGAGCGGGGCATAGGTCATGACACCGCTGCTGTAGGGTGATTCAACCATCAGCCCGCGAAGCTCCTCAATGGACGCCGAAAGTAGGGTAAGCAGCGGCTGCACCTCGGCAACGGGAAGGAAGCGGCCGAGATAGTCAGTAAGGTCTTGTGGGTCGATGGTGAGGTCTTCCAGAGCTGGGGTCGCGTCGGTGAGGTACCGCTCCAAAGCACCAATAGAAAGTGGCTGATCAGGAGTTTCCTGGCGTTGTGTCTGTAACCAGACAGGATTGAACACCGAATGCCCGTTGAAGATCTCTCTGTAACGATGGTAAATGAAAACAAGACCCATCAGGAGCGTGTCGATACTGCATCCGAATTCGGATTTGAAGTAGGTATCGAGATGCACGTAGCCCGTCTTTTGCTTCGCCTTGAGGTCAACGGCAATGAGGTCTGGGAAGTGTACCAACACGGCGTGGGCTCGCCCGCGGTTCAGTACCAGGACTTGCCGTCCGTCCAGCCGGGCCTGCTGTCGCCACATCAAAGAGAAAACGTCAGTTAACAGCTCTTCCAGGGCCATGTCAGGAATTTTTCTGAGGTTGGGTGGATTCAGCAAGGCGTCTACTCCGGTCAGCAGCAGATGCATCAGGTGTCCTGTACTGAACGATGCATTGGACTCGAACGAAGCGTCGGACCGCAGAATCAACCGCGTGAAGTTCTGCAGGTGACTGGGATGTACACCAGAGAAGGCGTGTCCTGCCGAGAAGTAGTCTCCACCGTAGGTGTCGTTCGCGCTCAGGAGGGCGCTGAGCAAAAGAAGACGGCGCAAGCTCACGTCCACCAGAGCCGCTTCCAGACCTTCCCACGTGGTGGCGATCTGCGTCTGCGAGCGAGCTTTCCGGCTCGTGCGAGGTGTTCTCTTCCTTCGAGCGCGACGATTTGACATTCGGTCAGTCAGTCTGACGATGTGGCCGTCAGGTTGCTGTGCTTGCTGCCACAATAGTGACCAACTGTGTTTAGGAATTTGCCCTGGGTATATCGGTGACCTGGTGATGAACACGTCTTCTTCCAGATCCGGCCCGCAGGAATATCCGCCCGGCATAATGAGCGGCAATCAGGCCGCCCCAGTCCCACGCTGTCCTCGAGGTTCCTATGCGCATACTCACCTATCGTCACCTTGATCCCACACCTGTACAGGCCAGCTATGACCGGGTAGTTCAGGCCCTTTCGAACGGTGACCTGCGCAGCCCGAACGTCAAGAAGCTCGTCGGCCACCCGTACTACCGCGCGAAGCTCAGCGACACGCACCGGCTGCTGCTCAGCTTCCACAGGTACCAGGGCGAGACGGTCTGCCTGCTGCTCGACGTGATCCTGAACCACCAGTACCAGAAGTCACGCTTCCTGAGAGGCGCGGTCATCAGGGAAGAGCAGATCGAGGCCGGTCCGGTGCTGGACGACGTGAAGCCCGGAGCGGAGTTGCGCTATCTGCACCCGAGCAACCCCAGCTTCCATCTGCTGGGCAAGCCGATGTCGTTCGACGACGCGCAGGACGCGGTGTATCACCTGCCGCTGCCGCTGGTGCTGGTCGGGTCGGCCGGCAGCGGCAAGACCGCCCTGACGCTCGAGCGCCTGCGGGCGCTGCC
>Ga0160427_10001819_pt1 | contig 12988 bp, 25 predicted proteins | sample SolpanmetagenomL_FD_108194 | JGI IMG/M metagenome (GOLD analysis project Ga0160427, IMG submission 108194) | Solar panel surface microbial communities from Lawrence Berkeley National Laboratory, California, USA - L | ecosystem: Engineered > Built environment > Solar panel > Unclassified ...
AGCTCAGCGGGTAGCGCAGGTACCAGGAGACCGCCTGGACGATCAGGGTTGCCTCGGAGTGCCGGCCGCGGAAATCGGCCTTGGCGCGCTGCTTGAGCTTGGCGGCGATGGCGGACAGGATCATGGGCCGGCTACGAGGACGGAGCGGCAAGCTCAGTTGCTATGGCTAACGATACGTGAACGCCGGCTCGTCCGCGTTTGCGACAGGCCTGGGGACCGCGCCTGCTCGGGCTCACCATCGCACTGGATCGCGGCCTCGATCGGCCGAGAGCGCAGCCAGGCGCCGGCGCTGGGCTGCTGCCGGATATCATCTGCCGCCCAGGTTGGCGGCAGCCTTCACGCCCGGCGAGCAGGCCGTGCTGGCCGTGGTGGCCATGGAGATCGGCAAGCGGAGCTCGTGCACGCTTGCCGTGGGCCACCTGGCTGCCCTGGCCGGTGTGTGCGCCACGGTGGCCAAGAGGGCCATCCGGCAAGCCCGCACGCTGGGCCTGATCACGGTGGAGGAACGGCGGCTCACCGGGTTCAGGAACGACACCAACGTGATCCGTGTGGCCAGCGCCGAGTGGTCGGGCTGGCTACGCCTGCGGATGCCCCGCGCCAGCCACGCCCGGCTGCAGGGTATAGGGGGCACGGTTGTGCGCCCCACGGATATTCAGATCTCTAGAGGGCCTTCCACAAGCCAACCACAGGCTTGGAACAGGCGCCTTGCACCCCAGAATTGCACCACCCGGCCTGCGGGGCGCGGTGCAGTCGCCTAGCCCGGCCGCTGCGCTCGCGTGGACGGCGAGCGGCCGGCCCAGGCTCCTGGGGATTGGAGCTTAATCCGGGGCGGATCCGGCCAGCGGAACCGGGGCGATGCTGCCGGAGGGCGGCGGGCGACCCAAGCCGAAGCGACCGATCCAGGATCCGCGCGGGTCGCGGGGCGGGCTGAGCCATGCGCTAACAGTCTGCGGCTGACCAGAGTAACGAACGCGTGTGTTCCACCAAAACGAGTGGTGGTCCCGGATCATCCGTGCTTTCCAGGAACTTCCCGTGTCCATTGGCGAGCACTGATCTGACGTGGTACTGCCCGGATTTGCCCCGTTCACCGAAGTAGCTGCATTCATATGCGGTTGTTTCGTACTTCGCGGAAGCTGGTTTGCTTCAGAGCGAGCCGGAAGGCTAATGCTCCTGATCGCGGTAATGCTCGCCGTCGCACTGCTAATCCTCGCGCGGCCGGAAAGTGCGCTTGATCCCTATGCCATCGACTTAGACGGGGTGCGCCCGCTTCTCGACTGAAGAACAGGAATGTAGATGAGCGGTGACGTGACCACCGTGCTCATAGCCCTGGCTCGGGAGAACGCCGAGCTGCGCGAGCAGCTGGCTGCCGCCCAGGACATGCTGATGGAGACCGCTGTAGACGCCGGGAACCTGTACGAGCGCCTGGAAGCGGTGCAGATCGAGTGCAGCGCGTGGCGGGCCGAGGCCGAGCGTTTGGGGGCACGGCCTCGTGCCGTAGGCTGAATTACCCGACGCCTCGGGGCTCAGCGGTAGCGGCGGTGATAGTGCCGCCGATGGTAGCGGCGGCCGTGGCGGTACGAGCGCGGACCGATCCCGAGGGCGCCGTTTACGGTGCCGACGCCGGCGCCCACCGCACCGCCAACGATCCCGCCAACCGGTCCAGCTGCACGGTTTCCGCGGGCCGCTCCTTCCTCGGCGCCCCTGAATAGACCCTGCGCTTGAACGCCCGTGGACAGGGCGATGCCCGCGAAGCACAGGGCCGCGAGAAGGGCAGGTTTGCGCATGGACAAGCGCTCCATTCATGCCGCGGCAGGATCGCCGCCGGCTGCGCGCAGAAAGGGCCAGCTCCCTGAAACGGTTGCAAAGGCGCTCACGCCATCCCTAACGGGTCGCGCGCAGCATCGGCCCAAGGCCGGCCCGGGCTTCGCGTAGGGTCTCTTCGTCTGTGGAGGACCGGCAGCGGGCTCGAACCGCCCGCCTTCGGCATCGTTGACCTGTTAGGGCGCCCGCCAAAACCAGAGCGCCCGCAGGGAGAGGCGAATGCCCAGGATCAGCGTGAAGCTCGCCGGTGACGGCAGCCACATGGTCGTTCAGGACGACAGCCCAGTTGCCGGCGGCATGAGCCGAGATGAGGCGGAAAACTTCCTGACGTTCCTGCGCGCGTCGGCTCGGGTGCGGCGGACGCGCCGTTTACCCGACGCGGTGCGCAGCCATGGGGTTCTCGCCCGTTAAGGCTGTCCCCAGATCAGGATCACTGCAAGCGCTCCGAGCCCACCTTCGCCCGGATCCAGCGCGGCGAGAGGATGTCGCCGTCCTCGGTTATGATCCAAGGCTGCGCGTCCCCTGAGTGCATGGCCTCAACCGCTGCAGCCAATGCCTCTCGTAACGTCGGGAACTCGTGGCCCTGCGCGACGTGTGTTGGGCCCTCGCCAGGCCACACAGTCAGCTCGGCGCGCTTCTCAAGGTCGGCTCGCGTCATGCTCTAGCTCATGGTCATTGCAGGAGCGCATATGCCTACCGCCGGCCTGCGGCGATCATTCGGCGGTTTGGTGACCGCTTCGTCTCTCCGGGCTCACGACTGCGCGAGCCTAACGAACGCAGAAGGCCCGCCCCCAGGGGATCAGGGACGGGCCTCCGCTGCGACTGTGCCGACGAGGCCGCGCACCACGGGCCCTTTCTTGGGAGCCGGCGCGCTGCTCTGCCGGCAATCGGGCTACGCCCGGCCGCTGAGGTCAGGATGCAGGGCAGAGGCTAATGGGCGGTTACGGGTCCGGCTGGGCTGGCTCCACCTTCGCCACGCGGAGGCCGGCCTCTCTGCGGCCATCCAGCAGGCCCTTTGCCGCCGGATGAAACCAGTACCGGGGCATTGACAGAACGCCGCGTCCATCGTGCAGATGTTGCAGCGCACCCCATATCTTTTGCAGCGCACACCGGGCTTTGCCCTGTGCTGTTCGGAGTACCCCATGTCCACCATGAAAGACCGCGCCGCTGCGCGCGTCGCGCTCGTGCCCGAGGCTGTCGCGCCGGGCTACACGGAAGCGATGGCCCGGCTGCTGCGGGTGCAGATTACCAAGCGCCGCCCGACTGCAGACCGTGATCTGCCAGCTGTGGGCTCGTTCAACTGAGGCAGACGACCTGCCCCTCAAGGGCAGGCCTCACACCACCTTCAATTTCGCGATCCGCAGGCCAGCCCTCCGCTTGCAGATCCGCAGCCCGAGAACCGCCAGCTTCGGGCCTAGAGCAGCCAGGGCATCGCGCAAGGCATCCTCGTCCTGCCACCCACCAGCTGCCACCAGCACCGCAGCAGCGTGCCTGCCACCGGCCGCCAGCGGTGCCAGGGTGCGTGCCATCCTGCTGGTGGTGCCCAGCGCGCCGGCCGGACCGATCAGCAGCAGAGCGGCCGTGCTCACGCCGAACACCTTGCCCGGGGGCGGCCGGAAGGCGCGCTGCACCTGGTCCTGCAGCTGTCGGGCGGCCATCGCATCCCGGGTGGCAGCCTCGGCCTTTTCCCGGCGCCTGGCGATTGTCTTGGATGAGGGCGGGTAGACGATGGGCCCAGTGCGCTGATCCTTCAGCGAGATCCGCGCCGTGATGATCCACGGCGGATCCGCGGCCGGGTCCGCCTTGGAGGCGGCCCGGCCTACCGCTGGCCGTCGTGCTGCGTCTGCCATCACTGCAGCACCGGCGGGATCGCCGGCCCGTCATAGGCCAGCAGCAGCTTCAGGGCATCCATAGCGCGTGACGACAGCAATCGAGGATCTATTGTAGGCCCACGGTGACGAATTTGCCGTTCTCGTCGAGCTGCGTTCCCCAGATCATATGCGAAGCCTGATGTTCGCTCGGACCGAACTTCAGCGTCGTTCCCAGACCCAAGTCGAAGTTGCCAAGTCCTTCTAGGGCGTCGGCAAGCTGGTCGCCATCGATCTTTGCCCCCGGTGTCGCAGCAATCCGCTTGATCGCCTGAATGACGATCTTCGTATCGATGTAGGCTTCCAGCGAAATGTAGTCCGGTTGCTCGCCAGGAAAATACTTGGATAACAAAGCCTTGAATTCGAGAACTGCCTTCGAGTAGCCACCCACGGCAGGCACCACCTGCGTGACCAGAACACCCTCACCGATCTTAGGCCCGACTAGGGTGAGTTCCTCGGCCAAAGCCGTGGCCCCCACGGCAGAGACGTCAGTGTAGATCATGCGTGGGTAGAGTGGCCGCGTCAGCTTGATGAACTCGGCCGCTGGGCGATACAGCGCCACCATCACGATCGCCTTCGGCGGTGTTTTGCGTGCCTTCAGAGCCGTGATCGCTCCCGTTACGTCGATCGTGTTGCGCTTGTAGGTGAGCTTCTGGGGCGGCTGTTCGTAATGTCCCTGGAGCGCACGGATTGCCTTCACAACTCCGGCATAGCCCGCTTCGCCGAATGGGTCGTCCTGCGCGAATACCACGATCTCGCGCGGCTTCAGGCCACGCACGTTCACGAGGTAGCGGACGACCGCCTCCGTCTCCTCGGCATAGCTCGGCCGGTAGTTGAACACGTAGCGGTCTGGTGGCACTGCACGGACGAGGTCCGAGCCCGTGTAGGCGCCGAAGAACAGGAGCTTATGCTCGAGCACCCAGGGTAGGATAGCCGCTGCGGTCGGTGTGCCGAAGTTTGCGACGAAGCCCACGACGCCGTCCTTCTCGGTCAAGCGCTTGACGAGATCTGGTGTTCGAGCTGGCTCGTAGCCATCGTCGGCGGTGATGAGCTTGAGGCGGATAGCACCGATCCCGCCCGCATCGTTTGCGGCGTTGAACGCGGTCTCAACGCCGATCGAGAGGTGATGACCAAACTCCTTGTTCGCCCCGGAGAACGGCGCGATTAGACCAAAGCGCACCTCGGCCTTCTCCATGGGAACTCGGTTGTTCGGCTCGCGACCGGCGTCACCGTTAAGCGCACGTGAAGAAGCGGGATTGACGCCGAGCGATGGTGAAGATTCCTGTCGGGTCTTGTCATCGGGCGCAGGGGCGAACTTACCGGCTCCTGGCTGCTGAGGCTGTGCATGTGCCGAAGGAGCCGCCCAGATCATCGGCGTGCAGCTGATCACGAGCCAAATGGAGAGGCGGACAGCCACCCTCGACATATCCACCCTCGCTGCTCGGCACTGACGGAAGCTTTGGAATACCTGAGTTCATTTTCTACATAGGTAGGGCTGCAGCAGCAACACGAGCGCTTGGATAGCCGGTGGAAACGGGTTCGGGCAGCGAGGAACGAGCAGCTGTAAAAGTCACAGTTGAGACGGCGGAACTGGAGATTAATCAAGGCTTCGAAGGCGACCGCAAGGTTACGCCGCCGTGGCCAAGCCGGGGCGGGACAACACGATGCTGTTGCCGGCGGTGAACGGGATCTGCCGGGGCGCCTGGCCCCACGCCACGTACTTCTTGAGGGTGGTGGGCCACGGCGCCGGCTCCTCGCCCGTCACCCTGTCCTGATCATCCTTGATCGGGGTGGGCCCTGGCCGGGTTGCGGGATCCAGCCACTCGCCAAGCCTGATCGTTACGTTGTCGTCGGCGAGCACGCGCAGCTGCAGTTTCTGATCCGTCGCAGCGGGCGGTACCGCGGGCGTGAAGGCCACGGGGGTTGCGCCCACCACCAGGGTGCTGGTGGCTAGTTCTGCAAAGGGCACGTTCGCTACCGCACGACCCAGGATCTGGGGGCCTGTCGCAAACGCGGACGAGCCGGCGTTCATGTATCGCTAGCCATAGCCACTGAGCTTGCCGCCTCCGCTTCGGAGCCGGTGTCCATTCAGACGAACCACGTCGCGCGTAGCAAACGCATGAGGCCGTCCCGACGCTATTGAAGGCGACGCGCCGGCCTCATGCTCAGGTGAGGGAAACAGCCGCCGACAAGCGGCGGCTAGCCTCAGCCTATGCGGCTTTCCGAGAAACCGCGCAGGTTACAGCGCAGACAAGCCTATCACCGGCTGAACCTCTGAGCTTGCCCTCACGTTTCCTCCCTAAAATACGGGAGGAGGCGCCGATGCTAAGTGGCTGCTGGCTTTACGAGACCCCTCAGGGAGTATTCCGCATTGAATGGACCCGGCTAGGCGCGCGAAGCTGTTTCGCCGTCATCTTCGAGCAGGATCTTCTCGGCTGCTACGACACGGCAACCGCCGCTTTGACCGCTCTGGTCCAAGATGAGACGCAGAAGCCTCGGTGTGGGCTGAATATCAAGCGTTTGAATTTGCCGCAGTCCGTAATGAGCTGGACTTTCTGTCCAGCCACCGACGACTCTGACCGGTCACCTTCACTCAGGCGTGCGCTCGCGCCCCAGGCTGCCGCAATGAAGTGCGAGAGCGACGCTTCAGCACCGCCGGAGCAGGCTCTTCATCAGGGAGCAAATCCGTGAAGGGCACGGTGAAGAGCAGCTTATGATCGGCGTCCGCTACGGCGAAGCGGTAGCTCTTAAGCTGCGGATTGCGCTGGCAATCGCCTGACGAGGTGAAGCCAGCCCCGTGGCGGGCGAGCGACAGCGCTGCGCTGTCATCGGCGCAATCGAGGCCCTGATAGTCCCAGCAGACCACCCCTCTTGGTGATTGAACATCGAAGAAGTAATGCGGCACGGCTTTCCTCCGCGCCCCCTCGATAACGGCGTTGCCGTCGCTTCTTGTTGTCAGGGAGAGTGTCGCATCGTTTGACCGGCCTGTCACTCAGGCGGAGCAGGCTCAAAGCCCCGCTGGCACGATGGCGTAAGACCGTAGCCGACGATGTAGCGTGACCGAAGAAGGGCTGCCGAGGGGCAGCGGGCGACCTCGACCAATCAGCTCGAATGAGAATTCGCGCGGTTGGTCGCACTGACCGAGCTATGCCGTGAGGGTATGTGAGTGTCTGATTTGCCGAACGATTGGGCCGGAAATGACGCTACCTGCATCGACCTGCACGCTGCGATGAGCGTGAAGGCAGACGGGCTTCCGGAACGTGCCGATGAGGTACCGGGTCAGTCCGAGCCTGTGCTCTCGACCCAGATCCAGAGACACCTCGGGAGCCTACTGGCGGCTGTCTACGTGCAAGACGATGCCGAGCTAAGCGCTACGGATCGCTTTGCTGAACTGCTGGCCAAGCTCGATACAGCCCTTGATGAAGCGGGCGCTCGGAGCGATGCCGAGTTCAAAAAGCTTCTCGTCAGTGTCCTGCCGGCGCTACGTCGGTTCGCGGTGTCGCTCGCTCGCGACCCCACGGCAGGTGATGACCTCGTGCAGGACACCCTCTTGCGGGCTTGGCGCGCCCGAGCACGCTTCGAGCTAGGCACGAACTTCGAGGCCTGGGCTTTTACGATCCTGCGCAACCTCTTCTACAGCAGCCAACGCAGGCCGCGTGAGGTCCAGGACGATGATGGGAGCTACACTGCCCGGCTGGCCACCCCGCCCGAGCAGGGTGGACATCTCGACCTGCAGGACGTGCACGCCGCCCTCGACCGGCTCGCGCCGGTGATGCGCGAGGCGCTGGTCCTCGTGGCGATCGAGAACCTCAGCTACGAGGAAGCCGCGGCGGTCATGAACTGCCAGATTGGCACCGTGAAGAGCCGAGTCTGGCGGGCCCGCGAGCATCTCGCGCGGATGCTCGGCTACAGCGGCTCCGAAATCGGCAACGACGGGGTGATGCTTTCGGCGCTGGGCGGCTCAGCCGGAGACAGCGAATGAGCCAGGATCCTCCTGCAGATGATCGGGCTGAACTCGTGCTGTCGATCGACGAGATCCGGGAGCGCGCCTACGACCTCTGGGACCGCAATCACCGGCCCGACGGCTACGAGCTGGAGTTCTGGCTCATGGCCGAGCGCGAGCTGAAAGCGGAACGCAGGGCCGCGCTCCACAATGAGGGTTAAATCGGGGCGGATGCGTAGGCTCTTTAGGCTTCGCCGTCGCGGTGGGCGCTCGACCACACCACGGCGCCGAGCCCATCATCCTCGATGATCTGTGCGGCCTCGGCTCCATGCCGGATCATCTCGGTTCGCGCAGCTTCAATAGTCGCGAGGAGGGGGCCCGTCGACGAGGTCCAACCGACAGCACGGCCTCCATTGAAGTAGACGGTCCGGTACATGGTCGGGAGCGTGGTCTGCCGAGGTGAGGTAACTGCCCCTTGCAGCGCGAGCGAGTCTCCTGCCCATTGGCGAACCCGCGTGATCGCGCGCCTGGACGGCTCAGAGGCGCCGAAGCGTTCCGCCTCCTCTTCCAGCTCGCACAGGAGGCGGAAGGTGATGTCGGGGGTCAGGAACGGCGAGGGCGGCTGCTCGGTCGCGAGAAGTACGATCAGCCTGCGCACGAACGGGCAGGTCGCGGGCAACGCCACTTCGGGCATGAGGGTTTCTCGCCAGGGCAAACGGCCTTTAACCCTCAGAGGTTGTTCAAGGCAGCGCCATAACCAGCGTTAGCTCTCCGTACTCGTGCTCTCAATATCAATCGGTGTCGTAGGGCGCAGCAGGCTGCAAGGCCTGATACTTCACAGGATAATTTTGTTCGATATAGTAGGGTCCAACTTCATTGCGCGCATATGTGCCGTTAAGAATGTGGCCGGGAACCACAAGTTGGGGTGATTGCTTTCTTTTAAGCCAATAACCTTTGGAGGGAGCCATGACCAAGATCTCCACGCTGATCGGCGCATGCGCAATCCTGGCCTTCACGGCAGCGGGCGCACTCGCTGCCCCGTGTGCCGTTGGCACCACCGTGAACAGCCAAGGCACGCAGGGGTCGCAGGATAAAAGCTCGAACGCCGATGCCTCGACCAAGAACCTGGCCGGAGGCGAGCACGCCGGTGCACCCAAGACGGTGGGCGCCATGAACAACGTTGGCGCACAAACGAACCCTGGCCCGAATGAGAAGAAGCCTCCGGAGGGCAAGGCGATCCAGGGCCAGAGCAGCAACGATTGCTGAACGTCAGCGGATCACGTGCCCCCGACCAGGTGGCCGCTCAGGTTAGCTGCAGCAGCCACCCGGTCTGCGAACCATCGGCGGCATGATGGCCGATGTCGGCTGCAGCGCCGGCCGTTCCTGCCAGTGTGCCCGAGGCGTTCGCGAAACCGCAAGGCACTGCGGCAGGTGGGCGCGGACCAGTTCTTCGCGCCTTGCCCGTGACGCCTTGGCCAAGCAGTTGCGTGAGGGTCGGTGCGGCGGGGGAATTGGAAACCGCGAGGCGCCGGCTCAAGGCCTAAGAGCGCCAGCTCGTCAGAACGGAGGGTCCGCCAGCACCTGCAGGGCTCGAACGATGTCGTCGGGGTGCATCATCAGGTCACCGTCCTCCGCCCACTTCACCCGCAGAGTCGTGCGCCATATGAATGCTGATCACAGCCTGAGCCGTTGATCGGACTCGGGTCCGGTCCCGGCGAGGGCGAATTTCCGCATTTTCCGTGTGTGCGACGGCCGGTTAGCGTTGAGCAGGCATCCGGGCACGACTCGAACTCTCCGACGGTGGCGGTCGTTATCCAATGAACAGGAGGCCACGCCAGGATCGGGCCGATGCTGTTCCCGCGGTGCAAGACCTGCAGCAAGCAGCTCAATGCGACAGCGAGGATATGCCCGCGATGCGGTGCCTTGACCGGAGTGAACACGCGCACCGAGGTCAGGGCAGTCAATCACCCGCTCACCTTCGCCGCCGCCACGGTGGTCGTCTTCTTCACTCTCGTGCTTCTGAGGTGGCTCGGCTCTCTTCCGTAGCCGCCCAACACCGGGTCAGAACGCCTACAGGGATCACCTTCGTCTATGGATTAGTTTTTCCCTCATGCGCCACTCAGAGCGCAGGAGGAAAGCTACCATGGCAGACAACCAAGCAGGGCAGACCGGCGGGTCATCAAGCGCCGCGAAGGGTGGATCGAGCGGCAGCAGTGCGGGTGGATCGACCGGTGGTTCATCTGGCAGCGCTGCGGGCATGGCCGACCAGGCCAGAGAGACGCTGCGGGGCGCGACCGACGGAGCCTCGGACGCCTGGGACAGCGCCTCTGAGTACGGCTCCCGCTATGACCGGCAGGGCAGCCGCGCCGTCAGCGACATGGACAGCAGCACGATGACGGCTCTGTTCATCGCGGGCGCACTCGGCTTCGGGCTCGGCTGGCTGGCGTTTGGCCAGCGCTCGTACTCGGGCGATTACATCCCGCGGCGCATGAGCGAGAGCAGCGAACGCCGCTACTGAGCGGACACGAAAACCCCGCCGGGCGTATGGCTGGGCGGGGCTGATCTATTCGCAATGCAGCAGCGAGATGAGTCTCAGGCAGCGATCTTCGCCACGGCCGCATAGTTCTCGTTGCTGGCCAGGAGCCCGGCACCACTCATGACCGGGGCGCTGCTCTTCGGGCTCAGGCGGTCGGCCACGAAGGGAACCAGCGCGACGCTGGCGGCAACAGCGGCAACGAGAGCGGTGAGAGCGAGAGCGATCATGGCAGGAAGTCCGTGCTGGCGTTTGCGTTGCACCATATATGACAGCGCACACGTCCCTCTGGTATGCCAAGTGCCAGATGCCAGACCCGTGATTGGTGCATGATAAGAGGCATAACGGAACCGGAGCGCGGTGAGGGTCTGCTGTCGGGGAATATGATGAACGCGCAACCCGATCCGGACTAGCAATGCGCTTGAACCGGGTGTGTTTGAGGGCAGCTGGGTTTAGAAACGACCAAGGTGTTGGAAGCCTTTTAGCCGGTCCCGTCGGCTGTGATCTTGATGCTCCCCTGTCGCCATCGACGGGACTGCCCCTCCCTGATGGATTGGGCATGATGCATAAACACGTCGTGGAGGCACCACAGTTCTGGGCGACTGTCGGCGAGCACGTCACCGCCAAGGTTCTACCGGCCCTTCTCCGGAAACAACGCGCCCGAGAGCCGGTGATTGCCTACCTGCGTGATCTTGAGGCCCTGGCCCGTCGCGTATGCGACAGCCGGGAAGTGATCCAGATCATAGCCTCAGGGCGTCATGTCCTCGGCGATTATGAAGAGGTCTATCCCACGGACGGCCCGTTCTCACGGACCTGAGTTGTCTAGAAGAGAGGCAGCGAGGAGCGACCGCGTGCTCGTACAGCGCCTACCATGAGCGGCGGTCAACCCCGGCAGTCCGATACCTCCTATTCCTGGCGAGATGCCGCTCCCGCACCTTCCGCCCCTGCTGCCTGGAGATGAGCCCCAGGACAATCCCGATACAGGTCCGACGGGGCCGCGCGTGCCGGGCCCAGATCCTGATGTAGATGAGCCGCCGACGCCCGAAATCGTCCCTGATCGACTGCCCGGCGCGCCGACGCATCCGGGCATCCGCCAATAGGCAGGCGCTAGGAGGTACCGATGTCCCCGGCACCAGATCGAGGCTGCAGCGTCGCCGTTGTTCCGAGCACTACGAGTGCGGGCTGCTACGGCTGGGTCATCCGTTCACTGGACGGGCAGTGCTTGGCACACCCGCCCTACGCGTTCGCGACAAAGGCAGCCGCGCGGCTGTCCGGCGAGTGCTGGAAGCACGCGATGATCAGCGGCAGCTCGAAGGCGTGAATGCCTGCCGTTTCCTGCACCGCAGAGGCGGACGCGCGCCAGGGCACGAGGGGATGGAGAACGGATATGGCAAATGAGGGAACCAGAGGGCGCAAGGCTCTCGACACCGAGATTGAGCAAACGAAGCGCACCATGGCGACGCTCCGTAAAGCGGCTGAAGGCACGTCGCCGGGACATAATTCAAGGGTCGCATTGAAGAAGGCAGAAGAGAAGCTTGCCGAGCTGGTCAAGCAACTTACCCGGAGGGACCAAACAGGCTAGTTAGTCTTCAATCATAGGGACCCCCGAACAGGTCCCCGAGCGCCTTCCGCCGGAACAGCGTGCGCCAGCGTCTGCGCCGATGCTCCGGCTTGTCGTGGATCATGTGGCAGCGCTGACAGAAGGCCGCGAGGTTGCCATCCACGTTGTTCGCGGTGTCGTGGTCTCGATGAGCTGCGGCCAGCACCACCCGGGTCCGGCGGGCACGGCCTAGGATGTCGGCTTCCGCAGCGATCCGGATCCGCCTGCCCCACCCATCGCGCCACCGTCCGGCATCAGCGTCCCACCAGCGGCCGTCACCGAGGTGGTAGACCATCCGCCCGTGCGGCCGTCCGCAGCCTTCACAGCAGCCTCTCGCCCGGCCGAACCGGATCACGGCCGAGAGCTGCGCCCAGTCGATCGGGTAGAAGAAGCGGTGCTCGGGCCGGATCGGCATGGTGGTCAACTGTGCCACCCGGCGTGAAGAAAGCGTAGCGGTATCGCGCGAAGGCAGGAGCGGCGGCCCCTCGTCAATATACCAAGTTCAAGCACTTGCCCCATTTAGGGGATGCGGAGGCGTATATTCTTATCTTGTATCGGAGGTGACCCGCTTCTTACAACGACGTGGGAAGCGGCCGATGAAGGGCTATCAACCGTGCTGGTGGGCATGCCCCTGCTGCGGGTGTTCGACCGCATGGGATGCGGCGGCATCATCCTGTCCACTACCGGCCATGTCCTCGCGATCAACACCAGCGCCCGACTCATCCTGCAGGACATGTTCGATCTGGACGAGGCTGCCGTCGCCGCACTGAACGGCTCCGGACGCGAGGTCATCAAGCAACTGCTCAATCGCGGGCGGGCTCGCGTCCACCTCGACAGCGAGAACTGGATCCTGATCGAGCGTGGTGGTCAGCGGCCGCTGATCATGAACTTTGTGCCGGTGCCCGTGCTCAGTGACGACGGCCCGCACTCGGTCCTGCTTCTGATCGACCTCAACGCGACGCCGCTGCCCAGCACAAGTTGCCTGGAGCAGATCTTCTGCCTGACGAAGGCCGAGGCGCGAGTGACGCTGCTGTTGGCCGCCGGCAAAACGCTCGACGAGATAGCGCAGAAGCTGCATGTCAGCGTTGCGACGGTGCGCAGTCAGCTCAAGGCCGTGTTCGACAAGACCCACACCCACCGTCAAGCCGAGTTGGTGGTGTTGGTCTCACGCTTGGCCGCATTACCCTGAGCTTTCGCCGGGACCTACTCTGCGAAGCGCTCCT
>Ga0160427_10001820_pt1 | contig 12980 bp, 13 predicted proteins | sample SolpanmetagenomL_FD_108194 | JGI IMG/M metagenome (GOLD analysis project Ga0160427, IMG submission 108194) | Solar panel surface microbial communities from Lawrence Berkeley National Laboratory, California, USA - L | ecosystem: Engineered > Built environment > Solar panel > Unclassified ...
GCCCACATGCATGTCATCTTTAAGGTCTTGGAAAGCATAAATTGTATCATATCCCAATGTCCAAGATACGCATCCTATATATAGTATTAACCCTGCAAAATGAACGCGGTGATTCTGCGCCAACAATCCCAACAGCAACCCCCAATTCATAATTAATCCTAACCATAATTGTGGCCAGTGTGTCCATCTTTTAAATAGGGGATAAATGAGGGTCATCGCACCCCCTAACAAGGCCATCAAAAAAGTTGCTTGATTTAATTGAAAGGCCAGGATAATGCTTAAACCTGCCTGGACTATCAAAAAAATAACAGCATAAATTAGTGGCAATTGCGCACTTGCAAGGGGACGATTTTTGGTGCGGCTCACTTGCGCATCCAATTTACGATCTAAAATATCATTGATTGTGCAACCAAGTGAACGCAGTAAAAAGCTACCGCTTATAAATATGGCAATAAGTTTAAAAGAGGGGTGCCCCGTAGTACTTAAGCTTAGTCCCCACAGCGCAGGACATAAAATTAACCAAATACCAATAGGACGATCAAAACGTCCTAATTGCCACAATAGTTTTAAGGTATGCATCATGAATACAATATTATTTTATGCATGATATATTATTATAAATTAAGTGACTATGGGCTTAGTAAATATGCATCAACGTCTTAGCATATTTCTTAAGATATTATCATGACGTATGTAGTGATCAAATAGCGCCCCACAAAAATGCATGATTATTGCACCTGAGAACAGAATGCCGATAAGATAGTGTAGATTATTAAAATAACCTGCAATTATACTATTTTTTACAAAAGGCTGAATGGTATAAAGATTAAATAATTTTACAGCATGACCCCCATACAATGACATTAGTAGCCCACTTAAAGGCATCATAATCATTAATAAATATAGCAAGCAAATGTTCAACCATGCTAAATTTTGTTGCCACGTAGGTAGATTTCTCATTAATTGGGGAATAGTATTTAGACATCTCCAGGTAAGTCTAAATATAGCTAATACCAGTGCTATAACACCTACAACTTTGTGCAAAGTATATAGCTGCCATTTAATATCACCTGCTGGCATTAAGTATTTCATGGTATATCCAACAGTCAGTAAACCAATAATGATGAAGGCCATGATCCAGTGTAAATACCGTGTCACAGTACCGTAATCATTGATCGTATTTTTGAGCATTGATTACTCTGTTTTTATTTATTTTAGTGCAAAAAATAATTTTGGTAAGTATAAATTTTAAAAATGTGCGCTTTAATATCAGTTAGATTTGGTAAAACAACATTATTACATAACCATTACGAAAGTTCGTTTAAGTAATCCTTATTTCAAAAAACAGACAAAATTACTAAGAAATTAGGTAAGTAAATTTATCAAAGAATATCGCCTATTTTAAGGGGCTGACCATTCATAAAGTCACGCCCTGACATGGCTTGTTTACCAGCAGGTTTTACTTGCATTAATGTTACATACCCATCTTGGCAAGCAATCGTAAAATCTGAATCAATAATGGTACCACATTGATCATCATGCCCACAGCATACTATTTTAACACCTAATACTTTAACAATTTGTCCCCTGTAGACAAAATAGCAACCTGGCCATGGATTAAGGGTGCGCACCATAACATCAACTAATTGCGTGGAACAGGTATGCCAGTCAATAAACCCCTCATGCTTAGTTAATTTATGTGCATACGTAATGCCTTGTTCAGGTTGTTTTGTTAAATTATTTAAGTAACCTGGCAAATTATCACAAGCTTGAACAATCGCTTGGGCTCCGACAGTGGCTAAATTTTGCGTTAAGTCTTGCACGTGAACTTGAGGGGGTATATCGATCACAACATCAAATAACATGTCACCCGTATCAAGGCCTTTATCCATTTTCATGATGGTTACGCCGGTTTGCTGATCACCTGCCAGCATGGCGCGGTGAATAGGTGCTGCCCCACGCCAGCGTGGCAATAGTGAGGCATGAATGTTGAGGCACCCATGGGTTGGGATATCTAAGATCGCTTGGGGAAGGATCAAGCCATAGGCTGCAACAATAGCAAGATCCGCTTGGTGTGCTGCAAATTGTTGTTGCACGTCAAGATCTTTAAGCGTGCTTGGTGTGTAAACTGGAATACTGTGGGCCTCAGCTGTCAAATGCACAGCCGACTTTTGCACAATATATCTGCGTCCTTGCGGTTTGGGGGGTTGTGAGTAAACAGCAACAACCTGGTGACGTGAATTTATAAGGGCTTCAAGAGCAGGTACAGCGAACTGAGGTGTGCCCATAAAAATGATTTTATAGCACGGGGGCATGATTTTCCTGACGCGTTTTTTGCCGGGCAATTTTCTGTGCTTTGGCCAATAATATTTTCCGCTTAACGGGACTTTGGTGATCAATAAATGTGATGCCATTCAAATGATCTATCTCATGCTGGGCACAGTCAGCCAGCAAATCATGAAACGTTTGCTCACGCACATTGTTATGATAATCCAAAAAACGGATAGTAACTGACTTTGGCCGCATCACATTGGCATATTGTAAGGGCACTGAAAAACAACCTTCGGGAAAACTATGCAGTTCATCACTTGTCCAAATAATTTCTGGATTCGCCATAAATAATGGCTCGCTTTGATATTCTGGTCCACAATCAATGACAATTAAACGCTTTTGAATATTGAATTGCGAGGCTGCAAATCCCAAACCATCATGATGTTTGAGCTGATCCAACATTGCATCAAATATAGCGCGCTCTAGATCACCCACTGTATCGACTTTCACAGCTTTTAATTTAAGGCGTGGATCGGGAACATAAAGGAGGGTTAATTTTATCATGGATCAATATTTATTTTACTAAGGGTGCACTATCGGGCAGTAAATAAGGAATGCCACCAATAACAGGATAGCACCGCATTTTACTTGCCGTGATCAATTGAGATGTCTCTTTGTCGTAATACAATGCTTCATGCGTTATCGGACAAACTAAATTAGGCACAATTTTTTCATTCAACATGAGGATGTTTATACCATAAAGTTATAAAAATTTAATGAATTATTTTTTGATCCACTTTCACAAACTGTGTTTTAAATGATATGGTAAAAAAAACAGATATCCATTTTATGACAACTTTGCCTGATCACTCCCGCATTCTTAAGCGCGCCAGCTATGCTTCGTTCAGCTTATCATTTATCCTAATATTTATTAAATTGTATGCCGCAATTGTGACAGACGCGCTCAGCATGCAAGCGTCGTTAATTGATTCGTTGGTTGATTCACTGGCATCCCTTATAAACCTTATTGCCATCCATCATGCCCTGCGGCCTGCTGATAACGATCATCGCTTTGGCCATGGTAAAATTGAGGCATTGGCGGCCCAAGGCCAATCTATCTTTGTGGCAATCACGGCGCTGTGGGTTATGGGTAAGGCTGTGCACAGATTTATTTATCCACAACCTATTTATCAAACGACATTGGGGATGGTTGTATTGGTTATTACAATTATTTCAACGTTAATACTTTACTTGTATCAACGCCAAGTCATCATTAAAACAAATTCGACTATCATTAAGGCTGACTCATTACATTACAAGGGCGATTTGTTTCTTAATTTATCTGTTATTGTGGCTTTGATGTTTGCAACCTATAGCGCCCTTATTGATACATTTTGCGGTTTTGCAATTGGGGCCTATATTTTATATATGTCATGGTCTATTGCCCGTGAATCGTTTGATGTTCTTCTTGACCGTGAATTATCAAAAGTGCACAAAGACGAAATTATAAATGTGATTAATTCTCACCCAGACGTGCGTGGTTTTCATGACTTAAAAACAAGATCTTCTGGGCAAAAAAAGTTTGTGCAATTTCATATTGAATTGGAAGAAGATTTATCTCTTAAGCAAGCTCATATGATTTCAAGTGATATTCATCAAATTCTGAAATCTAAATTTCCAGAGATGGATATAATTATTCACGAAGATACGCATGAAGAAATTCATTCTAAAGATCAATTTAAAAATTAAAGCTTAGGTAGTTTAAGCTCTTTAAGTTTTTGTGACATTCTAACAATGATGCAAAAGAAAACGGGAATAAAGAAAATGGCAATCAATGTGGCTGCAAGCATTCCCCCCACCACACTGGTGCCAATCGTGTGACGGCTGGCAGCCCCAGCACCTGAACTGATGGCCAATGGCATACATCCTAATATAAAAGCAACCGAGGTCATAATGATAGGACGCAGGCGCAAGCGTGCAGCTTGAAGGGCAGCTTCAATGAAACCGGCCCCTTGTTTCATTTGTAACACAGCAAATTCAACCATTAAAACAGCATTCTTTGCACTTAAACCAATAAGCGTTAACAATCCTACTTGAAAATAAATGTCGTTATTTAATCCGCGCAGCCACACACTTAATGCGGCACCAAAGATTGCAAATGGGACGGCGATGACAACGCTTAGTGGAAGGGAGAAACTTTCGTACTGCGCCGCAAGGATAAGAAACACCATAGCAATACCAATCATGAAAGCAAAATTAGCAGACGATTGCGATGTTTTTTCTTGGTAGGCTGAACCTGACCACGCCACTGTAAAACCTTGTGATAAATTTTCAGCAACCAACCGTTCAACTTCTGCTACGACTTCGTTATTACTGTGATTACCTTTTGGTGTTGCAATTATTCTGATTGATGAAAACATGTTATAACGCTCAATTGTATCAGGCCCAACAAAGCGCTCAGTTGTTATAAGGCTAGAAATTGGTACCATTGAGCCATCGTCAGCACGCACAAAAATATGTCTCAGGTCCTCAGGCTTTTCCCTGTATTCACTGTCGCCCGAGATCAAGACATTAAAGGCCCGGCCATATAAAGTAAAATCATTGACATAATAGTCACTGAGAACTTTACCCAAAGTTGAGTAAATTGTGTCAATAGAAACTTGCATTGCTTTAACTTTTTGACGGTCTAAATGGACATAATATTGCGGTACATCTGCATCTGCAATAACATTAATGTTACCAATTATATTATTTGTTTTTACAAGCGTCGATAGTTTTGCTGCCTGTTTAAAAAGTTCAACAGTGGTTGCATTGTTACGGCTTTGCAAATACCCCTCTGATCCGCCTGTGCGGCTGATACCCGTAATGGGTGGGGGGCTGAAAGCTGTTGTAGTTGCATCTTTAAATATATTACTAAAACCAATAATCTTTTTAACAAGTGATGTAACATCTTCACCAGCACCTTGACGCTGTTGCCAATCTTTAAAGATGACAAATGATGTTGAGGCGTTGCTTTTGGCTGAACCACTTAATAGATCAAATCCAGTTAATGTAATGACATCTTGTGTTTGGGGTAATCCTACTAAATACTTAGTCATGTGATCAGAAATTTTTTGCGTACGTCCAAGGGATGCCGAAGGTTGCATTTTAGTCAATACAAAGGCATAACCTTGGTCTTCATTAGGGACAAGTGTTGAAGGGATATTTAACAATAAAATAACAGTCGTCACAATAAATCCAGCAAATACTATGCAACTTAATGCCATACGGTTAATGAGGTAATGAGCACCTTGAACAAATTGACGTGTTTTGTTCTCAAACCAAGTGTTGAACTTATGGAAAAATGTTGACGTTTGTGGTTGATGTTTTTCAAGGATAATGGCGCTAAGTGCAGGTGTTAGCGTTAATGCAACAAAGCCAGATATAATAGTAGAAATTGCAATTGTCACAGAAAATTGTTTATACATTTCGCCTGTCAAACCACCTATAAAAGCAACAGGGATAAAGACTGCACATAATATAAGTACAATTGCAACAATAGGTCCTGACACTTCATTCATTGCCTTAATAGCTGCTTCGCGTGCTGTCAATTGTTGAGTGCGCATAATACGCTCAAAATTTTCAAGCACAACAATGGCATCATCAACAACGATACCTATAGCCAGCACCATACCAAACAGCGTTAGAAGATTAATAGAAAATCCTAAGGCATTCATGCCGGCAAAAGTACCAATTAATGAAATGGGAATAGTGATGATGAGAATTAATGTTGCTCTAATATTTTGTAAGAACAAGTAGATGACTGCTATTGCCAACAAAATAGATTTGATAAAAGTGCTGGTTACCTCATCAATTGATAACTCAACAAACTTAGCAGTATTAAAAGGAGAACTTATAGCGATACCAGATGGAAATTTTTTCGATAATTCTTGGATCTTTTCTTCTACAGCTTGTGTTGCTTTAAGAGCATTAGCCCCAGGTAAGAGATAAATACCAATTGCAATTGTTGGTTTGCCATTTAATGATGAAAATGATTGATAATTAACAGCCCCTAATTCAATGCGTGCAACATCTTTTACACATATAACTCCACTATTTGGTGTAGATTTTAGAATGATATTGCCAAACTGTTCAGCTGTAATAAGTTGACCTTGTGTTGAAATATTATAGGAAAAAGATACTTGGTTTTTGACAGGATTTTGACCAAACGCGCCAATTGTATATTGAGCGTTTTGATCTTTGATAGCGGCTTCAACGTCATCTGGAATTAATCCATATTGCGCCAGTTTATCAGGTTTTAACCAAATACGCATGGCATAGTCTTCAGCACCAAAAATAGTGGCACCGCCCACGCCTGGCAACCGCCGCAGTTCATCAATAATGTTTATTGATGCATAATTACTAAGATTAAAGGCACTATAACGATTATCAGGAGAGTAAACAGTTAAAATTTCTAAAATAGAGCTGGATTTCTTTTTAACAGTAACTCCTTGTTGAATCACTTTATTTGGAAGGCGACTGATAGCAGCTTGAATACGGTCATTAACATCTATTGCTGCTTGATCAGGATCTGTACCAACACTGAAAGTAACAGTCAAATCGTAACTACCTGTATTAGAGCTTGTCGAATTCATGTAAATCATATTTGGAACACCGTTGATTTGTCCCTCAAGTGAGGTAGCAACGGTATTGGCAATTGTTTCTGCTGAGGCACCTGGATAATATGCCGATATGTTTACTTCAGGGGGAATGATACTTGGATACTGCGTAACTGGTAATATTTTTAGACTTAATAAGCCTGCCACAACAATTAGAATTGAAAGTACAAGTGCAAAAATAGGGCGATCAATAAAAAATTTTGAAAAGTTATTATTTCTATCAGTGGTGCGGCGATCAATAAAATCTTTTGAAAACATACTATTTATATCACTTGTGCATTGTATTGGTTGCTAAGATGCCTTGTTCATTGACAAAGAAAATCGATTTATCATTAAAACAAACTAACTGATCAGGTTTGATTTTGAGCATGCCTTCCATAATCACCAAATCATGATCATGTAAGCCTTTACTAATAATGCGTAAATTACCTTCAAGGTCGCCCAACACAATGCGACGTATTTTGACGTGGTGCTTGGCATCAACAACATAAACATATGGAGATTGAATATCTTGCTGTACTGCTTGATCAGGAATAACAGTAATATTTTTATAAATAAGTCCATCAATAAATAAGCGAACAAATTGTCCGGGTATTAACGAACCTGCAAGATTATTAACGGTAACACGGGTGTTTACAGTTGCCGTTTTCAAGTTAATTAATACGTCAGTAAAATTGACTTGACCTATTTCAGGTAGGATTTGACCGTTATCTAATTGAATGCGTGCTTGCAGTGTACCATCAGCTGGCATTGTTAGTTTACCTGATAAAATGTCGCTGCGATTTTTGATGACTTCATTTTCTGACAAGGCAAAATCTATATAAATTGGATCCACTTGCACCATATGGGTTAAAATGGTTGTGCCTGCATGGGCTAGACTTCCTACCGTTAAAAATTCTTGAGACGTATATCCATCTATAGGGGCCCTAATTGTAGCATAGTCTAAATTAATTTGGGCCACTTTAACGTCAGATAGTGCCTCTTGGTACTGTGCTAAAGAGGTTTGATAGCCTTTCATGCTAACAAACTTTTTGTCAAATAAAGTTCTTGAGCGATCAAAATCTTTTTGCATTATATCTAAGTTTGCTTGCGCCTTAGCTAATGCTGCTTGAAGCGGTGCTGGATCTAATTTGAAAAGTATTTCTCCTTTTTTAACAAACTGTCCTTCACGGTAAAGGCGCTCAATAATAATACCATCAACGCGTGATGTGATATCAATATCTTTTGATCCGTGAGCTCGCCCAGCGTATGTGCGCTCCACAGGTAAATCTTGTGATTGCACTTGGAATACCGTAACATCAGTGCAGGTATTGTAAGGCTTTGTAGGTGCTTTATTACTTTGTTTATGATGAATAATTATTGAACATATAGCAATGCTGAGTAAACCCATAACAAAGAAAATTTTTCTCCTTAAATAATGTAGCATCACTGGCTTTCAAATATTCTGTTAGGCTCATCAATATCAAGGTCAGATTAAATAAGTATTAAACTGTTAATAAATTCTTTCATAAATACGTTAAAATAACTTTTGCCCATTTGCTACAGTTGGATCTGGGCCAATGAGGCAGACATGATTATTGTGATCCTTAAATCCTACTAATAAAAACTGTGACATAAATCCGGCTATATTCTTGGCGTCTAAATTGACGCAGCCGACAATTTGTTTGCCCAACAATTGATCTTGTGTATAGTGATGTGTAACTTGGGCAGATGTTTGTAAGATCCCGATATCCTCTCCAAAATCGGCCCATATTTTGTAGGTAGGTTTCTTAGCACGTGCAAAATCCTCTGCCCGTGTAATTGTACCCGATCTTAATTCAACTTGCTCAAATTGCTCATAAGTAATTTTTATCATTGCTCATCTCCCCCACAATAGATTACTTTGATTGCAACAAATGACAATACGTAATATGGAATCTGCTCTTCTTGAATATGGACCCCTGGCCGGGTATCTCGTTTTACTTTTGTTTTCATTTATTGAAGGGGAGTCTGTTGTCCTGACAGCGGGTTATTTTTCATATAAAGGTTATTTATCTCTTCCCTTGATTATGTTTATTGCCTTTATGGGAACACTATGTGCTGATCAATTATCATTCTATATAGGGCGCAAGTATGGGCCCAATTTATTAATTAAAAAACCGTCCTTACGTAAAAAATCCGATAAGATATTTAAATTGATGCATAGATATAATACGGTTTTTATTCTAGGTTTCAGGTTCATATATGGTATTCGCATTGCAAGCCCCTTTATCATTGGGGCCAGTGGATTTGATCCACGGCGCTTTGCAATATTGAATGTGATTGCTGCTGCTATTTGGTCGGTACTAAGTTGTTGGGGAGGATATTTAATTGGTTATTATTTCTCAGATAATATTGAAGATGTCATTCATACAGCAATGCGATATCAAAAAATAACTGTTGCAAGCATTATTACAATTATCATTGTAATTTTTATCTGGACAAAATATTACCGTAAATCACAAGTTGACACTGAATTGTCTATTGACCACGATCAGGTTAATCGCTAAATTCAAGTAACTTTTTATGGCCGGGTGGCAGAGTGGTTATGCAGAGGACTGCAAATCCTTGCACGTCGGTTCGATTCCGGTCCCGGCCTCCAAAAAAAGTTAAAAACATCTTTGCAAATGCTAAAACCTTTGTTATAGATATGTTACAAAATTCCCCGGTAGCTCAGTTGGTAGAGCAAGTGACTGTTAATCACTGGGTCGGCGGTTCGAGTCCGTCCCGGGGAGCCATCTTCTTTCAAATCCATCACCATGATATGCAATTTAAAATCAAACGATGATCCCAATTATTTATATCTATAATGGGCCTGGTACGTCCAAAGTTTCTGTTGCCCATACATCCTACAGCTTAAAAAAATTGTATCCTTATTGTGTCATTAACGCATTAAATGCATATGACGTTATATCGGGGCAATGGGTACAGGATGCAAGTCTATTCGTCATGCCTGGTGGTGCGGATCGCCCATATGGCCGCGCCCTCAACGGAGCTGGCAATAACATGATTCAACAATATGTTCAAAATGGCGGTCAATATTTGGGAATTTGTGCAGGGGCCTATTATGCCTGCGCTAACATAAAATTTGCTGTCAATACTGACCTTGAGGTAACGGGCGCTCGTGAGCTCAGCTTTTTTAAGGGCATGGCTGTTGGTCCAACACTGGCTCCCTACGATTATCAGTCCAATCAAGGCGCAAGGTCAGCTGTCCTCATAGGTAATGGTGTACTACAAGCTTTAAAACAAACATACCTGACATTCTTTAATGGTGGATGTCATTTTGTTTTTAATGAAGATTGCGTAGATACTAAGGTGCTAGCTCATTATCAATTTAATTATCAACCCGCTATCTTAGATATCAAGGTGGGGCAAGGCCGGGTCATTTTATCTGGAATACATATTGAATATGATTTAGATATTTTAGATCGATTGGATCCTTACCTCGAGGTCATTTATCATCAACTTAATGCGGGGGATAGTAAGCGCCTTGGGCTATTATCTCAGATACTTAACGAATTGCTTGGAACAGGTGACTAGCTTACTCTTACAATCTGTTGTCTTAAAGTTGTTGATGCTTTTTCAAATATTTAAAGACAGACTCACCCAAGCAATTTTCTTGTAAATTTAAATATGAGGTAATATCAATCCCTACATCTTGGGGCAGTAAATTGAGGAAATAAGGGTGATTTGAGGTTCCTTCAGGGGGATTATAATAGATAGAGGGTTTAGCAAAACTGAAAAGAAATATAAGATCAAGATATAATATTTTGTGCAAAAGTTGCAACTTGTATTATTTTGGTAAAGAGTGTCAGAAATCTTTATTTGAATGGAGGTAGTGATATTCAAAACTTAACTATGTTAAATTTTAAATATCACATCTTAACTTAATTAACGCATATTGTTGCAAATAGCCTTTGCTTTAAAAGCCAAGTATAAACCACTGACACCAACAAGCATGTAAATGATATTGCTGATGGGGTGGCCTGCACCAAATAGTTTGGCTACAAGATCAATTTGAAAAAATCCAACCATGCCCCAATTTAAGGCGCCGATAATAACAAGTACAAAGGTTACTGCGCAAATTCTTTTTTCTGTTTCCATGATATCTCTCCTAGATGAGTAGAGTATGTCGTTCAAAAAAAATTAAGTAAACAAAAATTTTGAATTAAATTTTAACTTTATAATATCTGAGCAAAAAAATGCGGTCATTCTCATTTTTGTGCTTTATTTTTAAATCAATGTTCGCTAATAAGAATACACCGGACGGTTAGCTCAGCGGTAGAGCGTCTCGTTTACACCGAGAGGGTCGGGGGTTCAAATCCCTCATCGTCCACCATTACAAAAATTAATCCTGTTTCCTGAGTCTGTTATGTTGAATGCTTTAAAGCATCTTGTGACTAACGGTGGCCTGTGGTAATTTTTACCAAACAAAAGTTTCTGTATCCTATGACGCAACTCAGTGATCGCTATGCTAAGGCCCTGTTGGATGGCCGCAGTGACAGTGAGATTAAAGTGATCTTGGCGGACCTTGAGAAATACAATGATGTACTAAATGAATTGCCCGATTTTAAACAAATAATTTGTAACCCGTTAATATCATCCGTTCATCTGAAATCACTGATGACGCAAGTGGCACAGACCCTAAAAATCTCAGTCCTGGTGCAAAAATTTATCGCTGTGTTAATTGACAATGATAGGTTTTCTCAATTGCTGTCATTTATCGAAGACATTAAAGCATATATTTGTAAGCGACAAAACATGCAGGTAGCAATCGTTTATTCTGCCTCAACTTTGAGTCAACAAGAAGTCGATGTTCTTAAGCAAAAATTACAACAACACATGAATAGTTGCATAACCATTGTAAATAAATTAGATCCATCAATCTTATCAGGTTTTCGCATTCAATGTGGTGCCCTGTACGTTGATGGTACTTTAAACAAACAAATCGATCAAATTAAACATTCTCTAAAAGGTTTTCTCTATGCCAACTAAAACCGCTGAAGTTGCATCCATACTCAAATTACAACTTGAAGATCTTAACCTTAATTTGCAGTTTCAAGAAGTGGGTCACATTCTTGAAGTAGGGGACGGAATTGCCCGCATCTATGGATTGGATAATGTGCAATTGGGCGAGATGTTAGAATTTCCAGGTGGCATCAAAGGGATTGCATTGAACCTTGAAGTTGATAATGTGGGTGTCGTTATTTTAGGTGAAGATACCAAAATTAAACAAGGCGATATTGTGCACCGCACCAAAGAAATCGCCAGCGTTCCTGTGGGCCCTGAATTATTGGGTCGGGTTGTCAATGTATTGGGTGAACCCATTGATGGTAAAGGGGCAATCCAGGCCCAATGTGTGCAGCCAATTGAAATAAAGGCTCCTGGAATTATTGCCCGTCAATCAGTTAGTGAACCTATGGCAACGGGTCTTAAAGCTATTGACGCTTTGGTGCCCATTGGGCGAGGTCAACGTGAATTAATTATTGGTGACCGGCAAACGGGTAAAACAGCCATTGCCATTGATGCCATTATTAATCAAAAAGCTGCAAATGACTTGGCAGCAACTGATAAAGATAAATTATTTTGTATTTATGTGGCTATTGGGCAAAAACGTTCAACGGTTGCAAAGATTGTCAAAACATTAGAAGCCCACGGCGCCATGGCATACACAATTGTTGTCGCCGCCACAGCATCTGAAGCAGCAGCCCTGCAATTTTTAGCACCTTATTCAGGGTGCACAATGGGGGAATACTTTCGCGACAATGGTATGCACGCCCTCATTATTTATGATGATTTATCTAAGCAAGCGGTTGCCTATCGCCAAATGTCTTTATTGTTGCGCCGTCCCCCTGGACGCGAAGCCTATCCAGGCGATGTATTTTATTTACATTCGCGCTTACTAGAGCGTGCGGCAAAAATGAGTGATGACCAAGGGGGCGGTTCCTTAACAGCTCTGCCTATTGTTGAAACGCAAGCAGGGGATGTGTCAGCCTATATTCCAACCAACGTCATTTCCATCACCGATGGTCA
>Ga0160427_10001821_pt1 | contig 12973 bp, 15 predicted proteins | sample SolpanmetagenomL_FD_108194 | JGI IMG/M metagenome (GOLD analysis project Ga0160427, IMG submission 108194) | Solar panel surface microbial communities from Lawrence Berkeley National Laboratory, California, USA - L | ecosystem: Engineered > Built environment > Solar panel > Unclassified ...
ATCTTCTGCTCGTAATGCTTTCGATGGACGGAAAGGACTCTCTTCGTCCTCACCCGCTTCATCTTCATCTCGAGGTCGGCCTTTTGGTGGTACTACTTTGCCTCCACGACTGCCTGTTGCTGGTGTCCAAGAAAGGTTACTGTAATGTCCTCGGCGAGAGTTTCCTCTTGATGATGTTTCAGATCGTGGACTTTGATGATGCCCAGCTGAATTGCTTCGATACGCTGTCGGAGGAGGATATTGAGGTGGATATGGTGATGGATAGGTAGGCGAGCCTGCATAAGGTGGGGGTACTACTGGTGGTCCATAGTAAGGACTGGGCACTTGTCCTGGGAAGCTGTTTTGGCGATATGGAGAAGGGTTTGCATAGACTTGTGGTGGTCTAGAATGGTTAGTCCAAGTTCCAGATTCATCGTCATCCTCGCGACATACCCGTGAGCACCATAGCCAGGCCACCCTCCTCTACCATTACCGTAAGGCGGCGAGCCATGTGGGCCGTGTTCTATTGGATAATAATTTGGGTTGGGTGGAGAGTGGCCGTAATTCTCACCACCATGATGTCTATTACCCCTCGAACCACCTCTTCCATAGTATGACATATTGTTTTCCTGCTCTCTTGTTCTTCCACGTGGCTCTTCTATTCTTCGTGTATCGCGTTCAGCTTGACGTTGCTTTTGTTGCTTTGGCTGTTTTGGTTGCTGCTGTTGTTGCTGGCGCGATTCGCCTTGTGCTTGACGATTACGAGGGCCCTTTGGAGGGGATCGACGACGCTCAGGTGTTACAGAACGACGTGGACGTTTTTGTAGTCTGTTCCTGTTCTCCTCCTCTTGTCTATTTGAAGGACGTGGACGGTCCCGCTCGTTGCGTCTTTCTTCTCGTGGCGGAGCTTGTCGGTTGATGTATGGAGGGGATGACCTGCGCGGTGACGAAGGTCTTTCTCTTCGTGGTACCCTTTCAGCCGATCCAGCACGTTCAGCAGGACGATAGGATGAAGACGAGGGTATCGGTGATCGTCGACTTGATGGAGTATAGCGGTCAGGAGAACGACGTCTTGGTGATCGCCTTGATGTATCTCGAATGGATTGGCTTGAAGATACTGGAAAAGCTCTGTCGTTGTCGAATCGTCTTGGTGATACAGCTCGTCTTGGAGGAAGTTCTTCTCGGCGACGGTTCCTGTCACGATCTTCTAGCCTGCGAGGAGGTGAGGGACTAGCTAACCTCGAACCGTGATGACGATCTGGGGAGTAGTGAGACTTTCTGGGTGAGTGGTCTGTTGTATGGGCTGGACGATACAAGTCGTCGCGGGATGGCAAGGATGACGACCTCGACCTACCTCCACGTCTACGACCTCTACTTCTCTCACGGGATCTAGGACGTGGTGCACGCTTGTCAAAGAAAGATGAGTGTTGCTTTGAAGAAGGGTTGTTTTCAAGTCTGATAGAGTCCTTGCCGGATACAGCAAGTGCAGGTGATGACGACCTACGCGCTCTCGATATGGCAAGGTCTGTTCTTTGTCGTTGTTTTGCTCTGCCCTGTTCTGGTCTCCACTGATCTATTCTGTCGCGATGATGCGCAGCCATAGGACGCGATCAAGACATGCCTCTTTCAAGGACAAGAAAGGCGTAGAACGATTTGTCGTCGTGGTCGAAATGTAAAGCAAGGTCCCTTACTCCCAGCGGAAACTTTTAACCCGACAAAACACACCCTCGAAACTGCTTCTTCTGCCGCTAGTTGCCCAAATCCCTGACCTCCAAATTGACAAAAGTTGCAAGTATTCCTCTAGCTTACCTGAGAGATCCTTTCAGTGCGCGACAGTCATAAGCGATGTTTCTTGCGTTGTTGTGCTGCAGCGCAAAATCTCTCCACATAAGGCACCTCCGGTCGATCTTCGGGTGCTTGCCTTGGCAATATCAACCGGAATTGAGAGCAACAATTCCGTAGTCTTAGAGCGATGCCAGGGCGAGTGAAGGGTAAAATCATGCAACATGAGTGGTCACGCAGGTCACCAGACTATATAGCTAGAACATCCCATCGACCTTTTTCAAGATTCCTTCCAGTCGTCATCTTGCTGCCTCAAAATACCATACGTAACGTGATAGCAGCTCGATAGCAGTTCTCACCGTGCCATTACTGCTCATCTTCTCACGCTGCCACAACGCGATGACAAACGAGGGAGTAGAATGTTGCAACTCGTGGCTCTACCCATGCAAAGCCCAGCTTGTTGACCCTCGCAGACGGGAGAGTCGCTCTCGTTAGCACACCGTACTAAAGCCCAGGAATTGACTTCGTGTCTCTGCTTACGATGCAGTCGAAATTACTTAGACCTCTCAGCCTGATCGAAGACCGCGGAATGGGAACCAGGAACTCAAATGCCGATTCAAGTCCAAAACGTGTCTAGAACAAACACTCCAAGTGTTGCTGAGAGTGAAATGAGGACACATAGATCACAATGACTTGAATCTGGTCGAAGATGGTTCAATGGAGACGGATGACTTGATAGCCGCATAGTCCGGAATCTATAATCAGCTTGACGGTTCTGTACTTTTGTGCCATTCACTCACCCAGTGGCTGGAGGCAAATGAAGCCCTAGCGTGGCCATAGCACAACAATCACCTAGAGATCAGCATATCCCGGGCAATGAATCACACGTCTATAGATATCGCGAATACCACCGCTTCGAAGAGTGGGGTCGCGATAGATAGCATGCTGGTGCTTCAAAAGCAGATCACGAACTGGTGGGTAGTCCTATAGGCTGCATCTCACAGCATGTCTGATCGGCCACCATCTCGATGTTCGAATGAATAGCTCCTATCATGTATCATGAATAGTACCTTGTCTAGCCGATGTGGTGCTTGATATGCATGAGGTGTTTATTGAAGTTGTTGTCGTGCTTTTGAGGGTTGTTGAGGTTGACGACGCGAGACCCTGGAAATCGATAAGGCTGGAGCAAAACGTGGGGTAAACGACGATCTCCAAGAAAAATAACGCTCGTGGAGTAGAGCTGTATGGTGTTTGTGCATGTAGATAATTCGCAAATTCATCAGTAAACGATTGTATGCTCCGGATCTCTCTCCAGCATATCATACCATGCCATCGCTGCCACCTACCCAAATAACAACGAAATCGGCAGTGCCTCAGAGACTCGTCTCCAGTTCCTCCAACTCAACCTCCACAACACAGGAAAAGCATGTACAAGAGCGCTTAAGATTATACAACTCGATATCTTCCGTCAATAGTGGTCAGAGACGTTATTCTGCTGGAGACAACACCATGGCACAGCCGGCGGAGTTCCTACGAAATCCTCAAAGCTCATATCCTACTGCACCAGCACAAGATTCCTCCTCGGCACTGGAGACTGTTGAAGAAGAGCAACCAAGAGATCCCCGTGACATAGTTACTAATGGCTATCTCACGCCAGCAGCCACAGACAGATCGGCAAGTCCATACACAAGATCACCTGCAGTAGATTTCGATGGCTTGAGCTGGCCAAGTAAGTGGAGGATTGACCTCGTAGCAGCTACCGAAGCTAACATCTATGATCATAGGTCTTGGCACTCGCAGTCGACTAGAAGCAACCCCAGAAGAAGCCAAAGCAAGACATGAGAAGATGACGGGAGCAATAAAAACATTACTCGAATGTGTTGGTGAAGATCCAGAAAGAGAGGGTCTGCTACAGACACCAAAACGTTATGCTGAAGCTATGATGTTCTTGACGAAAGGATATGAAGAGAATCTGAGGGATATCGTGAATAATGCTGTCTTCCACGAAGACCATGACGAGATGGTGATTGTCAAGGATATCGAGGTCTTTTCATTATGCGAGCACCATCTCGTGCCGTTTACAGGAAGAGTATGTATATCTTGGTTGTCAGAGCAATGAACCTGAACTAACGTCCTTCGTAGATGCACATTGGTTACATTCCGAATGGACGCGTAATGGGTCTCTCCAAGTTTGCAAGGATTGCGAACATGTTTGGCCGAAGACTTCAAGTACAAGAGCGTCTCACAAAACAAGTCGCGTTGGCTATCGCAGAGGTACTACAGCCTCAAGGTGTTGCTGTCATCATGGAGTCAAGTCATCTCTGCATGGTGATGCGCGGCGTCGAAAAGACCACTTCGAAGACCACCACCAGCTGTATGCTTGGCTGCATGCGTTCGAGGGATCGAACAAGAGCTGAATTTCTGACTTTGATCAATAAAGGCTAGAAATGATGCCTCATCCGAAAGGCGTTATCATATTGGTTTAATTTTGGCCGTTCAACAGGCCCTTTGCAAGATACCCCGGAAGCTTAGATCTTCTCTCAACGTTTCATATCGGATTCAGATTTCACACTTATCCTATTGTTTACTGCCCCACTTGTTTCATGTTTCTCACCTGACATAACAAGATCCCACATCTGATGACACTTTTCATCATCTTTTGCATCAACAATACTAACAACAACCTTGTTATCATCAATCATGTCGTCCACAGTAGGCGAGAGTCCAGAAAAAGTAAGAGCCGCTCGTATCCTCGCCTGCATGGCTTTCGGATCTGGCCTACCAACAACAGTTCTTACTTACACGACAGAGGACGATCAGGTCATCCCTGACCATGAAAGAACTGGCAAAGAAAGGAGCAGGTATGAGAAGAAGTCAACTGCTAAAAAGCGTAAGCGCAAGAGTGATGCCATCGAAGAAGGTGATGCTGAAGTAGCTCCAAATCAAAACAAGAAAAAGGCACCAGACGACAGCACAGCCAGTGAATACGGCGCTGAAGCAGCTCACTTCCAGCCGAGCATTCGAACTGCACAGATGGTTGAGTTACCTACCACTCCTGGTATTGTTGGATTGGGAATCTCGTTCGAAGAAGCAGTCAAAGCACAACAAGCTCACAGACGAGCAATCTCATTCTCAGAAGCAGTAAAAGCGCAAAAAGTCCACAGATCAAAGCTTGCCAAACCTCCATTTCAGCTATTGCACGAAATTTGCAAGTATCCTGATATCCTTCTCTACCTCACAACGCAACATCTCCACCCAACCGACATGTTGAAGCTGTACTCGATCTCGAAACCGTACCATTACTTGGTCAACTCACGTTACACGACCTACATGCTATGTTCAGCCAGGAGATGGGCTTGGCTACTACCTGATACAATCATGCGAAAAGAAGTGGAGGAAAAAGGACTTTGGGGAAGCGTGTCTGCGTTCAAGGAGGAGGTGAATGTCATCGATGTCACTTCTGGTCGAGAGAGTGCAGAAACTCCTGACAACAACCAGAATAACAAAGGAAAAGAAAGAGCAAGGGCACAAACACGCCAGAAAGCGACCCCGTTTATCTTCGCCGATCCAATGCAGCCATCGAGACCAGACGAATACAACATCTGGGACATTACCACACTACTTCCATTCAACAACTACGTCCACCTCTGCATAGAGGACCCCACTCGACGCACGAACACAAAAGAACACGTTCGCCATGTTCCAACCTTTCGCTACCTTTTCTTTCTCCTTCATCGAGCTCGCATAGCTACTTCTATCATCAGTGCCGTGAAAGCAAAAGGCCACCATCTACCTATGACGCTTGCTCCATCACTCATCAAACTCGGCCTGTTGATGGATCTACCTACTACTGCAAAACGTGCAGCTCTCCTACACAACCAGCGCTACTTCACAGACGCCGATCTTCAACTTCTCAGCCTCTTCTTCTTTAAACTCAATATGACGTTCACTGATCCACTTGACGGTGATACGATGGGTCCGAGAGGAACAGCCCGTATATGCCAGTGTCTGCTGGCCCAACGCAGTCTCGGTATATTGGAAGGCGTGCTCACACGCAGATTGGGCAAGAACAATCTAGAGATGTTAAAGATTTGGTTGAAGTGGGAGTATCAACCCTTGCCAGAGAACAGAGGATTCAGCATCATGGGGATTGAGCCGGACGACATTGGTTGTTTGCAGTGGGAAGGATGGAGAGTGCCTAGACTGGGAGAGCAGGATGTGAAGAAATTGATGCCTGTGGAGCCGGGGATCATGGCGGAGGGACAGAGGAGAGGATTGCAGCTCGGGAAGACGCACATGATGATGATGATGTATGGGCACTGAGGTAGAGGATGTCTTCAGTGCTTGAGTGATGGAAATGGTTGGATGAGATATGAAAGAAAGAGGTGGCTGAATAGGCGTGAGATGTGCAAGAATGGTAATATTTGTCATACGTCGAATTGCAACAAAAATAGGACGATTACCTCGCTTATGGTGTAGCTAAACAGACTCTTATAATAAGATCGCTGGAACATGCAGAATGTTCTCTTTTTCCCGTGAGATGCCCGAAGGAAAGAACGAGTGGCAACTGACCTGCCTCTTTGGGCATTCGTCGCCAAGAGCACCACACCCCTTCTCACCAACTAGAATAAGTTCCCGTACTAACAATCTCTCTCACTACTGAACCAAAATGTCAACAAAAAAAGTCGCAGTTATCGGCTGCAACAGCCGAATCGGCCCCGACATCATCGCCGAACTCGAAGCCTCCTCCCTCTTCACCTTAACACTCCTCCAACGTGAATCCTCAAAGCCAGCACCTCCTCACTCTTCATCCACAAAAGTGATAACCCTCTCCAACGACTTTCCTTCAGAACAACTCATCTCAGCTCTACAAGGCCACGATGCTCTAGTCTTAGCCCTTCCCGGTTCAGCAGTCGAGCCACACAAAAACCTCGCCAATGCCTGTATCAAAGCCGGTATAAAACGCTTCATCCCTGCTGATTACGGCAGTGTCGACAGCTCCGACAGCATCGTTGCCGAGTTGGTACCACTGTACAAGCAGAAAACAGCGGTTAGAGAATATCTCACGCAATTGTCATCGCAACATCCGGATTTCAGCTGGACGAGTCTGGTTTGTGGCCATTTCTTCGACTATGGTTTGCAAACCGAGCTATTGGCGTTCAATGTGCCGAAAGCTACTGCTGAGATTTTTGATGGTGGAGATGTCAAGTGGAGTGCAAGCACGTTGGCACAGATTGGCAAGGCTGTGGTTGGTGTGCTGAGAAAGCCAGAGGAAACGAGGAATAAGATGCTGTACATGCAATCTTTTTGTGTCAGTCAGAATGAAGTATTGGCTGAGTTGGAGAAGGTGTCGGGGAAGAAGTTCAAGGATGAGCAGTTGAGTTCGGAGGAGTACATCAAGGGGAAGAAGGATGCGGTGGATAAGGGTGATCGGGATGCGACAGAGCAGATGGTGGCTGTGCTAGGCTTGACAAGAGCGAACTGGACGAGGGAGAAAGAGTTTGCGAATGATTTGCTAGGGCTGAAGGAGGAGAACTTGGCAGAGGTTGTGAAGAAGACTTATGATGCTTTGTAAAAAATATTGAATCCTTGTCACGAAAACCATACGCGGATAGGGTTGATATCGCAAGAGCCTTGCCCACGCGTGCCTGCCGGATTTGTTCGGCGATCACCCATTTCGATACTGCCATTTGATTGCATCTCGTCTCTCATTCTTCATTCTCACTGCTCAATTCATTCTCGTCTGGCAATTCTCTTCTTTTTTGTTCCTCGTTTTGCAATTCTATCTCTTCTTCCATGATATCCTCTTGTGATGAAGCCGCCAAGCACACACAACTTCCGACCACGATAACATGAACCGAAGGATGTATCATGAGACATGTAACCAAAAACAACGACAAATCAAGTCAAGGTAAGACGACGTGGGAAAAGATTACAACAACGCCAGAGCTTGGCATCCCCACGACATCCGAAGCCACCGCACGGTTTCACTTGCTCCGCGAGCTGTCCGACCAGCGAAAACACGTCAAGAGCTTATCTCCTGCTCAAACCAGCTACCTTCCTGCATACATAAAACGACACATGATGCGGAGGTGCGGGGAGAAGGCACCTTGGCAATGCACTCGAACCTGGACAACACTATCCCGACGGCTTTTCAAAGCATTCCGAGTAGGTCTCCAATCCTTCAAGATATAATCCACCATGCCATACCTACGTGAAGTCGAAAGAAAAACCAAAATCAGGCGCGTGCCTCGCTGTGACATCCTCCCAACCTTTCCTCCATCATGGACACCAAAATCACCTCCCAAGTCCACGAACTACGCACCACCTCCTCCACCCTCGAAAAAGGCATCGCCTCACGTACCCAACACACCGAAATCCTCGGCGCAACCCACGAAACCCTCATCATCGATGAAGCCATCTCCACCCGCATTCGGCGCAAATACGACTTCCGCATCCTGCCCCTCTTCCTACTCATCAACCTCTTCTCCTTCATCGATAGGGTCAACATCGGGAATGCACGCCTTTTAGGCCTATCCAAAGATCTGCAACTAGCTGTAGGCTTAAGATATAACATTGCGCTCATGTGTCTGTTCGTGTCGTATTGCGTGGTTGAACTACCGTCGAATATTTTGTGCAAGAAGGTTGGCGGACACATCTGGATTCCGGCGCTGGTGCTTGCCTTTTCAATTTTGACGATGTGTACGGCGGTGGTCGAGAGTAGAGGGGGGTTGTATGCGATTCGCTTCTTGTTGGGGTGTGCTGAAGGTGGGATCAGTCCGGGATTAGTGTGGATGTTGTCGCAGTTGTATGTGTTCATTCCCTTCCCGCTTCCTCTACAGCACTAACAAACGCACCCTAGCTATCGTCGACAAGAACTTGGCTTTCGCACAAGCATCTACATATCCGCCGCCAGCGCTAGTGGAGCCTTTGGTGGACTTCTCGCTATCGGCCTAAGCAAGATTCCTCCCTGGGGCAAGATAAATACATGGCGCAATATTTTCTTCTTTGAGGGCTTGATTACCGTCGTCATCGCCGTATTAGCCTTCTGGTTCATTCCTTCCGGTCCAGAAACAGCACGATTCCTGACAGAAGAGGAAAAGGCTGTGGCTGTCGACAGATTGCGTGTTGATTCTGCTGGCACTTCTGAGGGCAATGGCACGCGCATGAAGCATGTCTGGCAGGCTTTGAGCAGCGTGCACGTTTTGGGATGTGGGCTGGGTTTCTTCTTCGGAAAGTACGTACGATCGAAAATGCTTCTATTTACCAACGATCTAACACACACCCTCAAGCACCGCCGCGCAATGCTTCTCGGTCTTCTCTCCCTCCATCATCAGCCAGATGGGCTATTCCGCAGAACGAGCACAACTCCTCTCCGTCGGCCCCTACGTCTCCGCTTGCATCTTCTCTATTTGCATTGGCTACCTATCGGACAGATACAAGAAGCGTGCTATCCTGATTATTGCGTCTGCACCATTAGGTGTCATTGGCTTCTTCATGCTCGAATTTCTGCCACTGAGTCGGCCAGCGGCGAAGTATGGCGCGCTTTATTTGGCTGCTACGGGGTTGTATTCGTTTCTGCCGCTTTGGCTTGCTTGGGTGAGTTGTGTTAACAAGCATCACCCCCTTTAATATTGAGAACATGAGCTGATGTGAAGCACAGGGAGCCAACAACTGCGCAACAGCGACTGTAAGAGCAGCGAGTATGGGACTCATTTTCACAATGGGCTCACTAGGCGGTATCCTTGCACCATGGATCTACCTTCCCAGTGACGCTAAAAGAGGCTATCGTAATGGACACGCCGTACTACTCAGCTTTGTGTTTGCGTCGTGGGGCTGTGCGGTGGTGTTGTTGGGGTATTGTAGATGGGAGAATAGGCAGAGGGAAGGGGGAAAGAGGGATCATTTGGTAAGAGGGTTGAGTAGGGAGGAGGAGTTAGAGTTGAGTAGTAGACATCCTGCGTTTAGGTATGTTGAGTAGAAGGAGTGTGTTGGGGGAGAGTAGGTATGGGTTTGACATGGGAAGTGTTCTGCTGGTCTAGAGGTTCTTTCGCGTTGTTCCAATCGTCAACTGTAGATTGCTCGCCAGATATTTCCACTTTGCATATCACAACAAGACGTCCCTCCTCATCCTCGGTCGTCTCGGACCAGATGGTAAAATGATAGCCCACTAACATCCTTAGCCCCCTCTTCGGCTGAATGTCTAGCGTCTAGTGTGCATGTCACACGACAGAAAGGTTTTTTGCTGGAGTTAGCGCCGCCGACGTTTGAATGAGGAGAAGGATAAAAGGCTGACGTTTGTGGCTGCCACAAAAGACCAACGAAAAATACTTAAAACACACTAGCACCTCAAGTACCCCGCCCTTATCTGTGGTGGGCATCTCCAATGGAAGAGACGATTTCTTGTCTTGTCTGGCTTGTCGGTTGTTTTCCCGATTTTTGGGGTGTTTGAAGTTTTGGTTACCCCTCTTGTAAGTCTGTCACTGCAAACAGGCAAAATGAAGTCTTTCCGTCTCGTTTGGCCTTTTCTCCCTCTTGATTGGATGATGCATACAGTTCGGCAGTTCTCGCTCTTGGAGGATACACCACGTCACGTCACATTTGTGTACATACAGTAGGTTGTGCATCGTGCACGCTGCGTGGAAAGAAGTAAGGTGTATGTGATTGGATACGATCGGGCGAAACTTGGGACTTGGATCGTCTAGAAGTACATCTAGCATTGCCACTCGTGCCAATACTCTTGCGTGGCAATCATCGTGCTGAGCTAAGGTAGTTTGACTTGGTGTATGCAGACGCAGTTAGCTCGAAAGAGAGGATGTTGGCGATCTGGTTTCTTTTGTGCAGAAATCAGTAAATCCACTTGAGTCTTTGCGCACGCAGGGTTTAGCGTTAAGCCTACTGTATCCATCTCGAATATTAATCCTTGCACAGATCGACGGTGCATCCAGGCACAACCATAGTGAAACAATAATGCAAGTTCAGGTGTTTCAAACTTTCTGGCCAGGCTGTTCGCATCACACTGTATCGCTGTGATATCGAGGGAGGTGGCAAGATACAGCAACAGCAAAAAACTGTCTTGTCGACAAGGTGATTCGGTAGATTATGAAACAGAGGGTCAAGCACGCTAGACCGTTTCGTGTCTAGCATGTCGACGAAGTATCCTCGGTTAAATAAATGAGTCTACTCTAGGCGGGAGGACGGGCACTAGTCGACTCAAGTCAGCCTTGGGCAATACTTTACTGCTGCATGCAAAACTGGTCTTATCATCGAGCATTTCCAGATGTTACCAAGAACCGAATTTAACTGCCCTCACTCGACGACGACGATCGAAGATGTTTCGAAGCGGAATGAGTGTAACAAGGCTGAATAGATGGTGGGAGGGGTAGTTGGGTACGAGGAGGGAAAAGTCTACGACGCGGCATACGAGAAATCTGAAACCTTGAAACATGACCTCCTCTTTTCATCTGAATCCAAACGCGCGGGAAATGTGGCATGACCATGGACATACATGATCGCATGATTGTGAAACTGTAACACCGTCTCGTGTGGGATATACGCTTTTGCATATAGATAGATCATCGTCGACGCCAGCCTCTCTTTCTTGCTCTTTCTTCTTGACGCTGCTTGCTTGCTCTCGCTTTTTGCCACTCTACATCACATAATACACCACACAAGAACCCACGAGGCGCTAGCTAAAGTCAACCAAGCCTTTTACGAAGCTGAGCGTTTGATTTCTTGCTGTCATTGGCTAGATTCACTTGCCCCACCCTCGACCAATCAACATCGGTTGCACAAACAAACGAAACAACAGACGACTTGACTTGCTTTGCTGTTGTCACGCCGTCACTTTTCCTTCGCCTTTTTCATTTTCCTCCGTCGTCGCTCCTCTAATATTCTCCTGCCGCACGACCTTGACTTGGTCTCCCTTTTCCAATTGCTGTCTGCTGGCCATCTACAGATACACACTCACGCTCTCTCTTGCACACTCACTACTGACGTATCGCTCGTCACAATCACCGCACGATATTCCATCACGCGACAACACTCTTTCACTCGAAATCTACAGCTCTGGTAGCTCACAACAACACGCACGCTCTTTTCGACTCAATCAGCAGAACAGTATTCGCTGATCGGATCTGCAAAACCCAAACAAAAACAACACACTTTCAACTCAAATGGCATCTCTAAGTGAACGAGCCAGAAGACGATCTTCTCTCTTCTTTGGCAACAACTTCTCTCTGTCTTCTATAGCTAAATCAACACCAACACTATCAGAGCAATCCAGCTATTCCGATCTTAAGCATGGACTCCGCCACAACTCACCCGTCACTGTCAAGCAGCCAATCCGCAGCAAGCACACACCCATTGAGCCTCTATTCCAAGACTCATATCTAGTTTCAAAGGAATACCTCACGTCTGAAGATGAACAATCCTCTGCAGACAGTCAAGAACCTGCCAGTCCTACCTTCACCGACGACTACGAATTTGATGACGCGACGGTTGGTGATGACTATGACAGCAAGGACTCTCTGCACGATTTCGGCCTTGGTACTGCGTCTGAGACGTACAAGCTAAGTGATGTCGCTAGAAAGGTGTCTATGACCGTTTGCAAGCCAAAGCAGGTCTACATCACACCACCAACCTCACCTACTTCGCCTCGCTTTAGTCGTTCCACTTCTGCTGCCATCACTCCTCTTCGTCATAGCTATGTGCCAATGTCCACTCCGGCAGATATTGATGCACAAGCATCATACTTTGGCAGCTGGTATGCAGCATACGACCGACAAAGCACAGACTTCTCAGCTTGCACCAAGTCGACTACCACTACTTCCAGCCGCACATCATCCAGTGCTGGATCAGAGACGTCGAGATACACTGCAGCGTCCAGCATTAGCAACGACTCCATGCTCCCAGCCGACAACTTCCTTGTATCACGTCCCAAGAGCTCTCTAGGTCGCGCAAATGCTCTCAAGCGCAACTCCAACCGTCTATCGACATCCTTCCCACGATCCTTTCAGGCAAAGGTTTCGCAAGAAGATGTCGCGCAAATGCCGGCACCATACAGATCACCAACCTCGCCTCTATCACCTGCAGAAACCATCCGTCTTACAACATCAGTGTCATCCTCAATCAGACCGGCCATGGAAGCGACCCGTCCTTCAACATCAATGTCATATAGATCTGCAACTCCACGTGCAGCACCCGCATTGCA
>Ga0160427_10001822_pt1 | contig 12970 bp, 17 predicted proteins | sample SolpanmetagenomL_FD_108194 | JGI IMG/M metagenome (GOLD analysis project Ga0160427, IMG submission 108194) | Solar panel surface microbial communities from Lawrence Berkeley National Laboratory, California, USA - L | ecosystem: Engineered > Built environment > Solar panel > Unclassified ...
AAGGCGCCCATGTCGTCGTAGGGGGCCAGCAGGACCGCGAGCAGGTCACCGAGAAGCGCGGCCTTGCCTTCGCTGCCGGGTAGAGGCCGGACGAGGTCGTGTACCCGGTCGAGAGCGGTCAGTCGCTGGGTCAGCTCGCGGGCCATGTCGGTCGACGTGGTGGTCGAACGCGAGGTGATGGCGGTCAGGCCCGTGGCGATGGCCAGCAGGTTCTTGACCGGGGGCTCATCTCGCCGGCGAGCAACTCATGCCCCTCCTTGGCCTGCTTGCGCCCGGTGACGTCCAGGAAGACGCCGAACATGATGCGGCCGACGATGCCCCTGTCGTCGCCCTGGCCCCGGGCCGAGACCCAGCGGACCTCGGTACCGTGCAAGATGCGGAAGTCGATCTCGTATGGACCCTGCAACCCCCGGGTCGCGGCGAAGGCGGCCCTGACGCGGTCGCGGTCGGCCGGATGGATGCGGTCCGACAGGTCCTCGAATGTCACCGTTCGGTTGAGCGGAACGCTCCAGAGGCCGTGCCCGCAGGCATCCATCGTGAGGGTGTCGTCGTCGACGTTCCACGACCAGAGGGCGACACCGGCAGCATCAATCGCTAGGCACAGGTTCTCTGTCGTCCACACAGCCGGTGTGGTTGGCTCTGATGTCACTGAAGGGATTCCGTTGGCCAATTCGCTGTAGCCTGTGCCGTGGTCTACGCTGCGGGGCTACCGTTGCAACCGTCGATGCCTTCCGGTCATGAACGCGCGATGAGACATAATCGGACGGCGAGCATATCCCATCTCCGTTCCGGCGTATGCAGACCTCCACCGTGCCGACAGCAACCCGTGCAATCGCCTGGTGTCTAGGGCGAACGGCCGGCACTCGGGGAAGGAAAAGCTGAGCGCGTCGAATTCATAGTGGCTGCGGCCCCGGGTCAATTGCCAAGGATGCGCTTGCGGCGCTGCCATGTGGCGACCTTGGGCAGGAGCCGCGAGAGCTGTTCCACCGAATAGGGCTTGTGCAGCAACTCGAAGCCGTATGTGCCGTTCTGCGCCAGGATGTGGCTGTAGCCGGAGGCCAGAAGCACCGGGAGGTCGTGGTGCCGCTCCCGGATGCGATGCGCCAGGTCGATCCCGTTCATGCCCGGCATCACCACGTCCGTGAACACCACGTCGAACCGGTCCGCATCGGTCGCGAGCTCCGCAAGCGCCTCCTCGGCGTTGGCGGCCCACACCGTGGCGTAACCCAGTTCCGCCAGCGTCTGGGTCGCGAAGAGCCCGACATCCCGGTTGTCCTCGACGACGAGGACGCAGGTGCCGTGCCCGTCCGCAAGAGGTTCCGGATCGCTGCCGGCGACCGTCGCCGCCACGCCGGACACCTCTGGCAGGTACAGCGTGAACGTGCTTCCCGTGCCGACCTTGCTCGTGACCGTCACCTCCCCTCCGGACTGCTTGGCGAAGCCGAACACCTGGGAGAGGCCGAGGCCGGTGCCCTGGCCGACGCCCTTGGTGGTGAAGAAGGGTTCGAAGATCCGCTCCATCCGCTCTTCCGGAATGCCGCTGCCCGTATCCTAGATCGACACCGCCACGAAGGCGCCTCGGACGGCCGCCTGAGTGCGGACCGCAGGCATCCTGTCGACGGCCTTCACCTCAATGGTGAGTTGACCCTCACCGTCCATCGCGTCGCGGGCGTTGACCGCCATGTTGACGAGGGCGGTGTCGAACTGGCTCGGGTCGGCGTCGACGAAACGGGGCTCAGCCGACAACTGGGTCACGATCCTGATGCGCGAGCCGGTCAGCGTGCCCATCATCTCGCCGATGGCCCGCACGCTCTCGGCGGCGTCGAACACCTCCGGCTTGAGCGATTGCCGCCTGGCGAAGGCGAGGAGCTGGGACGTCAGCTTGGCGGCGCGATCCACGGTATCGGAGATGGCGGCGACGTAACGGACACGACGGTCCTCGGCCAGGTCGGGACGCTTCAACAGATCCGTGGACGACTTGATGACGGTCAGGAGGTTGTTGAAGTCGTGCGCCACGCCTCCGGTGAGCTGGCCCACCGCTTCCATCTTCTGAGCCTGCCGCAGGGCGTCCTGGGCCTGGGCGAGCTCGACCTCGGCCGCCTTGTCCTCGGTGATGTCGCGACCGATGCAATAGACCAGACCATCCTCGGGCACGCCGACCCAGGAGATCCAGCGATAGCTACCGTCCTTATGCCGGAAGCGGTTCGGGAACCGGATGACGGGCTGCCCTTCCTGGCTGAGGTCGAATTCGAGGCGGGTCCTCTCGACGTCGTCGGGATGAAGCATCTCGAAAATCGACATGGCGGGGACCTCGTCCTCCGACCATCCGAGAACGCTTTTCCAGGCGGGGTTCGAAGTCTCGAAATAGCCCTTGGGGTCGAGGGCTCCGAGCAGGTCCGGACTGACCTGCCATGTCCGGCCGCGCGCCTGGGTGCGCTCGATGACCTGTCGCTCCAGGTCGGCGTTCAGTTCCAGGAGCCGCGCCTCGCTCGCCCGTAGGGCCGCGGCCGTTCGGTACGCCTCCGTAATCTCATAGCCACCGATGAACACGCCGGTGACGGCATTCCCCTCATCGCGGATGGGTTCGAAAAGGAAGTCGATGAACTGCGTCTCGGCGCTTCCGTGAAGCCGGAGTTCCATCCCGCGCATGACGACGGAAGTGCCGCTGGCGTATACCTGGTCCAGCAGTCCGGCGAACGCCTGCTCTTCCAGGTCCGAGAACACGTCCCGGAATCGGCGACCGATGAACTCGCTTCGTTCCGAGATCTTCAAGTAGGCGGCGTTCACGTACTCGTAGACGTGCTCGGGTCCTTTCACGACGCCGATGAAGCCGGGCATCTGCTGGAGGAGGCGGCGCTGCCGGGCCCCTTCCTCCGAGGGGCGCCGGTCGGCCAGGACCCGCTCCGTGGTCTCGATAACGATGGCCATCACGCCGGACGGCTCTCCGTCCTCACCGGGGATGGGGGAATAGTCGAGGTCCATCCAGACCGGCTCCGGCCTGCCCGAGCGGTTCAGCGTCAGTTCCTGGTCCTTGTAGGCGAGCGTCCCGCCGGCGAGGCACACCTTCATGACGTTGTCGTTGAAGTCGGCGACCTCGGCCCAGCCGTCGCGGACGTTCGACCCGAGTTGGTGCGGGTGACGGCCGCCTGCGAACACGGAGTACCCGTCGTTGTAGATCATCACGCCCTCCGGTCCCCAGAGCATGACCATGGGCACGCGCGAGCGGACGACGATCCCGACGGCGGTCCTCAGGCTCTGGGGCCAGTCGTCCATCGGCCCCAACGGCGTCGAGGCCCAGTCATGGGTGCGGATGAGCTCGCCGGCCTCGCCACCTCCCTTGAGGAAGGCGGTGGTGTCGCGCGTGGGCTTGCCGTGCATCTCGTTCGCCGCCTGACCTCTCGTGTGGCTCGCCCGGCGACATCGCGCAGCGTCGCGTTCTTACCTGCCGCCCCACGCTGACTGCGCTCGACGGCGAACTCAGTCCAATAATATGAACTGCCCCTCCCGCAGACAGCCGCGCCCGCCAGGGCGGCAATGCGGACATCGACCATGGTCCACCGTGACGCGGTACGGCGACGGCCCACGCTCCACGGGAGCCGTGTCCGGTGCGACGCCAACGGGCCGGCTACTCGCCCTTCAGAACCTGGTCGGCCTTGGCGTCCACCTTCCTGCGGTCGGATGCGGAAAGCTTGCCGGCCTTCTCCTGCTGTGCGGCGCGGGCCTTCGCATTGCGTGCGTGCCCCGCGTCTTCGATGGGATACTTGCGCTCTTCCGGTAGGGCGAACTTGCCCTCGGGCAACGCGTCCCTGTCCTCGTTCTTGAGCTTCGACATCCAAACCTCCGCGCCCACGCCAGGGCAACGCTCCGGCGGTGCCAATGGTGCCGACGACCCAAGTTGCGGACGCGGGTGGCTTGGCCCTCGCGTAGCCGGTGGGATGGCCGTGCATCCAAAGGCGCCGGAAGCATCGATGCCTCGCCAGCTGAGCCGTCCGGACTAAGAGGCGGCTATCAGTTCCCTGATGCGGGAGGCGAGAGCTTCCATGACGAACGGCTTCGTCAAGACCGCCATGCCTGGGTCGAGGTGGCCGTTGCCCACGACGGCGTTCTCGGCGTAGCCGGTGATGAAGAGGACCTTCAGGTTCGGTCGACCGACCCTGGCCGCGTCGGCCACCTGCCGCCCGTTCATCCCGCCGGGCAGGCCGACGTCAGTTACCAGCAGGTCGATGCGCACGTTCGAGCGTAGGACCTTGAGGCCGGCCGGGCCATCCGCCGCCTCGATGGCGGTGTAGCCGAGATCTTCCAGGACCTCGGTGACCAGCATACGGACGGTGGGCTCGTCATCAATGACGAGCACGGTCTGTCCCTGCTCGGCGCGTGGCGCGTCGCTGAGGGAAGCCATGTCATCGGCGTCCTCGGCCTCGCCGTAGTGGCGGGGGAGGTACAGGCACATCGTCGTGCCCTCGCTGACCTCCGAGTAGATCCGGACGTGGCCGCCCGACTGCCTCACGAAGCCGTAGATCATCGAAAGGCCGAGACCGGTGCCCTGTCCGATGGGCTTGGTGGTGAAGAACGGATCGAAGGCACGCTCGATCACCTCAGGCGTCATCCCCGTGCCGGTGTCCGAGACGCAGAGGCTGAGGTACTGCCCCGGGGGCAGGTCGCGATCCTTCGCGCCCCGCTCGTCGAGCCACTTGTTGGCGGTCTCGATGGTGATGCGGCCACCGTCCGGCATCGCGTCGCGGGCATTGATGCAGAGGTTGAGCAGGGCGTTCTCAAGCTGAGGCGGGTCGATCAGCGCCGGCCACAGCCCTGCCGCGCCGACCACCTCGACGTGGATCGAAGGCCCGACGGTGCGGCGGACGAGATCCTCCATGCCGGCGACCAGCCCGTTCACGTTGGTGGGCTTGGGGTCGAGGGTCTGGCGTCGCGAGAAGGCCAGAAGCCGGTGGGTCAGGGCGGCGGCCCGCTTGGACGCGCCCTGCGCGGCGTTAATGTAGCGGTCGAGGTCGGTCAAACGCCCCTGGGCCATCCGGGTCTGGAGAAGCTCCAGGCTGCCCGAGATGCCGGCGAGGAGGTTGTTGAAGTCGTGGGCCAGGCCGCCGGTCAGTTGTCCGACCGCCTCCATCTTCTGCGATTGCCGGAGCGCCTCCTCCGTCGCCATCAACGCCTTCGTCCGGTCCGCCACCCGCTCCTCCAGGGTGGCGTTCAGGGTTGCAAGCTCCTCCGCGTGACGGCGGCGCTCGTCGATGTCGGTGTTGGTTCCGGCCCAGCGGGCGACGGAGCCATCCGCGGAACGGACCGGTTCTGCGCGCACCAGGAACCAGCGGTACGAGCCGTCCACACGCCGGATGCGGAACTCGGTTTCGTAGACCTTCCCCGCAGCGAGCGAGCGGGACCAAGCCTCGGCCGCAGCGGGCAGGTCGTCCGGATGGATGATGCGGGTCCACTCGGTCACGCCGTCCAGGGTGCCGGGCTCGGCGCCGCTGTAGGCGTAGACCTGCTCGTTGAACCAGTAGAGATAACCGTCCGGACGTCCCGCCCACACCTGGTTGGGGACGGTCTGGGCCATGACGCGGAACTGGTCCTCGCTCGCCCGCAACCGTTCCTCGGCAAGCCGGCGGTCGTGGATGTCCTCCACGACGCCGTACCAGCGCATGACCGCACCGTCCGCGTCACGGCGCGGATAAGCACGGGCACGCATCCAACGGTATTCCCCGCGCCCACCGACGTTGATGCGATAGTCCACGTCCACCGGCTCGCCCGATCCGAGCGCGGCCGCGAACACGTCGAGGGTGGGCGGCACGTCGTCGGGATGAAGGGCCTTGATCCAGCCAGCGCCGTCGGGCTCGCCAGGGGCCTGGCCGGTCAGGTCGAGCCAGCGCTTCGAGTAGGAGATGATGTTGCCCTGCGGGTCGGCCGTCCAGGGCACCTGGGGATGCAGCTCGACGGTGTGCCGGAAGTGGTCCTCGCTCTCGCGTAACGCTTCCTGTGCCGCGCGCTGCTCGGTGATGTCGCGCGAGGCGCCCGAGAAGCGCAGCGGCCTTCCATATTCGTCGGTCTCGATCTCTCCCTTCCGCGCGATCCAGCGCAGCTCGCCCGTGTCGGCACGCCGGATCCGGTAGGCGACGTCCCGGGGCGGCTCGCCGCTCGACCGGGTCTCCGCCGTCGAGACGAGTTGGGCATCCTCGGGGATGACCAACTCCTCGAAGGCTCTCGACGGATAGCTGTCGCGTTCGGGAAGGCCGTAGAGCCGGCAGAATTCCGGCGTGGGTCGCAGCGTGTTATCGGCGATATAGACCGTGAACAGGCCGACGCCACCCGCCTCCTGGGCGCGGCGCAGGCGCACCTCGGCCTCGCGCAAGGCCTCCTCCCGATTCCGGCGCTCGCTCACGTCACGATAGAAAATGGCCACGCCATCGAGCGCCGGGTAGGCCCGCACCTCCAGCCAGGCGTCATGGCCGTCCGGCCAAACGTAACGGTGTTCCAGCATCCCCGGGACCCGATCCCGCATCACCTGCTTGTAGAGCTGGCCGACGGGCAGGTGCTCGGAGCCCGGATAGGCGTCCCAATGCGGGCGGCCCACGATCTCGCTCGCCGGACGTCCCTCAAGGCGCAGGCCTTCCGCGTTGATCTGCAGGGTGATGAAATTGCGGTCGAGGAGCATGAACCCCTCGGTCATGCCCTCCAGCACGCCGGAGGCCCGGGTCTGGCTGGCACGAAGGGCTTCCTCTGCCCGGACCTTGGCGGTCGTTTCCGTGCAGATGCAGCACATCCCCGTGACCGCGCCGGCATCGTTCCGGACGGGGGAGTACGAGAATGTGAAGTAGGTCAGTTCGTCGTAGCCGCGCCTGTTCATCGTGAGCGGCAGGTTCTCCGCCCAGGTCGCCTCGCCCGCTAAGGCGGTGTCGACCAGCGGCAGGAGATCGGACCAGATCTCGGACCAGATGTCCTGAAAGCGTTGCCCAAGGGCGGCCGGATGCTTGTCGCCGAGGACGTCGGCATAGGCGTCGTTGTAGAGAAAGCCGCGGTCGGGGCCCGCGGCCACGAACATCGGGAACTTGGAACCCAACATCAGGCTCACGGCCGAGCGCAGCCATTGCGGCCATGTCTCGGGCCAGCCTAGCGGCGAGGCGGACCAATCAAGTGCCCGCATTCGTGCACCCATGGTCCCGCCGCCCGAAAGGAAGGCATGGCAAGGAATGGGAGGACGCAACGACATGGGGTCAGTCTGGCTCGGCTATGAGGAGGTTGGTCGACGACCGTCCGGACCGACGCATCGGGCGCGCGGCGTCAGCCATGTCAGGTCAATGACGGGTGACGAAGGCGAACATGAGGCTGAGCCAGGTCCGATCCTTCCGGATATCGACGCCCTACTGGATGGCGACGAGGCCCTAAGCGGTAATCATGCGCCGCTGGATCCCGATGTCTTTTCCGATGGTCATGAGGGCCGAGCCCGCGAGCGCGATGACGCGGCGGTGACTAAACGGGCGGTGGGGATCGCATCGCGAGCGTTCGTTCCGCAAGGCGGGACCGGATGGGATGCACCGCCAAGCAGCCGTCCCTGATTAGGGACTGTCCGGGTCGGTGCCCGGTCCGGTAGCGTGTCCCGTCAGCCCGCCTTGCGTCCGTAGCGCCCGTCCGCGTCACGCTCGAAGTATTTGCCGTGGGTGACGCGGACGTCCATCTTCTTCCGCAGGGTGGCGGGGGTCAGCGGCTCCTTGTGCAGGGCGGCCCCTCGGAGGGTGACCTGGCGGAGCTCGGGCAGGATCTCGTCGGGGCCCATGGTGCCCGAGGTGGGCAGGATCTCATGGATCTCGCGCATGACGCGGTCCCAGAACTCCTCGGCTCCGAAGCGTTCGAGCTGGTTCTCGACCTTGACCAAGCGGGTCCTGAGGCGCTCGCCTTCGGTCTCGGCGGGTCGGCCCGGTCGGTCAGGGCAGCGTTCTCGGTTTCAAGGCTTCCGACCATGCCGAACAGGTACTCGCGGTCCTCCGTATCGGCGATGCGCAAGGTCTCTCTGTACTCCCGAGAGCGGGGGATTGGGCCGGTCGAAGTTGGTGGCCATCTCCCATCCGACGGTGCGCACTGCGGTTTGCCCGCCCCCTTTCAGGTCCGCCACCTGCGCCGCCGAGATGTGATGATCGACAGCGCGCTCGAAGGCTTCGACGTCGACCTCCAGGGTGATTTCGATTCCCGCCATGCCCCAGCCTGCGGACGCCGTCCGCAACGGGCAACCCCCTGGCTGCCGTCCGGGTCCGGACGCCGTCCGCCAGGACGGCGTCCTTGTTCCTCGCCACCCTGAGGCGGACACTCTCCTGAGAGCAGGAGGATACAATGGAGAACGAAGAATTCGTCCGCGAGATGCTGGCCGGGCTGGCCGTGGACACCGACGAGACGCCAGCCCCGTCGCCGGCATCCGCCACCGCTGCCCTTGCCGCTGCCCGCAGGGACGAGGCCGACCGCAAGCGCCGTGAGCGCGCCGAGAAGAAAAGGGACGGCATCCCCGACGGCCGGGTCGTGGACGCTGCCATCGCGGCTGGGCTGGCGGAAGTGTTCTCGAAGGGCGATGCCGCCGGGAAGATCCTGCTCCGCCAAACGGTCAACGGCTTCGTTTTCGACGGGCGGAAGGTCTTGGCGTATGCCAAGCGGAACCTCGTCGCCCGCGGTGTTAGCAACCAAGCCGCCGCGCTCGCCCTGGAGGCGAAGCTGTTCCCGGGAGCACGGGCAGCGCGGCTGCCGTCCGCCTGATCATTCGATTCTTACGCTAGGAGTAACGGGGCGCTTCTCAGGTTGGGGCGCCTCTTTCCGTTGTGGCGTCCTCAGGGCCAGGACTTCCTTCACCACGCCCACAGCCTGTCGGCTGGGGACTCTTGGCGGTCAAATCGCGAGCTGCGATCTTCCTCTCAGACGCACTGCAGGAGGCCGCCCCGATGAACGCTCACAGCTACATGCACAGCTTCGAAGGCGGCCTCCAGAGCGCTGCCGCCGGCATCGCGGGTGCCCTCGTAGCGGACCGACAGATCCGGACTGCCGACAGCGCCGAGGCCGCCCAGATCCGGGGCCTGGCCACCGACATCCGACGGGCCCGGGCGCAGGATGCCGCCACCGTCCGAAACCTGCAGGCCGAGAACGCCCGGCTCCAGCGCGAGCTCGCTTCCTGGCGGGACCGCGCCATCCTCGCGGAGGCACGCCTCCGGCGCGTGTGATCCCATCATGGCATCCGCAGATGCCGCCGCGTGCGCACGCGGTAAGAGTCCATAGCTGAGCGACCATCCTCGCGGTTATCCACAAGAGAAAGCCCACTCGGTTATGCCGGGTGGGCTTTGTGCTTCAGGCGTTGAGCGGATGGTTCAGACGCCCCGGTAAATCCCAAGACGGCCAGAGGCACGGAAGCCTTCCAGGATCTCCTCCATCATGCTGGCCTCGTCGGCGCGAGCCACGTAGGCCGCCGTCCCTGGCGTCGCCTCCTCCTTCAGGCGCGCGTAGTGCTCGCTCAGCGTCGGGCAGGGCTTGAGGTCCGGGAGGAGTGCCTCGCCGAACATGTGACGCCCGACTTCCTTCGCAGGGAAGCTGAGGATGTGCCTGAGGTCCATGATGGAGCGCGTCGTCAGCCAGGACCGTGCCGCCTCGTCCAGGCCCGAGAGGTCGGCCTCATCGGAGCTCGCGATTACCTGGCTCTTGGCATAGCAGTGGGCGATGGCGCCCCAATCCGCAGCCGGATCAACTGCGGGCTTGGCCTGCTCAGTAGTGGGGGAAGCGGCGGGCGCCAGGGCCTCGTCGAGGGCACCCATGGCCATCGCGGCCTCGGCCGGGGGGCGCGGGAGGAACGATTCTAGCGTCCATTTCCCGGCCTTCCAGATCAGACGGGGCATGACAGCCAAAGCGGCGAGGACGGCGCGGGCGACAAGGCGGATGTAATTCATCGGAGGTCTCCTGAGGGGGATGGGGTGAGGGTACGGGCGCGGACGAAAAGGACTATGGGGTGACGCCGAGCTCTTGGGCCTCGGCGTAGGTCGCGGCCCGGCGCCAAACGTGACGGCCGCGAACGCGCGTGCAGACGATTAGCGCGATGCCGCCATCGTCCACGGGGTAGGCGACGTCCGCCGCCCAGTCGTGGCCCTCGGCTTCGACCTAGCGCGTCTCCTGCTCCGGCAGCCCGGCCGCGGCGCAGGCGTCAGCGTAGCGCCGCTCGGCAGCCCGAGCGGGATCGAGGAGATCCCTCGCTGCCAACTCAGAGACAGCCACGAGGACGCCGGCCATGACGACGTGGGGGCCGCGGAGGCCGTAGCCCCGGGGCTGCCCGAAGCGGGCGAGGATGACGACGGTCCCCTCTGAGAGGACGGCGTCGGCGGGCAGGCGGACGTCCTGCTGGGGCACGCCCCGCAGCGAGTAATGCACGGCGCTCCAGGCGTCGGTGCCGTGTGGGATCATGGCTCTCTCCGGTTCGCTGATTGGCTAACGGAGGAATGATGCCACTCGGCCTAGCAAGATAAAAGAGGGCATTCGTTTGTGCTGCGGAACGCAGTTTGTTGGTATCACTTATTCGCACTACAACATTTTTGTTTTTCGATTTAGTATACAAGCAACGCTCTTGCCTTTCAGCTAATCCGGCATACCATTACATGAGGAGCACCCTCAACGAGGTTCGGACATGGCAAGGCGAGCGCTGCCCTTACGCGAGGGCGACGTCATCGAGAGGCTGCGCGCGGCCTGCAAGTCGGTGGGTGGCCAGACGGCCTGGGCCCGGACGCAGGGGCTCAGCGTCCCCTACGTCAACGACGTTTACCGCGGTCGGAAGGCGCCCGGGGACGCGATCCTGCGCGGCCTCGGCCTGCAGCGGGCGGCGCCGACTTATGTGCCGCGCGAGCCCGAGGTCATCGAGCTCGGCGACGAGGAGACCGGCGAGGTTTTCCTTCGCGCTACGAGAGAGTTCGCGTGATGCGCGGTCTCCCGGCCGACTCCGACGGCGAGATCTTTCGTCGCCCTGCTCCTGAGCTCGTCGCTCGGATTTGGGACGAGTACGGGCAGGATGCCGCCTGCGAGAGGTGGTACTGGCTTGGCCACTGGAACCTCAGCAAGATGGCTGTGGCCGGCCGGGCCGCCCTACGCGTCACGGCGGGTGTGCCCCAAGTCCGGGGGCATCGCCGGTCCACGACGCCGGAGCAGGAGGCCGAGCTCGTCGCGCTGGTCCTGCGTGTTGGCTCTGTGGACCGCGCCTGCCGAGAGAGCGGCCGCTGCTACGCGACTGTCGTGCGTGTCCTGCGAGAGGCCGGCGTCCGACCCCCGAAGGAGGACCGGCGCCAGGTCGCCCTGCGTGCCGCCGCGACCAAGCGCCTGAGGGCCGCGGCATGAAGCAGATGGCCCTCGATCTTGCCATGCCCGCGCCGGTCTCCGACGACGAGGATCTCGTCCTTCGTTACGTGCGTCGCATCATCGGCCCCAAGGTGCCGACATACGTTCACCGCGTGGAGCGCGTGGTTCGGCATGGCCGCCGGGTCATTGCCGACTTCCGCGTATTCGACGGGGCGCTGGAGTGCGTCGAGTTCTCCGGGGACCTGGACGGGTTCGACTTCATCAACATGCGATGGCACCCGACACCCAGTACGGCCCCATTCGGATGGGATGAGCGCCGTAAGCGTTGGCGCCGGTACCCTGAGATGGTCGAGGCGGTCGAGTTGGCTGATGCCGCCTACGCGAGGCTCGCCCAGGCCGAGACCATCAAGGCTCGACGGTCCGCACGGAGGACCGCGGCATGAGCCTCGACGGCCTTCTCGACCTCAGCGGTCTCCAAGGGACCGAGGCCGCTTCCGAGACCGAGCGCCTCGCGGCGGGCGAGCCCTGGTTCGCCACCGAGGTCGCGGGCTTGCAGTTCTACGCCTACGGGTCGACCGACGAGCTCACGGGCGAGCGCATCATCCCGCAGCCGGGCGACCGCCTGCACCTCGTGCGCGAGCCCGCCAATCCGCACTATTCTAACGCCATCGAGGTCTGGTGGCGCAACGCGCACATGCTCGGGCACCTGCCGCGCTACGCCGCCTATCATGTGGCCCCGCTCCTCGATGCCGGCGCAGCGGCCCGGGCCTACGTCGCGCAACCCGGCGATGGCGAGGCGTGGACGCTGGAGGCCCTCATCGTCGGGCCTGCCGCATCCGAGATCCACGAGAGCAACATCCGCCACATCGCCCATCTGGCCCTTGGCCCGTCCGAGCGAGAGCAGAAGCGCGCGAAGCGGCTGGAACGCCGGGCCAGCCGGGCCGTCGAGTTCAACGCCGCCCGGCGCGAGGCACGCTTGAGGCAGGCGGTCGAGACGCTGTTCCGTGCGCCCTTCGAACCGGACTTGCCCGCCGTCGGCGAGACGGTTTCGACCGGGCGCCTGATGGATGCCCTGCAGTGCTGCGACAAAACCATAGTTCGCATTGCCGCAACCGTCGGCATCACCGTCACCCGGTACCGGGACACGTACGACTGGGTGACAGTCACGCCCGAGCTCGTCGAGGCCCTGCGGGCTTGGGCGAAGGCGCCCCGAGGTCGCATCGACGTGGGCTACGTTTACATCCCGCGCGTCTACGCGGAACGGGAGAGAGCTCATGTCTAAGCCCCGCGCCCTTTTCGTCGACGGCCTTGTCGGCCTCGACGCCGCCGCGACACGCAAGTGGCTCGCCCTGGCGATGGCGGCGGTCCGCGTCGCCAGCATCGAGGCAGGCGGCGACGGCGCGCTTCTGAGCACGCTCCATCGCGTGGAGGCGCTTCTCGCCGCGACCGCCCGGCAGTCCATCAAGGACTTGGCCCTCGCCCTCGATGAGCACGAGGCCAAGAAAGCCACCCCGCCCGATCCGGCGCCCCCGCCGGGGGGCATCCGTCTCCCCCGCATTCCTCTCCGCACTCCCCCGAGGCACACCGCATGAATCCCGCTCGTCTGACCGAACCCGACTTCGCCGAGCTTGCCCGACGTTGGGAGGGCACGCCGCAG
>Ga0160427_10001823_pt1 | contig 12968 bp, 13 predicted proteins | sample SolpanmetagenomL_FD_108194 | JGI IMG/M metagenome (GOLD analysis project Ga0160427, IMG submission 108194) | Solar panel surface microbial communities from Lawrence Berkeley National Laboratory, California, USA - L | ecosystem: Engineered > Built environment > Solar panel > Unclassified ...
ACTGGCCTGCGAATGGCGAGTGCGGTGATCAACGTCCACGTTCTGCACCTGACGGTGATCCAGACGAGGTATGAACAGCCGGTCAACCGGCCCCATCCTGAAGCTCTTGGAGTGCAAGGGGTAGGGGTCGCACTAGAGTTCGCGCAGGAACCTGCGCTAAGCGGGAAGAGCGATTCAACGGCGATGAGCGGAGGCTGCCTTCGAGCTCAATCAGAACTCTCAGGTCTTGACTATCCTATGACAGCCTGTCTTGGGCTGGCCTTCCTGACGCAGATAAATTGATGCGTCAGTACGGCCAGTGTCAGGCTTTGAAGCAGTACCGAGAACACCATGTAGACGTGGTCGCACCAGAGCCATGGGTGCGCTGAAACTTCAGTGGTACCCTGCATCGAAAGCTTCGGCAGGTGCGGCACGCTGACGGCTACTCCAGGCCTTCTTCGTAGTGCACGCCCCCGAGTGCGTTGTTGAGGCCCTCTGCGAGCGTCGGATGGATGTGGATCATGTTCTGCAACTCGGTGTACTTCGCCCCGAGCACCATCGCCGTGACGAACTCGTGAACCAGTTCCGCTCCTTCGGCCATCAGCACGGACGCCCCCAGGATGCGGTCCGTCCCGGCGTCCGCGATCACCTTGATCAGCCCGCGGGTTTCACCCAGGGCTCTCGCTTTCGCGACCTTCCGCGCCTCGTACCTGCCGACCTTCACCTTGAATCCCGCCTTACGCGCCTGACGCTCGGTCAGCCCGACCCGACCGAGCTGCGGGTCGGAGAACACGCCCCACGGCACCACCCGGTCCTTGATGCTGAGGTCCGCCCCCTTGATGACGTTTTGGTAGAGGATCCGGGCGTCGTCCCGTGCGGTGTGCGTGAACATCGGCCCGCCGCGCACGTCCCCCAGCGCCCAGACGCCCGGCGCGCTCGTCTCTAGCCGGTCGTTGATGACGATGAATCCCCGGGCGTCCACCTTCACGCCCGCCAGTTCCAAGCCCAGGCCGTCGGTGTTCGGGACCCGGCCGGTGGCGACCATCAGGTGCGTGCCCGTCCAGCTGACTTCATCGTCGCTCACCCGGGCGACGACCTGCACCTGACCGTCCACGCCCTCGGTCCGGAGCACGCGAGCGTTCACGATGACCTCGATGCCTTCTGCCTCCAGTGCACTCTGCAACTCCGCCGTGATGTCCTCGTCCTCGTCGGCCAGCAGGTGTGCCGCGCCCTGCAGCAGCGTCACCTGACTGCCGAAGCGGCGGTACATCTGCGCGAACTCCACCCCGATGTACCCGCCACCCACGATGATCAGCCGCGGTGGGATCTCCCGGAGCTCCATCGCGCTGGTGGAGTCCAGGAACGCGACCTGATCCAGACCTTCGATGTCCGTCACGCTGTTGCGGGTGCCGACTGCGATGAACACCCGGTCCGCGCTGATCTCCTCCCCGTTCACCAGCAGCTGGCGTTCCCCCGTGAAGCGCGCATCTCCCCGCAGCAGGGTCACGTTTTTGTTCTCCGCCACGTTCCGTTCGGACCCGCCACGGACGCTGCGGACCAGCTCGTCCTTGCGGTCGACGACCCGGCCGAGGTTCACGCGGACCTCGCCGGTTTCGACGCCCCACTGCTCACTCAGGTACGCCTGGTGCGCGACGCGCGCGCTGGCAATCATGGTCTTGGTCGGAATGCAGCCGCGGTTCAGGCAGGTGCCGCCGAGTTCCGCCCGTTCGATCAGGGCCACCCGCAGGCCCTTGTACGCCAGGCGGTGGGCGAGCGGCACGCCCGCCATCCCGCCGCCGAGCACCACGGCGTCGTACTGGGTGGTCATGGTGCTCCTGTCAGGTTGAACAACGTCGGATGAAGCATTTGAAACCTCCAGTGAAGCTCAGATTCCTGCCAGGTGCTCCTGTTCCCGCTGAGGGTCATGCGCTTCTGAGCGCTCTCAGGTACAGGAGGCGGGCGAGCGAGGAGGCGATGACCAGCGCAAGTGACCCGAGGGCCAACGGCAGAACGGTGCTGTTGCCGGTCAGCAGCTGCTCGATGAAGTGCGTCTGGTAATACACCATGTACGCCCCGGCCAGCAGCAGCCCCAGGCCACCGATAAAGTCGATGTACCGCCCGGCATGCCGCAACGCACGGATCACGGCGTGCTTCCCGAGGGCGCTCGCGACGCTGACGGCCATCAGCACCGCGCCCATCCCCAGGCCATACGCGGTGAACAGCCCAAAACGTTCGACCGGCGCGCGGGTCGCAGCGCTGCCCACGACGATCAGGAAGATCGGCAGGGTACAGCCGAGGCTCGCCAGGCCGTACGCAATCCCGAACGGGTAGAACTCCGAGAGGCGCTGACCCTCCGGGGCCCGCAGGCCCGGCAGGCGTAACGTCACCGCGCGGCCGGCGAAGGTGCTCACCGCGAGCGCCAGCAGCGCCATGCCGAGCACCAAGTTCAGGTACGGCACGATGGCGGCCAGGCCGGTTCCGAAGGCGCTGATGACGCCTCCGAGCACGCTGAAGCTGGTCAGGGTGCCGAGCGTGAGCAGCCCGCCCAACGCCAAGCCATCCAGCAGCGCGTTCCGTCCGGTCTGGCGGGTCACGAAGCGGGAGATCACCGCCGGCAGCATCGCGAACCCGCAGGGGTTCAGGGCTGCGACCGTCCCGGCGGTGAAGGCGTACGCGAGCAGCGCGCTCACAGCAGGCGGTCCAGCTTCGAACGCAGGGCCTGCTCGTCCAGTTTGCCCGGGTGGCTCTCGATCAATCTCCCGGAGCGGTCGAAGAACAGGGTGGTGGGCATGGCGCGCAGGTTGAACTTCTCCTGAGATACGCTTCCCTGGGCGTCCAGGCCGATGGGGAAGGTCAGCCCGAGCTTGCCGATCATGTTGCGGGTGTCCTGGGGGGAGCTCTGCACGGAGACGCCGACCACGGTCACGCCCTTGCTGGCGTACGCTGCCGAGATCCGCTGGAAGCCTTTGAGTTCATCCCAGCAGGAAGCACACCAGGCCGCGAAGAGGTTCACGACGAGCACCTTCCCCCGGTAAGACGCGAGGTTCATCGGCGTACCGTTGAGCTTCGGCAGGATGGCGCTGATGGGCTCGCCCTGTCCGGCCACTGCGGCTTTGGCGGGCGCGGCGCTCACCTGCTGACGGATGGCCCCGGCGGACAGCACGACCGTGGCGGTGAGGAGGGCAGGGACGAAGAGGGAACGGACGGTCCGCCTGGTGTTCATGGGACACTCCTTGCGTCAGGTCGGCGAGTAGCCCCGGTCTGGCTGAGCAGTCTCTGGCCGAGCCAGAGGGCGAAGACGAAGTACACCGCGGCGAAACCGATCACCGGCGCCATGTGGTGGCTGAGGAAGGCCGCGAAGGCCCCGCCTCCGACGCCGCCCGCGAGCAGTCCCAGGACGATCGGCAGGTGGCACGGGCACAGCAGCAGGGCGCTGCCGAGCAGCAGGTACCCACGGAGCCGGCTCCTCGCCGGGGTGGACGTGGTCGCGGTACCGGGGTCCAGCTGGAGGTTCTGGTTCCTGGCCGTCGGAACCGCACAGCACGCGGCGGACGTCTGAACAGGGCGGGAGGTCGTTTCAGGCACCGAGGGTCGGAACCCGGAAGCCAAGGGGGAAAGATCTGTCTTCATGAGTGCTCCTGTTCTGTGCGTCCGAGCCAGACCAGCGTTTCCGTGGCTGCCGCGACGCTGAGGCCGTAGGCGAGGTGCGCGACGAATCCCCGCGCGTGGGTCACGAGAGGGTACGCGGCGTTGGGGGCGCTGAAGCCCAGCGCGGGCGTCAGGCCTTCGTCCACCAGCAGTGACATCGTCGCTCCGCTGAGCAGCCCGGCAGCAACTGGGCCGAGGGCGGTGTACCGGCGCAGCAGCGGGTAGGTGACGCCCCAACCCAGGCCCAGCCCATAATGGAAGACCAGGCCCAGCGTTTTCTTTTGGCCGTCACTCAGCGTCACGCCGAACAGCGCTGCGGTTTTCTGTGCCGCGATGTCGTAAGGGTCGCCCGGGCGGACTGCGTCTTCCTGCTGGCGGGCCGCGGCGGGTTCGAGCTCGTACAGTGCGTTGGAGACGGGCTCCATCACTTTCGTGCCGATGTAACCGGCGATGGTTCCGAGACCGAGGGTGGCCAGCGTGGCGTTCCAGTTCATGGGTCGCTCCTTCTTCGCTGCTCAGCAACAGCCTCCGCCGTGCTCCTCGAGCACACTCAGGTACGCGAGGCGGTCGACCAGCTCCTGCAGAGCCCGGAATGCGTCCTGCAGGTTGACCGTGGTATTCGGTGACAGGAAAACAGAGGTCCAGGACTCGGAGGCCTGTTCGTCCGGGAAGACGTTCGCGTCCAGGCAGAAACTTCCTTGAATCTCGTCCGGGGCACCGGTGTCCGCACGCTCCGGAAGGACCAGTACCACGCCGTCCGGAGCGTGCAACTGGCCGTGCCGGACTGTGAGGCGCAGCGGACGCATCTGGCCTGGCGGCATGGTCTCGATCTCGAGGTCCTCGTCGAGAATCCACGCGGCGAGCAGCGCATAGAGCGCACAGCGGGTGAAGAAGCGCGCGCCGCTCTGGGTTTCCACGACGTGCGCGGTGGGCGTGAACGACAGGGCGTCTCGCAGAATCCGGTCCGGAGTCCGCCCTTCCCGCGAGGCAAACAGGGCATTCAGCAGGTCCGTGATGGGCGTGGACGTCATCGGTATTCTCCCTTCAGCAGCAGCCGAGCGAGGCGTCCTGATCATCAGGGTCCGGCTTCAGCTGGCGGACCAGGGCCAGCGCCCACTGCTGGGCGGCTTCGAGGCTGAGCCCCTGGGTGGGAACGGGCGCCTGGGCCGCCCAGGCGTCGTACGCCCCCCGGTCGGCGAAGGCATTCGAGTACGGGCAGAAACGCTGCCGGACCGGCCCGGCGTCGACCCGGATCGGGACGGAGATCACGGTCCCGTCCGGGCCGCTCACCCGTCCTCCCCGAACGTCGAGGCACAGCGGGTGCGAGGCGTTCGGCGGGGTGGTTTCCACATGCGCGTCTTCGTTCAGTGCCAACGGCAGCAGCAGGGTGTCGAGCGTGCAGTGGGTGTAGAAGACCGAGCCGCTGGCGGTGCTGATCCGGTGCCGGGTGGGGGTGAAGGACACGGCCTCCTGCAGCAACCGCGTGCGGGTGAGTGTCTCGTCAGTGCCAAGTGCGTTTAGCAGTTCAGCGGGAAGGAGCGTGGTCATGAACACCTCAGAGGGGGCAGGCTGGTGTGTCACGCGCAGCAGGAAAGGTTCTTCGGGTCGGTGTCGAATGCCCGGGCGGCGAGGCGCAGGCCCTCGACGTGCGTCAGGTACGGGAAGAGGGTCTCGGTGAAGTCCTGGATGGTCAGCCCGTACTTCACGGCGAACACCGCCGGCTGGATCATCTCGCCTGCCTCGGGGGCCAGGATGTGCGCCCCGATGAGCTCGGTGCTGTCCGCGTCCGCCACCAGCTTGATCAGCCCGCGGGTGTCGAAGTTCACCTGCGCGCGCGGAACGTTGCCCATCGCCAGCACGCTGGTGCGGACGGCCCGCCCGGCCTGGACGGCCTGCGCTTCGGTCAGGCCGACCGTGGCCACCGCCGGATCGCTGAAGGTCACGCCCGGTACGGCCTTCAGGTCCAGCTCGCGGGTGTTGCCGTTCAGGGCATTCTCCGCAGCCAAGTTCCCCTCGTAGGCGGCCACGTACACGTACTGCGCGTGCCCGGTGACGTCCCCGGCGGCATAGACGCCAGGGACGCTGCTCTGCAGGTGCGCGTCGACGTCCAGCGCGCCGCGTTCTCCGAGGCGCACGCCCAGGTCTTCCAGCCCGAAGCCGGCGGTGTTCGGGTGGCGGCCGGTGGCCATCAGCAGTTGCTCGGCTCTGAACTCGCGAGGTTCACCGTTCACCAGCACCTGCAGCTGCACGCCGTCCTGACGCGTCACGTGCCGCAGTTCTACGTTGGTGTGGATCTCGAGGCCTTCGTTCTCGAGCGTCTTCTGGAGTTCCACGCCGATCTCCGGCTCGCCGTCCGGGAGCAGGTGAGCGGACCGCTGCAGGACGGTCACCTGGGTTCCGAAGCGAGCGAAGGTCTGCGCGAGCTCCACGGCGATGTACCGCCCGCCGACCACCAGCAGCGACTTCGGGAGGGTGGTGGCCGCGAGCGCCTCGGTGCTCGTCCAGAATCCACTCTCCTGCAGGCCGGGCACGTCCGGGATCCAAGGCCGCGAGCCGGTCGTGACGATGACCTTGTCCGCCTGCACCGACTCGCCGTCCACGTTCAGGGTGTGCGGGCCGGTGAAGGTGGCGTGGCCGCGCAGCAGGGTGACGTTCGGATACCCGGAGAGCACGTCGATGTACTTCCCCTGCCGCAGGTCGCGAACGAGCTGGTCCTTCTGCTCGACCACGCGGGTGTAGTCGAGTGTCGCACCGAGAGGCGTCAGGCCGGGGTAAGGGCTGTGCTGAGACCGGTGGTATGCGTCGGCCGCGCGGATCATGGTCTTGCTGGGGACGCAGCCGACGTTCACGCAGGTACCGCCGATGGTGCCGCCTTCGATCAGGGCGACGCGGGCGCCGAGATCGTGGGCGCGGATGGCGGCGGAAAAGCCGGCGCTGCCCCCACCGAGGACGGCCAGGTCGACGCGCCTCACGGGGTCTGCAGGTCGTACCCGGCGGCCTGCACCGCCTGTTTCAGGGCCTGCGGGTCGGCGTCGCCCTGGACGGTGGCTTCCTTGCGGATGTACTTGACGCTGGCCTGCTCGACGCCGGGAACGGTCTTGAGAGCGGTCTCGACGGTGCTGGCGCAGTGGGTGCAGGTCATGCCGGTCACCTTGTAGGTCTGGGTCATGGATGTTCCTCCTACCCGCCATCGTATGCCCCCCGGGGGCATCTGTAAAGGAGGGAAGCTCACACCAGCTCAACATCTGACGCCACGCCACGCCCAAAAGGAGTGGCCGGACCCTCTCGGCCCGGCCACTGGAAAAGACCGATCAAATCAGCTTCTGCAGAACCTTCTTGAGGGACTTGACGGCCGCGTCACCCTGGCCGGCCCGCACCGCCGGGATGACGCAGGAATCGATGTGGTCTTCGAGGAGAATCCCTTCGACCTTGACGATGGCGGCTTTGATGGCAGAGAGCTGCACCAGCACCAGGTCGCAGGGGCTGCCACTCTCGATCATCTTGTTCACTCCCCGGACATGACCTTCGATTCGTACCAGGCGGTTCTGAAGACCTTTGAGCACGTCAGGGTCGAGGTGGTTGGTGGTGAGGTCTACCTCGGTTTGACGGTCATCGGGCATGCCCTCACTCTACCACCCGACGCGGTTCAGGGATGCCCTCCCCCCGGATGTACTGGTCAGGTCGTGTGCCGACCCTTCCCGATTTACCTGAATTCGTGATGCCAACGAGGAAACCGCTGAGGTTCAGATAACCCCTGACTAACGTTTGCGTTGACGTCTCCATACGCGGATCTCCGTGTCAGCAGTTGAATCACTGACTTCAGCGTAGCGGAGGGTGGTCTGAAGGTGCTGGTGACCCAGCCGCTTGCGGATGGTGGCCAGACTGACACCGCCGTTGACCAGCTCTGTGGCGTGGCTATGACGAAGTTGGTGGAGGGTGCACTCTATCCCTGCACCCTCTGCGTAGGTTTTCCAGCGGACCTGAACGCTCTGGTAGCGGATCGGGCCACCGCGTCCGTTCTTGCCCGCCTGGAACAGCGGGCCATGCGTGTAATCCAGACCTTTGATGTACTTCCTGAGTTTGACGACCAGCGCGGGATCGTCGAGCAACACCGTTCGTTTTTTGCCCCCCTTGCCGAGCACCGTGAGGTGTTCGTCTCCACGCGTCAGGTCGAGGTCGTCCAGGTGCAGATTGAGCGCCTCCCCAATGCGCATTCCCGTTTCGTAGACCAGACGGAAGAGCAATGCGTCCCGGGACGCGGCATCCATTTGCGCGAAGACCTGCTCGATCTGCTCCCGGCGCAACCCCCTGGGATGTGGTGGGGGGAGCCGGACGTGTTCCAGGTTCAAAGTGGGATCTTTCTCCAGCAGCCCCTGTCGCATCGCCCAATGACAGAAGCGTTCCAGACTGCTCTGCTTGCGGCTGATCGTCGCGGCCGCCCAGGACGGGTGCTGGACGAAGTAGCGTTGAATAGCTTCCGGGGAGAGCGAGCAGTGCTCGCTCTCCAGCCAGGCCGTGAGGTGCCGGAGATCGGCTCCGTACGCCCGTAAGGTGTGAGGACTTCGCCGACCCTGAAGCTCGCCAAGAAACTGCGTGATCGTGGTCGCCAGCCGCTCTGCCTCCACCTGTCACCTCCGTTCCTGCGATAAGTGTGAAACACTGCTCCGGGCGAGCCGCTCTTCAGTGCGCCTGTGTTCACTCGCTCAGAGGGAGAATCCTGTGATAACGGCATTTATATTAGGATCACGTGCCGATTGAATTCCTGAGCGACGAGCAGGCCGCGCGGTACGGCCGGTACCATCATGATCCCACGCCCGAACACCTCACCCGCTTTTTCTTCCTGAGCGAACCGGACCTGGCGCTGATCGCTGAACGTCGGCGAAAACACAACAAACTCGGCTTCGCGGTTCAACTCTGCACGCTGCGGTACCTCGGCACCTTCCTACCGAACCCGGTCCAGGTGCCAGCGGTCGTGGTCCGGCATCTGGCCGATCAGCTGCACCTCTCTCCGGAGGTGCTTCCCAGATACCTTCAGCGGGAAGAGACGCGCTACACCCATCACCGACTGATCCTGGCGTATCTCGGCTACCGCGACTTCGAAGGGATTCAGGTCTTCCGACTGATCCGCTGGCTGTACGCTCAGCTGAGGACGGGCACCGTGCGCCCCAGCGTGTTGTTCGATCTGGCCACCGCACATCTGGTGGCGCAGAACATCGTGCTGCCGGGCGTCTCAGTGTTGGCCCGCCTGATCACGCGGGTGAGGGAACGGGTGAGCAGCCGCACCTTTGAAGGCATCGCCAGGCGTCTGAATCCGGAACAAAGAGCCAATCTGGACGTGCTGCTGATCCTGCCAGAAGGTGAGCGACTGACATCACTGGAAGTGCTGCGCACTTCCCCGACCCGGATCACGGCGCAAGCCCTGCTGACCGCGCTGCAACGCATTGAGCAGATTCGCGGGATCGGCGTCGCTGGCATCGACCTGGAGGACATACCGGAATCCAGGCGAGCGCTGCTGGCCCGGCACGCCCAGAGTGCGTGGGCACAGACACTCTCCCGGATGGGCGAAGACCGGCGACTCGCCACCCTGTTGATCTTCGCGCAGCACCTGGAATTCAGTGCCACCGACGACGCGCTGGAGCTGTTTGGCGCCCTGATGACCTCACTGGCCCTGAAGGGTGAGATGAAGCGCAAGCAGGACCGGCTGCGGACCCTGAAAGATCTCGATCAGGCCGCGCTGGTGCTGCAGGACGCGGTGCGCGTCCTGCTGGACGCTGCCACCCCCGATCTGGACGTCCGCCGGGCGGTGTTCGCGTTGATCGGAGAAGCTCGCCTCAGTGAAGCCGCGAGCACGGTCCAGACGCTGGCGAGTGAGGACGCCGACCCAGCTCCGGAAGCCCTGAGCGGACAGTACACCACTGTCCGCCGGTTCCTTCCCACCTTCCTGCGAACCGTGGAATTCGAAGGCACACCAGGGGCCAGACCGCTGCTGGACGCCTGGGCCTTCCTGGTCCGAATGGAAGCGGGTGGCCGGGGCAGGCCCAGATGGTCGGAAGCGCCCCGAAGTGTCGTGCCGAAGGGCTGGGAGCGGCGGGTCTTCCCGCTGCGCGCCGAGATGGATCACCAGATGTACACGCTGTGCGTGCTGGACCGGCTCCAGCTGGCCCTGAAACGCCGTGAAGTCTTCGTTCTCAGAAGCACGGCGTTCAGCGATCCACGGGCGGAACTCTTGCAGGGACCTGCGTGGGAGGCCGCGCGGGACGATCTGTCCCGCGCGCTGGGACGCTCGCTCGATCCGGCCGTCGAACTCGACCTGATGGGCAGCGAGTTGAACACCGCTTATCTGGAGGTACAGAGCAGTCTCGGCACCAACCCGGCGTTGCAACTGGAACTGGAGGACGGCCATACCCGACTTAGCCTGACGCCCCTCGAAGCCCAGCCAGACGCACCCAGTCTGAACGTGCTGCGAGATCAGGTCGCGCTCCGATTGCCTCAGCTGGAACTTTCAGCGCTGCTGCTGGAAATCCATGCCCTGACGGGGTTCGCAGGTGCGTTTACGCACCTGGCCGAGGGACGCGCCCAGTTGGGCGACCTGCCGCTGAGCATCTGCGCCGTCCTGCTGGCGCAGGCCTGCAACATCGGCCTGAAAGCGGTGGCCAGACTGGAGGTGCCGGCGCTGACCCTGTCCCGTCTGTCCTGGGTGCAGCAGAACTACGTCCGGGCGGAGAGTATCGAGGCGGCCAATGCCCGTCTGGTGAACGTCCAGCTCGACCTCTCGCTGGCCCAGGTCTGGGGCGGTGGGGAGGTCGCCTCTGCCGACGGGATGTGCTTTGTGGTGCCGGTTAAGACCATCAGCGCCGGATGGAGCAGCAAGTATTTCGGCTCCCAGCGCGGCGAGACCTACTACAACTTCACCAGCGACCAGTTCACCGGGTTTCACGGCATCGTGATCCCGGGGACGCTGCGCGACTCGCTGTTCATTCTGGCGGGCCTGCTGGAACAGCAGACCCGCCTCGACCCGCGCGAGATCATGTCCGACACCCATGGGTCGAGTGACGTGGTGTTCGGATTGTTCTCGCTGCTCGGGTATCGTTTCAGTCCCCGGCTGGCCGATCTTCAGGACCAGCGCTTCTGGCGCATGGAGAAGAACGCCGATTACGGCGTTCTGGGGGACCTCAGCCGGCACACCATCAACCAGCGGCTGATTGTCGGCCACTGGGCTGACCTGCTGCGGCTGGTCGGGTCACTGAAGCTCGGAACGGTCAGGGCGACTGCCATCATGCGCACCTTGCAGCGGGGCGGCAGTCTTTCCGGAGTGGGCCGGGCCGTGGCCGAAGTGGGCCGGATCGAGAAAACCCTTTACCTGCTGAACTACGTCCAGGATGAGAGTTACCGTCGCCGGATTCTGGTGCAGCTCAACCGCGGAGAGGGCAGGCACGCGGTCGCACGCGCCGTTTTCCACGGGCGCAAGGGCGAATTGCGTCAGAAGTACCGGGAAGGGATGGAAGATCAGCTCGGGGCCCTGGGGCTGGTGGTGAACGCCATCGTGCTCTGGAATACCCGGTATATCGAGGTGGCCCTGGATGACCTGAAACGTTCAGGCGCAAGAGTGAATCCCCTGGACATCGCCCGGCTGTCTCCGCTGCTCCACGAGCATGTGAACATGCTCGGGGAATACGATTTCACGCTCCCAGAGGGAATCGCAAAAGGGCAGCTCAGACCGCTACGCGATCCGGACAGCCTTGAGGAGTACCTGGCCCAGATTCCTTAGCGCAGGTTCCTGCGCGAACTCTAGTGTGACCCCGGGTACGGCTGGGTAACAACCCTGGTCATCTGCGGAGAGAATCCGACTCCCTCTGTACCCGGACGCCTTCGACGGGCGTCTCCCCTTTGGCCTCAGCGTGACAGGCTTTGCCCTCTGACTCTGGGCATAGGCATCAGTAAAACCGAATCTTTGGTCTTTTCTCACCTGGACGGCTTTTACACGATTTTTACACAACCTCTCTACCGTAAGGGCAGAGGTAACGACGATGAAAAAGAAGATCACGATCCTGCTGGCCACGGCCATCGGCAGCCTGGCCCTGGCACAGAGCAGCATGAAGACGAACACGACCGGTCACGATATGAGCACCATGTCGGCGCCAATGACCTCTGGAATGATGGGCATGGACATGAAGAGCATGTCTTCAGCCATGGACAGCCTCTCGAAGCTGACGGGCAAGTCCTTCGATCGTGCTTTCCTGAGCATGATGATTCCGCACCACACGGCGGCCGTGGCGATGTCGAAGGCAGTCCTGCCAGTCAGCAAAGACGAGCAGGTCAAAGGCTGGGCGAACGCCATCATCACCTCGCAGCAGGAAGAGATCATCATGATGAACATCATGTTGAAGCCGTACGGCGGACCGAACACCACGCTGATGGCCCTGATGCAGAAGAGCATGGGCGGCATGGCGGGCATGGTGAAGATGGCAAAGGATCCAGACCTGGCCTTCGTGCAGGGCATGCTGCCGCACCATTCCTCAGCCATCGACATGGCGAAGATGGCGCTCGGGAGGTCCAGGGACGCCCAGGTCCTCAAGCTCTCCAGGGACATCGTCGTGGCGCAGGCCGGCGAGATGTACGACTTCCAGACCTGGCTCAGCAAGCGATAGGCTTTACGAAGAATTTCCTGGGCGAGATGGAGCTCAGGCGAACGCGCCCCTCTCGGGGGCGCGTTTCCAGGATCAGAGGGAGGTTCATGGCGAACGTGCTGGTGGTGGACGACGACCCGGCGGTGCTGGAGATCCTGACGGCATACCTGCTCGCCGAAGGGCATCAGGTGCAGACTGCCAGCGACGGTGTTCAGGGAGAGCGGCTGCTCGGGTCGGCGGACCTGGCGATCCTCGACTGGATGCTGCCGGGTGCCACCGGACTCGACCTGACGAAGACCGTTCGGGAACGCTATCCGCAGCTGCCGGTATTGCTGCTCACGGCCCGGGGCGAGGAAGAGGACCGGGTGCGCGGTCTGCGAACCGGGGCGGACGATTACGTGGTCAAGCCGTTCAGCCCCAGGGAGGTGATGGCCCGGGTTGGTGCGCTGCTTCGACGGGTCGGACTCAAGGAAACCATCGGTCAGCAAGACCTGGAAATCGATGCGGCCTCTCGGGCCGTGGTGCTGGCCGGTGAGCCGATCTTGTGCAGCCGCACCGAGTTCGATCTGCTGCTGACCCTCGCCCGGCACACTGGGGTGGTGTTCACCCGCGACCGGCTGCTCGAACGGGTCTGGGGCCCGGAGTTCATCGGCACCGAACGGGTGGTGGACGTCAACATCCAGACCCTCCGGCGCAAATTGGGAGACGACCCGG
>Ga0160427_10001827_pt1 | contig 12962 bp, 13 predicted proteins | sample SolpanmetagenomL_FD_108194 | JGI IMG/M metagenome (GOLD analysis project Ga0160427, IMG submission 108194) | Solar panel surface microbial communities from Lawrence Berkeley National Laboratory, California, USA - L | ecosystem: Engineered > Built environment > Solar panel > Unclassified ...
TGCAACTCACCAACCAACCGACCGACCCAGCCTGGCTAGTCAGCCAGTCATTCGTCATACCTTCCCTTATCAAAGAGTTCATCAGCTTCGTCGACATATTATTATTATTTTACTTCATTCATTGTCAACCCATCGTCGCTCAATCGTACTACTAAATCGTACCCATACCCGTCAGTACTTTACATATCGGTTTCTCAAGTGTTTACGATACCCCTAGACCCAGAAGATCGCTTTTTAACATCAACCAGAACAGCCAAGTCTAGCGAATACGCACCGGTACGGTATTTGTGTTGAAGCTCAGCTAATTTGTAGGATTCTTACTTATGTGAGCGTCTAGGACTTTTCTTCCAGATATCTTTCGAAAATACGACTAAGTATCAACGAGGAATTTGAAATCAATTACAACAAAGAACAATGTCTGGGTTAGAAAAGGCTCTGTTCAACCTCAAAGTGAGGACGACGATAAAGATCGAGCGGATTACGCTAATTCCAGATTCTTAGTTTACCGAAAAACAACTCTCAAGACAAGCTGCAAAGGCCAAAAAAGATGCAGGCCTGGAGAAAGCTAAACTGGAGAAGGTGATTACTTGCTTTCAATCTTCTAATGCTTGTATTGTGTCGAAATATAAGCTAATAGTGATGGTACTTAGGCCATGAAACAAGGCCATTCAGACATTGCCAAGGTCTACGCACAGAATGTGATACGAAAACAGAACGAACATCTGAACCTTCTTCGTTTAGCATCAAGAATCGATTCGGTCGCAAGTCGAGTACAGACAGCTGTGACGATGAGACAAGTGTCAAGTAGTATGGCAAATGTGGTTAAAGGCATGGATAGTGCCATGAAGTCTATGAATTTGGAAAAAGTAGCTTACATCTGCATTCGATTGATACTCCCAACTAATTTGGCTGATTTTGATAGATTTCCATGGTCATGGAGAAATTTGAATCACAATTTGAAGACCTAGACGTGGCGACAAGCTATTACGAAAACGCAACAAGCTCCGCAAATGCTGTTAGTACCCCACAAGAGGACGTCGATAGGTTGATGGCGCAAGTCGCCGACGATGCAGGCTTAGAACTGGACTCTAAGCTTGCAGAGGCTCCCAAGGGCATAGTACAACCTAGTGAAGAGGAAGAAGTCGGCCTGGGTGAGAGGCTAAGAGCCTTAAGGGGATAATGTCAACTTACCTCACCGTTAAGAATCGCCCGATGGTTCAAATTAGCTGTTGATGAGGATTTTCTTCATATCATTAGCAGCTCAAATTGGATTCCTTAAATTCATATTATGTCCTTGTATTCACAACAGTCAAGCCGGCTGAGTGTCTTGGTCTTTTTATGTTTTAATGACACTTCTTGATGTGCGAAATGGTTACCGGTGTTGAGAATTCAACAGCCCAGTTTGTTTGTATCTGACTTACCAGTATTTTCAAATGCTGCTTTAGATGGAGTTTTGGGTGTTTGGTTCAATCTGTATTAGCATGTTGATTTAAGTACACCTTATGTAGAGTAACTATGGTATTGGATCTGATGATTTGCGTGTGTTGCACCATATTAAACACACAACCAACAACATATCATAATCATGTGTAACTTTACACACCAGTGTGCTAAACTGAGGGCGGCTGCAATTTATGAAATAGCAAGCCAAGATCATAATTCCTCTTCAACCTCGACAGATATATCATGCCAAACAGATACAAGTTTGTCTCTAAATATGCATGTTGCCACAATATTCAAGATTGGAGTGCCTCATACCATGTGTGCGTCAGTCATTTTTTCGCGATATCCATTTGAGCACCAAGTTATTTCATGTACAGTTACTCATCAAATACGATAAAATAATAGAAATTTTCTAATCACATTTTGTGTTTAACATGATGATCCATCTGGTGGACGCTCGAAGCTACTTAACTGAGCAAATGTTTCAGTTACTACCAGCTTACTTATCATGGCTAGAGACCAAGAAAACCTCGAGACTGCCGCCAGTCATGAGACACAAACCACTGTCGTTGTGACCCATAGCACAAACTACTTGACTTCAACAACTCTCGTATTATCATAAACTTTATCTTGCGTCTCAAGTTCAGAGACCTGGGAATAAGTGCGACAATCACGCAAACCTTAATATACTTTTGTCTTCGACCACGAAAAGAAAGCATCACCATGACATCCCGGCGTTTGTCAACAGAGGACTATCCACAAGCACTATTACTTCCGCTACAACTCATAGAGCCATCGCCTCTACATTCACCGGCTGTCTCTGAGCATGGCGATCCACCTCCAAAAGACCTTCACTTTCCCCGGGGAATTGGGTATTGGCGTAAGTCAAAGTCATCCCTTTTCTATCACGGCCTGTAAACCTTCACTAGAGTAAAAAAACACATCCTCAATCCTTTTCGTTCAGGCATGGAAAACTTGGGTCGTTTGAGCAAACGCTAATCAAAAGTACTGTTTACAACAGTCGGAAAAACGCATCGATGGTCCTCCTACGTTTTTTCTGGATTTCTTGGGGTTCATTTTGTCACCGTAGCAGCGATACCTCTAGCATCATTCAGTCTGGAAGCGGGAGATCGATCGATACTCTTGACTAGAGTCGTCTATCAAAATCCATTTATAGAACCCTTGGTCTTTGGATCGCTGGGCGTCCATGTTTTGTCAGGATTAGGATTACGCTCCTATAGAAGATATCAAAAGGTCAAAAAGTTTGGGTCATCGACGCCATGGTATAAGGAGATGAGTAGATTGAGTGTCGCTGGTTACGCTCTGGTTCCGTTGGTGGCTCTACATTCAGCATTGACAAGAGGTATACCATGGTCAATACTTGGAGGAAGTGAGGATATTGGACTTGGGTATATAGGCTATGGATTAACAAAACATCCTTGGTTTACATGGCCGCTGTATTTGAGCTTGTCAAGCATAGGAACGTATCACGTTGTAAAAGGTATGCTCTTAATCAGATTCTTGTGAAGACGGAGGAACTATACTAAACATCTGGTGTGAAAACAAACAGGTTGGGCTAAATGGTTACAGCTACAAATACCCCGAAGATGGACAAAGGCAATTGATCGTGGAACAGTCGCCATTGCTGGAACTTGGATCGCAGCAATCATCCTCATTGCTAGGAATAGTACGTCGACAGGACATCTTGCAAGACTCTATGAGCGACTCTATAAGGCGTTTTTCGCTCGAATGTTTTGAAGGGACAAGGAACCTTGATATCTCTGTATATAGAATACTCGGACCAGCTCTACCATAGAGAAATGTCCATCGCGAGCCTCATACTTATATGATATAGATAGTTCGTAAGATTGATAAAGCTTGGTGTCAGTCTTGTGTTTCATTTATTGTGTAGGATGAGCTGGGTCATAGTGCTCATAATCCTCATCATCTGTGTCGCTTTCATATGCTAGAGATGCACCATCCATAAGTTTTGGTCCATCTATGGTGTCCTTAACAGCGCCGCCTGATCCGGAAATTTTCTTGAAGCCTTGACCAGCCAACGTCGCATTCGTTGTAGCTGCAGAATCTACGCTAGCGAACGCGCTTTTGAATCCTTTCTTTGGAGTTTCGGAGCTCTTGCTATTGTTGCTATTGCCGCCACCAAGCTTGATTGGTTTTATTGTGATTAAACCCGCTTTCTCCTCTTGCCGCCTTTCTCTTTCTCGTCTTGCTTCCGTGTTGGTATTGCCTTTCTGCATCTGCTTCATCTCTAGAAATCTCTGTATTCCGTCGATTGTCAGTTTGCCGAAGAATCATATGACCGACGGAGACTCATGAAGGTAGAGCGTATTTAAAGACAATTGATTACGAACCTTCTTATGTTGGTGATCATATGACGATTCATGCGCCTCGAAGTCATTCATTCTACCATATCCCTATATGTGACAACACCGTAAAGTAAGCACAAGTAGGTAGATGAACGGCGGAGAGGGGAGGAGGTAATTCTTATACAATACATGAACCATTGAGAGACACATACTTTACCACATAATTCACCTGATGTGTAGCCGATCCGTGACGTTAGCATCTCTATACATCAATTTTTCTTCCAAGTAGCGTGCATTAATGTGCTAAAAACAAGGAAAGGACAAACATTACAATAGAAGGATTTCCGTGCTTGGATTGCACTTTCTGTCTATATATTCATTGTAAGTTTGGTGGCAGATACTTGTTGTGCGGGTAGTGATTGACGCACCACTGCATTAGGTATTGAAGTGGAATGACTTCCTCTCCCACCCTATTGATCATTGATCATTGTATGGTGTTAGTTTTATTCAGACAAACAATTGTTCTACATATTTCAAGACTGAAACTCGAGATAAAGACCATGTCCTCTTTCTTCCTCTTCTTCTTCTTCTAGACGCCGAACGTATTGATGGATTTCCTATGATTTGTATGGACTAGCATGAATCAATTTATGACTTACTCGTGGCATTTTGGATCAAGATAAACAAACGCTGTATAAGACGTTTGACGGTTTGTGTATGGCCGCTGACCTCGCTCTGCCAGGTAATACACACAAGTTTTTCACAAAATGGACGAATTCGTTGGTGGGTAGATGTATCGCCTTCCGCGCCAAACAATGACAATTGATATCAAAGCGTTTGGCAGGAGTGGTAATCCCGCGATACCTTCTTGCAAGTCCCGATTTTCGTACTGTGGAAAAAAAGGGAAGAAAGAGACCTTTGCGATCAGCAGAAATGGATTGGTTGGTTGATTCTTGGTGGTTCAATTGGGTGGATGACTACTGAGTCAGTAAATGTCGCAAATCGACCATTTGTTCCAATTTTAATTTAATTCAATTTGATCAATTAATTGATTCATTCATTCATTCATCCGTCAACCAGCAAAAGAACGCGACAGATATCGGCCGAGAACTTCAATGACATTATTTGTTGTTGCGTTTTTTTGAACGCAAGCAAGTTCATGAAGGCAGCATAACATCAACAGATACCTCCATCATCCTTGCAAGTCGACAATTCACAGAGAAAGAGAGAGAGAAAAAGAAAGATCGTTAATTCAAGTATCTACGTCTCAGCTGATGAGACACGCCGATAGCAGACGTTCTGGACCTCTTTACTAGCACTAATTGTCTTTTTCAAAGAGCGATTCACAAAGACTTTGAGCTTGCAGTGCTAAAGTTGACACAATAGCGGTAGCAACCACTCTTCTGAAAACATGAATAGACACGACAATGCAAACGCTACGGTAAACAACTCCAGGCCTTCAGTATCCGACCTTGATGGCGACAATGTTTATGCTGTTACGGCTCGAAAACATTGGTTCCAAAAAGACAAGATTCGCTTCGATCCCAAGGTTGTCAGCAGCCTCTTTGCAGAACTAGAGCGTGACAACTGGGCTGTGAAGTCTCTTCTGATATTAGAAAACCTGCAATATGTCGAAAGGTTGGTCAGTTCTGGCTGTCTCGTTTGAGAAAACAATTCTAACATCTTTTCTAGATACCTATGGCCAAACTTTAACGAAGACTCTACCGATTTACACGTCCTCTCATTAGCGTTGATGCTGGATATGAAGAGAAGGGAGAATCTGCCAATATGGGGTATACATCTTCTTCCTACCTCAACTTGACTCTATACAATCTCACCGACTTTTGGTGCTAACTTGTGAATTTAGACATATTTACATCGTCGGAAACAGAGTTTACTAGCTTCTTTCGAAGAACGCTGGCTTTGGGGCTAAATACTACAGTCTCATTAAACATCAGAATACACATCATTTCATTCGTAATTACAGCCTTCCAATCTCTAGATAGTGCACTGGTCCGAAAACAATGCGCACCACTTGTATCCATCGGTTTGTGGCATAATCTAAGCTCGCAACGGGCGCGAGATGATAAATTTGAAAAGTACCCTCAGTACAAAAAGGTCTGGAAAGCAGCCACGAAGAGGTTTGAGGCAAGCGATGATAAGGAGAGGTCGAAGTTGAGCTTCGAACGGTCCTGGCTGTCTCTCGTAATCACCGAGTTCCTAAACTTGTTGTATGCATCGCCCGAACCTTCATCTGGTATGCTTCTGTCCACAATCTCACCATTTAAGAAGGGGATGCTTACCTTGAAAACAGATGTAATATTGTACTGTGAACGGGTGGTAGAATTTCTCACAGACCTTGTGAGCCAAATGCCGACGCGCCGGTACGTTAAAGTCCTGCTCGAGGATCTACATATATTGGTCGCCATAAAAATGTCACACATCTACCAAAGTACTGCCAATGGACTGTTTCGAGACATGTTCAATCTATTGTCTCAGTTCCTCCAATTTACTATCGATGAGCAGACGGGACAAGCTTTGAGTACAGAAGAAATTCGCTTAGAGCATTATGAACATCTTGCAAAGTTCCAACGTATATGTCTCAAGCTTTACAAGGAGAAATTGACTATTCTTTCGTTATCCAACTTGGCGACTATCGAGAAACGAGAGGAACTCCAAACTCATCTTTCCACGCTTAACGACGTTGAGTTCATCAACTTATGCCAGGCTCTGCATGTTAGAGTCGAATTTCCTGCAGAAGTTACGATCGAGCTGAGCCGCTCGTTTCTAATGGAAGTCCTTCTTACCAACTACACTAAACGTAAGGACATAGTTGAGATTGTACAGGATTTGCCTATTTTGCCTACAGAGGTATGTTAAGCATTCCTATAGCTTTGAAGCAGAGACTAAACCTTTCTACAAAAAAAAGATATCATTATATGACCCAATACTTCTGCGGAACGAGCGGTACGATGGCAATCGATCTTTGGCTTTACCTAAGATGAACTTACAGTACCTCACAGTGAGCGATTTTCTCTGGAGAACGTTTGTTTTGTATCGTTCAGAATCATATTTTGAGATTCGACGAGATATAGAGGAAGCTTTGTTACGGCTTCGTCCTCAGTTTGTCGACGAGAGTCAAGGAGCAAGATTCAATGGTTTTTCAAGAATGGCTCTTCCAGTTAACCGACCATCGTGAGTTACCTACGTATTTTTCATCTTGTGCACATTTTGACACTATGCAGGATACTCGAAGTCGCACCACCAAGAATTGGCGAGGATAAACCTGCATTAGTACGCGCTGAGATCGAATTATCATTTGATCAACTCTCAGAAGATGTAAAGCGTGATTGGGAGGATTTAAAGCCAGATGACGTCGTCTTCCTGATCGCCGTTAAGGGATACACTGAGAATTCGGGTTTGATGGAAGCACCAAAGAATCGGTTCGGCATCGAGTCTATTCGATCAGCGGAAGTCATACAAATGCTGGATTCTGATAACCGACCTATAAAACAGCCTGGAAGGAAACGCGCCGGCAAACGAAGGCTGCACGTCAAAATCGATAGTGTGACTTATCAGGTAAGAGTAAATAATTCATCTTAAGAGGTTTGTTTAACACCAAATATAGGCAGACAGAGAAAACGAGCTGAATGGGAGTGTCAATATTTATGACAGTATCAACTTGATACTGCGGCGTAAAGGAATCGTAAGTTTTCGGACGGCGAATTGTACTTTGGTGTGATACTGATATACACCTGTTTTAGGTCAATAATTTCAAGCCCATTCTTGGATCTATACAAAAGCTCATCAAATCAACCGCACCTCTACCTACTTGGTTCCAGGACATTTTCCTAGGTTATGGTAATCCTTCTAATGCTCATTATTCACAATGGAACTCAAGACCAAAACAGATAGATTACTGTGATACGTTCCTAGATTGGCCACATTTAGTGCAGTGTTTAGGTACAGACAAGTTGCAAAATGCTGAGGACGATAGCATCTCGCCTCCTTATGTCTTGAAGGAGGTGCCTGCCACAGGTGAACAAGCGGCACCTACTACCACTACTGGCATGAGAAAGAAACGAGAGGTGCAAGAGGTTCAGGTGGAGAACCAACCATTGTATCGGGTATCCTCTTACAAACTCCCAAATAATGGACCGTTTCCTGTAGATGCACCCAAAAAGAACAAGCTACGTTATACGCCAGCACAAGGCAAGTGATTTATCAACTTTCTTTTTCACCCATGTTCTAACAAGTCATTAGCCGAAGCTGTCATCAACGGCACTAATCCTGGCCTGACAGTGGTACTTGGACCACCAGGTACAGGTAAGACCGATGTTGCAACTCAAATCGTCAGCAACATCTATCATAACTTCCCTACACAAAGAACTCTTTTAATATCACATAGCAATCAAGCATTGAACCAGCTTTTCCAGAAGATTACAGAATTGGATATAGACGAGCGTCACTTGCTTCGATTAGGTCATGGTGAGGAGCACCTCAAATCTACCTCAGACTACAGTAAATCAGGACGTGTTGAGTCGTTTATGGATAATCGTGCACAATTGCTATCTCAAGTCGACCGTTTAGCCATCAGTCTTTCCATCGCTGGTGCTCACGGAAATTCGTGTGAGACTGCAGGGTACTTCTTTCGAGTACATATAGCTCCTAAATGGGAGGCTTATGAAAGCAGAGTGCTGGAAGATGTCTCTAACCAGAGCATCGTTTCAGACTTTCCTTTTACTCTCTACTTCTCGAATGCTCCCCAGCCATTGTTCCCGCCCGACCGTGACAGCGATGAACATAGGGAGATTGCTAGAGGTTGTTTCAAGCACATCAAGAAGATTTTTACAGAGCTTGACGATATCCTGCCATTTGAGCTTCTGCGCAACGGTAGAGACAAGGCTAATTACTTACTGATGAAGGAGGCGAGGATCATAGCGATGACATCTACTCATGCAGCAATCAAGCGTGACGAGATTGTTAAGCAGGGATTTTTGTATGACAATGTCATTATAGAAGAGGCAGCACAAATGACAGAAATTGAAACATTTATCCCACTCACTCTACAATTGAACGGAGATAATATAACATCTCTGCAGCGCATCATCCTGTGTGGTGATCATTATCAGAATTCTCCTATAATACAACATAGAGCTTTTAGAGAATATGCAAAGATGGAGCAGAGCATGTTTGCCAGACTAGCCAGGTTGGGCGTGCCGACTATCAAACTTGATAAGCAGGGCCGTGCTCGACCAAGTATCGCGGAACTGTATAACTGGCGATATCAGTTTCTCGGCAATTTGGATTACTTGAATTCGATACCAGAGTTTCTCTCTGCTAATGCTGGGTAAGCTTTTTTGCACCAAAAACTACCTGGGATAAATCTAATCCTTTTTTTTTAGTTTTGCTCATGCTTTGCAATTCATCAATGTTGAGGATTACAAGGGCCAGGGCGAACAAGAGCCGACTCGGCATTTCATCCAGAATCTTGGAGAGGCAGAATACGCAGTGGCTATCTTCCAATACATGAGATTACTTGGATATCCTGCGGCCAAGATTACCATCTTGACGAGTTATGCTGGGCAACAATCGCTCATTAAGGATGTGCTGAAGCATCGATGTTTGGGTAATCCATTGTTTGGAAATCCAGCTCATGTAACAACAATCGACAAATATCAAGGAGAACAAAACGATTGTGAGTAAAAATCTCGTCAGGCAGTCAAGTATGAAAAGACTAACATCGACCACTTCTCGCACAGACATCATCTTGTCTCTTGTACGAACGAAGCGTATAGGTTACTTGAGAGATATACGTCGTATCACTGTTGCCTTCTCTCGTGCACGCCTAGGGCTGTACATTCTCGGACGAAGGAAAGTTTTTGAATCCTCTGTTGATCTAACCAGAGCGTTTGAATATCTCTTTGCCAAGCCGGACAAGCTGCAACTGGTTACTGGCGAAATGTGGCCTAGTCAGAGAAGCCTGGAGGCAGAGGTAACGGCTACAGAGATGGAAGGTGTTGAGCATCTTGGTAAGTTATCTTCGTTTAATTGCTAGTGACGCATGGAAAAAGTACCGATGGATTAACGGATGTGATAGGTCAATATGTTTATGAAATGACAAACACTAGAATCAGGGTGTTAGCGGAGCCTAGTGCGAACAATGGTACGGCGGCGGTAGCAGCTTCTGCAACAAATGGTGCTATGGACGTAGACATGGACGCAGATGAAGAAGATGTGGAGGAATAATAACATGGGAGGGGAGACTGGTATAGCGGTTGTTTATGCACATGATATTGTGTTATTGTTGTTGTTCCATTCTCATTACCTCAAAAATGTTAGGATAGTGTCGAGGTGTTTAAATAAATTCTAATGGTTCACAATTTACATTTTTTCAGCTATTTGTAGTTGGGAAATTCGCACTGAGTGCACCAGGAGTAATTATAGTTGGGTTTAGGAAAAAATTGAGCCAATATTCCAGGATTCATATGGAGCCCTGTTGTACGCATACAATAAAACCACGCATTATAAGACGCTCGTTGTGGCATCGATGTGTAATATTGTCTTTATTTATCAAAAGATGGGCTGAGGGTGTCTCCTCGATCAAGAGATTTCACAAGCTCAAAGTGATACACCGATTCGCCAAACCTTTTTACACATCATACATATACACAACGTTCAAAATTGTGTGATGTATCAGATTCACAACATATTCAGACGCGATGCGACAATTTTCAACGCAAACATCACAACGTATTGTAGATACAGATCAATATAACGGGTCATAGATGTCAAATCGATATGGTCTATTTGACTAGCTCTTCTTGCATAAAAGGTTCACCATGGGTTGAACTTCACAGAACTATGTAGAATTGGGAGGCATCAACATGGTAATCTAGGACTGCTACTCTCTCATTGTATAAACATACACAATAGTGTGACTAAAATAAAAATACAATGTCCCGCAAATCGCAAGATAACCCAACTAATTTAATTTGGAGCATATCTCGAATTAGGATCAATACCACAGCGTTTCAAGCATGCCATACTACCAAGAACATATGATGGTGGAATATTTGCCAAAAACTGTGATGGTGTACCACCGTTTAGTTCTGCTGGAAATCCAAGTGTACCATTCAGTACATCACCATTGAGCTTGAACAAGCTGGGAGCGACATTGAGAATCCAAGGATCCTCACTACCGAATGCGTTGACTGTAACTGTTTGGTGGCAGTTGTCGTTGAAAACATAATGGATCGATCCTTGAGTCAAAGCAATCATCTCCCACGCGTTGACTGTTGTAGTAAATTGTTGAGACGGGGCTGCGTTAGTCCATACAGCACCGGCAGTTAAGGGTCCTCCTGAGGCGACAACAACAAGCTCTATACCAGCGTGGTATGTTAGTAAGGAGTCTTGGAGAAGAACAGGTATAAAAGGGGGGCATCTTACGGGTAGCGCGCGGATGGAAATGCGCAGCATTAAGACCGCAAGGCTCAAGAAATCCCATAGCCATAGAGACTCCCGTCCCCACCAATGTAGGGAAGGCATTTCTGTCTGCAAGAATTGCCAAACCTCCCGCACCTCGACTTGCAAAGCTGGAATTTTGGGTTGGATTGAAATTGAATTTCCAGACATTTGTATCGTTTTGAGCATTGAGGAGGTTCAGCCTCGCATTGGTGGTTCGAGCGAGCTCAAGTTGATTGAAGAAGTCATCCGAGACTACATTGTTGGGTCTGGGATTTATGTCTCCAACACAAGGCTTAAAGTTGGTTCCATTACTGTAAGCCCACTTTGACTCAGCGCCTATAGCAGCAACTAGGACAGCGACAGTTGTATAGATGATTTTTGAGAACATTTTTGAATGTTATTTTTGGAGAAGGATGAGAGCCAAAATGCTATTGGTAGGATGAGTGTCTGTATAGCAAAGTAACCTGAGTGAATTCAGATAACCAGAGCACCGTGCGACAGTCTCTGAATTTATATTTCTTTCCCCCTCCTTATTACTCCACTATTATCGACTCCTCAGCTCATCGTACAAACACCAATCAATAGCTAGTACCTGAATTTATAATAGCCTACCATCATGATCAGGCCGGTCCGAGCGAAATCCTGGTAGGTTTACGCGATGATATCATGTACTCTAAGGAAGAGGAACATAAGTTGGTAGGAGGTTTGCGCTCTACGAATCGGTGTAAGCTTCATCATACTGCTAGCTGTCGTTTTATCGCTGAAGGGAAGAAAAACTCTTTGACTCGCAGCATATGAACAGGTTTGTGCAGCGAGGATTGGTGTCAGTACCGTATTGGTATTGATACATACAATGCAATGCATGTGCGAAGTCAAGGATCTTTGTGGCGTTACCTGGCTGAAGTATAGCACGGAGCATGGATCTGCAGATTTGTGTTGTGTTGTCTGGTGTGGTGTGCTACATGCACAAGGATTACATACGCTAGTAAATGCACCCCATCGATGCATCTGCCGAAAACCTGGCGTCTGGATTAGTGGGTGTGCTACACGTGTAACTCTCGTGCGACGGACGTAGTCAAATGATGCTAATAGCTCCATCTACTAGGACAGACACATCCCCGAGAGGGAGGGGAACAATAGTCAGAACCAAGCGAAAGGTACAATTTTAAAAGCGGGAGGAGTCGCGGTGTTCTATGGTAAGAATGAGGGCCGCAGCCACCTATAGCCTTACCCCTATATTCTTCCAGATGTAATATCTTGTTATGTCTACTTTATCTTGTGTTTGGCTGCCATGCTTGTAACAAGCTTCACTTCCCGTCAAAGACCTTGTGCAGCAGCAGCAGCCATCTTGTGACGCGTATGAAAATGGCGTTTCTGGTATCTTTGAAGTTACGCAATTCCTTCTCTCAACGGTTGCATGGAGAAGGCTAATATTGCCCTTTGTGGAGTGGGAGAAACACTGGCCGTGCGCCGCGATCCATCAAGCCAAGTCTTGAGCGAAAGATTTTCCGAAAAGCTGAAATGTGGGATAATATCTAAATCTGAATCACAAGTTGTGGGGTCAATCATCTTCTAAGTATCCAGTGATCATGACCAGTGGTATTAAGCACTTATGTGTACTTCCTTATATTTTCGCAAGAGTTTTGAGGGTCGATAGGCCTGATAGCAGGTTAAGACGATATAAAATTCTTGACCAATTATGTTTCACCCACTCTTACAATCCCA
>Ga0160427_10001828_pt1 | contig 12961 bp, 14 predicted proteins | sample SolpanmetagenomL_FD_108194 | JGI IMG/M metagenome (GOLD analysis project Ga0160427, IMG submission 108194) | Solar panel surface microbial communities from Lawrence Berkeley National Laboratory, California, USA - L | ecosystem: Engineered > Built environment > Solar panel > Unclassified ...
AAACAATAGCTAGGCGCTGGTTTAGTGGAGTTCCTTAACAAATACAGTTATATACTTCCATGAACATATATCAAATATTGTATATTAGCAGTCTGTGTCAATAGTATACATTAATTAACATCATGGTAGGATGCTCAATTCGATGATTCTGACACCCATATATTGTCATAAACTTCGATGCAACCAAGCTTTGGATTGGAAAGATGAACCAAAACTAGTCTGTAGCTAAAAGCTACTTTCGCACAACCAACACAATCCAACCAAGTATTCTATATCCGAAAATAATTCCAATCATAATACCCACCCAAGTGCCTTTTAGACCAGTGTGGTATCCATATTGGTCCAAGACTCCACGGCCTGCAATCTTGCATTCGGATGCAAGCTCGGTTTTATACATACAATTACATCCTACTCCGCAAGAATATACTTGGTGCTGGAACTGATTGACCATCATTCCTTGGAAAACCCATCGCTAAAGTCTCTATCAGCATGCAACAAGTGGAGGCTTGTGATAGTAAAATGACAACTTACCTGATAATCGATAAAGGAAAATGCATAATACCAAAAGACGTTCAAAATCTTTGGAGGGACTAGAAATCCGCCAACACTCATCCATAGTCCATTGGCGAACGCTGTCAAAGCAAGAGCGACAACAAAGTTGGGAAATAACGATGACATCAAAACGACTAAAGATTCGGCTGCTAGGAGATCTAGGAATAACCACATGATCCAGGTAAAAAACGCTTCGGCAGTAGGTTCAAATCCCGACAACCAATATGCCACTACAGAGAATAAAACACTGATGAGAAAGAGGTACGGAAGACCAATAATAAAGTTGGATATGAGAAATGGCGTTGCTCCGTAAAGTCCGTTTGCACGCTCCTTTACAAATGTCGAGCGATCTTCCAGGAAAGCGGGAACATAAGCGACAGCCATGAAACTCATAAAGGCACTTCCGAAAAAGATTCCGTTTATAAATGGTTGTATATCAGTTTGATCATTTCCAAGTCGAAGCCAGACTGTTCCCATCATGATTGCTAAACCGAGATACATTGCGATCCGGATGCCGTATGCCACAACATCACGATAACTTTTGACGAAAGAACGATGGACGAGAACGACTAAAAGTGTGAAAAAGTTTACTTTCTGTGCTCTATGGGTTTGAGAAACCATGTTGGAAGAATTTTGGCTGGCTCTGTCAACTTCCGCATGTAGTTCAGCTGATTGTGTCGAAGATTCCCAATGTTTTTGCAAGTTGTCAAGTCGGCTTGTGACGAATTCTTGATCTTGTGCAAAATCGGTATTCATAAGCTCGAGTACAAATTCTGCTGGGTTGACATGATTGGGGATCGTGTGGCCAGCAGACTTGAAGAATGGTACCATATCAGGTATAGTCCCATAGTAGTGGACTTTGCCATTAGACAGAAGGAGGACTTTGTCGAAGAGCTGAAATGTGGTTGACGACGGTTGATGTATACTTGCAATCACAATCAACTGGAATAATGTTAACGTATAGTCATTGAAGACACAATCGATCTTACATTGTTTTGTTTGGCAATGTTTTTTATGAATGATATAGTTTCCAAACTAGCAACAGAATCCAGTCCACTTGTGGGTTCGTCAAGGAAGAGTAACTTTGGACCAGTTATCAATTGACTGGCCACGCTAACACGGCGTTTTTGACCTCCACTGATACCTTTCCGGATTGGTGTCCCAATCAAGGTGTGTTCTTGCTTACGTAGGCCGAAAGAGTTGAGCAAGTGACGAATACGACTTGTGCGATCTGATCTAGAGAATCCACTAAGCCGTCCCTTGGGGTAAGTATATATCTCGGGCAGTAGAATACAGCAAAAGAAGCAAAAAAGAGAAATACACACTTACGATGAATTAGATAATCTTGCAGCAAAATTTAACGTCTCTCCTACTGTCAAAGAACCAATCAAGGCGTCTTCTTGCTCTACGTAAGAGCTTATCTGACGAAATGCATCTCGAGAATAGCTGACACCATTCACCAACACATTACCATCAATTGTTGCCCCCGCAGAAGCTTCGCGATGAGCGAGTACATTGAGAAGTGTAGTTTTTCCACAACCCGACGGTCCCATCAATGCGCAAATTTCGCCTGTGAAAGATAAAGTCAATAATGGTTTTAGTGATGATATTTACCAAAGCATCATACCAGCTTTAATTGTTCCACTTACTCCTTGCAGGAGAGCTTTGAGTTGTTTTGTTTTGACATCTTTGACTGTGACAGTGATATTCTGCCAGGTAAAATCCTGTATCGTTGTGTTTTGTAGATGCTCATCGCTGGTAGATTTCTCTACATCGTCATGGAAACGATCCTGTGCTTGGAGGGCCGCCATGGAACAAAGTGGATGTTGTCTCGATTGATCAATCTTATCTACAATGACAAGCTATCTTGTAATTTTATGATGGCGGCACAACACTTTGAGAACAAGAGTATGTGATGATGGATGCTCGAAGAATATCGATACACAATCAAGCGTTTGTACCATTATCTTTATATACGAAGTATATGGAGTAAGGGCACGGACGCAACCGGGCTTCAAGTCAGCTCTTTTAGTCCCTGACAGGCGCCGGCGTTCATAGCTTGTGGCTGCAAAAGTGCTCCTATAGCTTAATGCTAATGTAGTAAGCTCGGGCACCTCGGGAATTTCGGGCACCTCCAGATTTCAAGCACTGTCTTTCTGACTGCAGATTGAAACTCAAATCAACGAGAATGGCTCCTTATTTGGATCGCTATGTGTATTCGTAGAGCAGCTGCCGATAATGATAAAATTCGTCTTGGATGAGTTGATGAATGAAAGTCTATTGGCTGGACGCGCGTTTTGTGCCAATTACAATGTAGAATGCGCAAGGCTCAACGTATTAAGATAGGCCACCCCGCAATTAAATTAACATGGTTCTAGCTGTTCTACATTCTAGTGACGCTTCCAGCGCTAGAAGTTGTTCGTTTGGAAATGTCTGAAAGACATGATGACCTCTCTGTTTTCGTCTTTCGTTCTTAATTGCTCTCGTTATTCCTAATCAATAGTTCCATGAATATACATTTTGGCATCTTGGTGCTCTGGCATTACTACAGTTGAGCCACCATAAGGATTTTAACCAAATAGAGACAGGCCCAGCGATATTCAAGGTCGAGACTGACCTCATGACAACTTCAGCCTCCAGCGCCTCATCAGACAATGGCAGCGACGCTTCTAATGCAAACGTTGTGATCTTGCAGGACAAAGCATCTGCCACGAGGAACAACTGGGTCGCAGTGACTAAAGCCTGCGTTTCCTGCCGATTAAAACATCTTAAGTGTGACGGCGTAAAACCGTGTTCAAGATGTAGGATACATAATATAGATTGTAATTTTACAATATCACGGCGTGGATATAAAGGACCCAGAAGAGCTCGCAGCAACATTAATTGCAATAAGACTACAGAAAATACAGCTGGTGAGTATATCCTTAACACAACTTTATGACAAAAACTAAAAGGTGTCAGATTCGACACTACGAATCGAGCAATCTCAGCTTGCGATGTCAGATGTGTCCATAAAGCATCATTCAGAAGATGTTCTCTGTCCACTGTTTTCCTTGGAAATAGATACGGGACTACTAGGTGGTATTTCTACCTTAGTAGATAAGAACACGATACACTCACTAGGCACTACCTGCATGATACCGAAGGATATAAAAAATGCCTGTTTTGATGCCTTCTTTCGCTATATCCACCCAGCACATCCGTTCGTTTTGCCTAAAGCAAATCTTTTGAATATACTAGAGACGCAATCACCACCATATCTCGAAGCTGCTGTATGTTATCTTGGTTCCTTTTATGTTAAATCTGCCCCCCAAACGACATTCCTGGACAAGGCTACGAGCCTTTTGAGTACCAGCTCATGTCCGAAAAATGGGTTTGCTGTACAGGCAAGTTTGCTAGTTGCCATTGGACTGGATTGTAATGCAGACCTGAAGCGCTCGTTACATTTTCTGACCAGAGCTGAAGACATTGCTTTGGAGATTGGAATGCACCAAAAAGAATTTGTGAATATGAATAGTCATGGCTCGACCATTCTGCAAGAGAGCTGGAGAAGGACATGGTGGGAGCTATACGTCATTAGTGGCATGTTTGCTGGTATACATCAGCAAGATACATTCAGGCTGCACGGTGTGTTTTCGGATACCATGCTTCCGTGTGAAGAGGAAGACTACCTAATTAATGTATGTTCACACCTGTATTTCTAACTTACATAATTGATTTTATCATTTAGGCTACTACTTTACCCCATTCACTGAATGACTTCGATGATATGGAGTTCTCTGAAGAAAATATCATCTTCTCCTCTATTACATACCGGATCGCTGCAGTACGCAATCTTGGCAAGGTTTTACAGGCTTGTAACGTTTCATCACCAGATGAGTCTCTGGTCCACAAGGCTGATGCATATTTGGTCAACTGGAACTTACACCTGCCGCCTGGAAAGACACTTTTCAGGCAAGATGGCACGTTCGATGAAATGTTATTTCAAGCACAAATGATCACTAACGCGTAAGTTAGCCATCTGAGAAAATGTACCATTCGTATTGATCGTGGATTAGAAGCACTATCATTCTTCACAGACAATTTTCACAACTTGATTCGGCGCCCATAACAAACATCAACGCATGTGCCGTCCATAACGATGTTGATGGTGGACAAACTCACAATACTCACACAGCGAAGACTCTACATGCTGCTGAAAACATTTCCAAGTTACTTACATTACCTGTCCCATTGACCAAACATACGCACTTTTTCACCTGTGTTGTAACGTTAGCCTCTATCGTACATCTTTCACACTGGGCGGCTGTCAGTACTTCTATCGACGATGAGCCTCTAAAACAGTTCATTCGCCTGGAAATGGGTGCTTTAAAGACTTTAGCTACTGTGTGGCCCTGCGCAAGAAAGGCCAACCAACAAGTCAAGAAAGTTGCTCAAGAGATCTCTTTATCTCGAAAATGGACAAACATGGGGGATTTTGGACTGATTACCACTGACGATGATTTTATAAGAAGTCTTGGTATAGGGGATATAGCTGGTTGAGGAGTCTATTTGAATCACGGTAGAAAACAAACCTTAATCTACTACCTTCGAGAGGCACATCACGGCTCTAACCAGTCTATTTTCCATCTGTGCAAAGGGCAAATGGTTTATTCGTGCGCATTATCGAGCTAACAATTTATCAATTGTATGCGGAGCGCAACAGTTCAATATCCTCCGGCACTTATCTACGCAGAGTATATACCATGGTTGCAACGACAAAGTTTGCCATTGTATGTTTAGAAGCGCTTGAACAATGGGTTTGGCAGAGCATTTCAGGATTTAATTCCTCGTAGCCATATACTTGTACCCTTGAGATATGTATGATTATGACACAATGATCCTAGATCGACATACATAGCGGAATGCAATGGATGGGGGAACTTTTTTGTGTAACGTCTACATCTGGCATCTTAACGTGTGTTATCGTGAGACAAGCACGTGTTTGCAATATTTGCAGACTTGAGAATATTTATGGAGAGTATTTCTGAGCATACATCGATGTTGTGATTTTATTGGTTGATAAAAAGTCAAACCTTACAGGTGATAACGAATTTTCATAATGGATAGAATACCCTGTGTGGTGAAGATAAAAAGTTCAGGTTCCACATGCCTGCCAAGTTACTCATACCCGTTACGGATAGTACGGATCTTGAGTTCACTGGAAATCATACTCTGGCTCTGTGAATGTGTCTCAGAATCTCGGAAGTAAAACAAGTTGCGGATTTATATGTCGAAAGGACTGATATTCTAAGACGTATTACTTATCCATCAGCTTCAGGTGGCCAAGGACTGTGGATAATTCTACCCATCTGTTTGTAGTATATGCACTAGTTTAGTGACGTGGTTGAGGAACTTTGAAATTCTAGGGAAGCAATTGATGCAAAGAAAATGGAATTTGCGGTCTGAGCACTGTTTGGTATTATTTGTGCAGACAGTTAACGTTTTCCGTAAAAGTATTTCACAGAACGATTACAATACATATTTGCGTGTGACTGACACTGTATCGATGCCTTTGTTGTCGGACAACAGTTCGTGCTATGATCGATTGAGTGGACAAAACTGCAGAACCAGTGGAAGTATTAGGATCAGCACAACGGAAACGAAGGAGTAGTTAAGATGTTTATCATTCACGATAACAGTATAATAAAGATTAATGGCATGCATGGCTACACTTTTCGGGTTTGATATAGAAGACAGCTTGAATAAACAATTCAGAGCACACGAGATACGGGGTCCAGTTAGGTAGCTATAGTGCACTAGTGCACATACAACTTTCATCGATTCGTCAATTCAATTTTCTTGCTATGAATCAAGAGAGAACATCTCGGGTTGCTTGTATATAAGACAAGTTTCGGATGAGAAGAAAGGCAGGAAGCGCAAGAGAAATGTCTAAGAACTTCGTGATTTAATGCATGGCAGACTTCTTGAATATGGCGTTCAATTGGAGAGATTAAGTTTGCATGTGAAGCAGACTCACATAAATATCTGTTTGAGAAAGTCTATACGAGGTAAACTACCCTCTTGACCTGCCGTAGTTAGTTCGTCGACTATAAGGGAATTCTGTGTGCATTGTATTTTTAGTGAATTGGTACATTATAGATCTTGATAGAATCACAAATAACTTAGCTTCATCTCTGAACGTTCTTTCTTCTTCATCACGATCCATATGATCCATTCAAGGCATTCATTGACTAAATTTAGGATATCCCTCTAAAGATTCACACAAGTCTATTATAAACTAATTTAATTTTAATTTATAAATGTTCAAATTGAAAAATCGTCAAGAGTCTATACCATTAATTACACAACTCGGGTCCGCTGACTCGATTAGCATATTTGAGTTCTAGTAGGAAGGAATAAGAATCCCTAGAAGATTCGATTCCATAAAAACTCTAATCTGACGATTCAATCCCTCTCACATACAGCTATCAAGAGCTTTTGATGGGTACTATGCTAGACACGCTCACAAGAGAAGATTGTTGGGGTATAGGTAGATATCCGTACTACTATAACTTTAGTCTACATGTTGAGATCATGAAGACACACAGTGTCTATTTGAATCATTACTAGTGGTAAAGTGACTTCCATGTCCCTGCTGCTATGACATACGAAGATCGACACCATTATCTAAAGCGATGGCGAGTACATTGACAACAGTGTACGTATACTCATAGAAAGGTCCTATCATAACTGTGATTTCAAGAGTGTATCTGCAAGACACTTTATCAATATTTTCGCCACTAGTCAGTCAATTAATAGGGACACTACGATGACACTTGTACTATCAGGAATGCGCATCTATCACCCTAACTTGCAAGCAATGGTTGGATGATTTCCTAATCTACATAGATGGTTCTAAAACTGCTGATGATAGATGGTGCTCAAAACTTATAAAGAGAATTTGTGAAGTTTAATATACTCACCATTCTTCAGAAGACAAGGGCGTAACAAAAATAAAATTCTCATTAGAACCTTGTGCAGATACTATGAGGTTGTACAGTCAAACCATCGAAACAATACGCAAAGAGGAGTACCCTCAACTCAAAACAGCGACCTACCTTGACCATGGGGGTACCACTCTCTACGCCAAGTCAGTAATTGAGACCTTTTCACACGACATGACCGCCAGTCTCTTCGGAAACCCTCATTCGGCGTCACCCTCATCACAGCTGTCAACACAAAAAGTGGATAAAGTTCGTGAAAGAGTCCTCAAATTTTTCAAGGCGGACTCAGACGATTTCGATGTGATATTTGTTGGAAATGCTTCAGCCGCTATCAAACTTGTTGCGGACGCATTTGTTGACTCATCAAGGAATGACTTTTGGTATGGATATCATACTGACGCTCACACAAGTCTAGTTGGCATCCGTCAACTAGCAGCACGCTCACGCTGCTTTTACAATGACGAAGAAGTTGAAGAATGGCTCGAGCTTGGAGAAGAATACAATGAATCACTGAGGCTGTTTGCGTATCCAGCACAATCAAATATGAATGGTCATCGACTGCCGATGACATGGTCTGCTCGTGCACAGAAACACCAAAACACATACACTTTACTTGATGCAGCAGCTCTAGTACTCTCGGCTCAACTCGACCTCAGCGATACAAGTGTCAGGGCTCCAGATTTTACTGTCCTCAGCTTTTATAAGATTTTTGGTTTCCCTGACCTCGGAGCCCTGATTGTTCGCAAATCGTCTGCCCATGTTTTGAAAAACCGACGGTACTTTGGCGGTGGTACCGTAGACATGATTGTCAATGGTAGACCATGGCACGCAAAGAAAGAGCAAATCCACGAGCAGCATGAGGAGGGTACTCTGCCCTTTCATAGTATCATCGCACTAGGAATAGCACTAGATATACATGAGAAGCTTTACGGCTGCATGGATAATATATCAAAACATACTACGAATTTAGCAAAGGTACTGCACAAGCGGTTAAACGCATTGCGACATTATAACAACACTCCTGTTTGCGAAATTTATAAACATCCACAGTCGCAGTATGGAAACCCAAAAACGCAAGGTCCAACCATAGCATTCAACATACGAACCTCTGAGGGAGACTGGGTCGGCAAATCAGAGGTTGAAAGGTTAGCAGTCGCTCAGAATATCCATTTACGAACGGGTGGTGTTTGCAATCCTGGGGGTATCGCCACGTATTGTGATCTTGAACCACACGAGATGCGTCGTAATTTCTTTGACGGCTCGCGTTGTGGTAACAATCTTGATATATTGCGAGGTAAACCCACAGGGGTAGTACGTATAAGTTTAGGTGCTATGAGTAGCATGAAAGATGTTGAAAAGTTTCTCGCATTCATCGAAGAGACTTTTGTGCAGGGTGTGCCAACAACCAAACATACAACGGTATCTCCAGAGATCATCGGAAAGATATCAAAATTGAGAATATATCCAGTCAGAGGATGTTTACCTTGGGAGATTCCGACCGGCTTATCATGGGACCTGAGCGATACGGGGTTGTCTTATGATGATGAATGGTGCATCGTATCACCAACATCACATTCGATCTACGGACCTATAACGTGTTCCAAGATTTCTACCTTACAACCACAGTTGTACATGAAAGAAGGGTATCTTACTCTCTCATGTACCTCGAGGAAATCTGTTAAAATACCTCTATGGGATATCTTGGGCACAGAAAGAGTTGTGCTGGCACAAAATGGCCAAACTCGACCAGCTGATATATATCACTCAGAATCATTTGTAAATTTCTTTACGTCAGTACTTGGAGTAGAGAGTACACTGGCACGATTTGCACTTTTGAATGAGTCTGACATCGTGCAAGTACCTTCGCTTGATTGTTTAACCCACAACAAAATAAGAATGAGACCGACAACCCTCATGAATCAAATATCATGCCCGGCATTGGCAGTTACTGAATGTACCATCACACTATCCTCTCTCTTGTTAGTTCACGAGCCAATAAACATTAGTTTATCACCAACAGAGCTCCCGAGACAAAGTAGTGGGTACCTTAAAATCAATCAGTTGATCTTTCAGATTCGACCTATGCATGGCCACTCTGATGCTGTCAGACTACATCTTGTTACACACTCTAATAATCCTTCTCCAGCTTCGCTACGTCCACAAATTCAAGTAGGTGATGCAATACATTTACATCAAATCGTGAATGAAGTACCAAATATTGAAAGACCTTTATCTTCTGATTCCAGAAGGGTGGTAAAGCACAGTAAGATTAGCTTGAGGCTCAAGAAGTATCTAGGAATATGCACGGGACATGTTTATTGACAAGCTTTGTTTAAGCTTTTGTATTCAGCGTTAGAATCATATTTGAACTTGAATGTTTTTTTAGATTTCATTTTTAGATTGAGACATTACGACCATGTCAAAACCGCATAAGCACATTGCCTGCGGTGACGATATGTATACTATAAGCACGCTCACTCCTGATTTATCAATCACTAGTAATACAAGTCAATGACTGAAATCAAATTTGGTTTATCCAGATGTTTGTGAAGTCAAATACTATGCAAAGTGAAACGTAAAATTGCAATCAAAAGTTGAAGAGCTCAATATGTTGAAACCCAAACAAGCCAATAACCACGCTATCTCGGACTCCAAAAACTACCAAAAAAAAGTCTACGATCTAGCCTTAAATCTCAACATTGGGCCAGTCTTATAAGACGTAAACTGATCTGTCGTCTTGTACACTTTCTCACCACCCGACCACACTTTCTCCACTTTACTCAATCTATCGTCTTCGACCATCTCGTAATCATATTGAAAAACGATCTTTGCAACCGTGAGTGTCAACTCCATATAGGCCAAACTTTTCCCTACACACCCCCTTGGTCCAATTTGAAATGGGCAAAATGCTTTCTTAGCCAGTGTCGTACTACCAGTATCATCGTTACTCAACCATCTTTCCGGTCTATATTTGAATGGTTCCGGGTAATATTCTTCGTTGTGATGGATAGCGTAGATGGGAACACCAATGTCAACACCAGCTGGGATGTGGTATTTATTTTCGAGAAGAATACCATCGTTGAGAACAGCGCGGTAAAATGCTCCTGCGGCGGGTGGGCTCATGCGCATTGCTTCGTCGATGCAGGCGCGGAGGTATGGGAGACTCGAGAGGTTGGCGTAGACTAGTTCGTCAATGGTTGTAAATTGATTAAGTTCAGCACGTAGTTTGGTGAGACAAGCTTGGTTCTTATTGAGGTAGTAGAATGTGGCAGCGAGTGCTGTAGACGAAGTGTCGGATCCTGTAGGATTTTGGTACCATTAATATTTCTTCCTTTTCTTCTTCTTATTGTTTCCCTTTCACAACTATAATGTCCTACTATAGATTGTTTTTATAGTCATATTGGGGAGAAGGGAGACACGTACCAGCTAACAACAGCACTCTTGACTCCGCGAAAAGTTCCGCAGAAGAAAAGCCTTGACCAGTTTCTGGGTCCCTAGCTTCACTTACGAAGGAGAATATATCTTTTTGGCCACCTTCATCCTTTTTCGAAACACGCCTATCCATCATTTCTTGGACAGTCGAGAAAAACAATTTCGTTGCGGCAACACCCTTATTTCCAAAGATTACTCGTAATATGTATGGTCTTAGAAGCTCGCCTGCTTTTGTAAGGAAAAACGGCGTTTGGAACCTAAAAGAGGCTTGCGCCGCATGGAAATCTAATGCTTCAGGAATGGAGTGCCTGTCTGTGCTCTCTAGCATCCCAAACGGGACTCCCCACGCGAGTTTGGCAATTATATCGAACGTAAGATAGTTGACTACAGTTCGCATTTCAAAGTCAGGTCATTGCCATTTCGACAGTTCAGTAACATGGAATACATACACCAGTCAGCCATATTGAAGGTATGAGACCATTCATCCTCAGCAGACCTTTCTCCTAATTTACGGCATAGAGTATCTACACGTTCCACGACTAAAGGTTCATATGCTCTGAGCGAAGCGTCGGAAAAGCCTTGACTCATGATCCGGCGTTTACGGCCATGGTCTAGTTTATCGATAACGCTGTGCTGTTGAGGGGTACAGTTAGCATGAGATGACTACTTGATTTAAGAGTTTGGTGTATATATATTGTGATTATTTTGGAGAAGAAACTCACTACGCTGAAAGGCCCGGCGTTGTTTGCACCTATAGTGCGATACGACTCAGACTTCCTCATATTTTTAGAAAATCCATGGACATCTGAAACCTGATATTAACTTCGTCTAAGATATGAGCAAAGATCACGAACACAAACCTTTAAGTGCGGTATCGGTATTTACAATCAATTTGTTTGGACCATATCGGACGATACTGCCTGCAGCGCTGTTAGTAGATTGTAACAAGAAGGTTTTGTATCGAATGGACGTTGTCGTTACCATATTTTTTATGACATTCATATTGGTTATAGTGAATATCTCCAAGAACCGCATGATATGCAGAGTATAGATTGGTTATCTTCGCCAAGATCGGTCCTGGATATTGTGCAAGAGGGTGGAAGAGCAATCTGTATATCACTACCGTTGAAATCTAATTGAGGTGTTAGTGTAGCCTTCTTCATTGTACAACATACGTATATTCACGGCGCATGCTAATAGATCAGTGGTCACTGTTTATGTATATGCTTGCAGAACTTACGTAGATGGCAACACTTGCTATACTTATAATAGCATATTGTTTCGCAGATAAAGACTCGAGTGTATATGCCAACATTTTCCTCCTTGTCTTCGGCTCGATCGATGTATATAGAGGATTGTTGTATCTTAAAATCGCGATTGAATGTGATTTAATTTCGGACCAAGAAACATCACAAGTATAATTGTCAACTTGAAGATTTAAGAGACCTGTAAGGTATTTATAATGGGAAACATGGTATCCAGCCGGGAATTAGTCGTGGGGATCTGTCAGAGCATCATTGCAATTACATTTGGCAGGTTGTGGCCCACTTGGTTTATCATCTTTGCTTGTTTCGGCGCACTAACAAAAGGGCACGGTCTTCCCATGCACAAGCGCATGCCTAGCGTTGGGTGTCTAAGATTTGAGACTATTGCTAGCCATTTTAGCACCGCTTAATTGGGTAGGTCATCATTGTAGGCAAACTACCTACAACCATCTACCATGTCACTTTGGTCTTGCTGATATTTGGATTATATATAGCATAATCTCATATAAGCTTATGATTTTGAACATTTGATTTGCTCCACTTGTTTTCTTCCCGTCCGTTTCTGTATTTGAGGCGGTGTATGGTAGACATTAGGAACATCTCTGTAGATGAAGGAATATCGATGGTGGCGAGGACACAAGCACATTCCAAACATGTCGCCATCGGCCATTGAGTACTCATAAGTAGATTGTTTCTCCGTTACCCAGAAAACTGAGGGTTTAGAAA
>Ga0160427_10001829_pt1 | contig 12960 bp, 6 predicted proteins | sample SolpanmetagenomL_FD_108194 | JGI IMG/M metagenome (GOLD analysis project Ga0160427, IMG submission 108194) | Solar panel surface microbial communities from Lawrence Berkeley National Laboratory, California, USA - L | ecosystem: Engineered > Built environment > Solar panel > Unclassified ...
AAGGCAACGGCCGTGATGCGTACCCTGCAGCGGGCCGGCTCACTTTCCGGCCTGGGCCGGGCAGTCGCCGAGTTTGGCCGGGTGGAGAAAACGCTGTATTTGCTGGCCTACGTGCAGGATGAGGCCTATCGGCGGCGCATCCTGGTGCAGCTCAACCGGGGCGAAGGGCGGTACGCGGTAGCCCGCGCTATCTTCCACGGCAAGAAAGGCGAGCTGCGCCAACGCTACCGCGAGGGCATGGAAAACCAGTTGGGGGCCCTGGGGCTGGTGGTGAATGCCGTCGTGCTCTGGAATACCCGTTACCTGCAAGCTGCGCTGGAGCATGAAGAGCGGCAGGAGCTGGGACAACAAGGAGCGCTTCCGGAAGAAGCAGCACGACTCTCCCCCTTACTGAGCGAACATATTAATATGCTGGGGCGCTACGAGTTTATTTTGCCGGAAAGCATTGCGTCTGGTCAGCTGCGCTCTCTACGCAACCCAGACGCTTGGGAGGTGCCTCTATCGTTCTTATCAGGGAAAGCTCTGCCGGATTAAGCAAAGCTACTCATTTCAGGGTGCAATTCTTTGAAATTTTATATATAAAAAATATTATTTAATATTATGTTTCGGCTGATGTTTGTTCTTCTGTTTTTTCAAATAGTCTTCCAGCGGTTCTAACCCAATATCGGTCCGGCGTTTGTTTACCTTCGCTGGGTCTAGTAGCGGCTCTCGCACCACTAGTCCTGTACCTTGGTACGCTAACTGTGTTCCGTAGACTTGTGGCCGGCCAGCGCGGAGTTCCAGCACGTCCGTTAACGTAGCATAGGTTATATCGTCCGCGTTGTCTTTTTTAACTTCTTTAGCCATCAACTGTTGCACCTGCTGCTGAAACTCCGGAAAGCGATTATAGCGTAATACGAGCGCCCCAAATCGCCGCGAAGTGGCTTGTCCAACCATTGTGTACGTTGGAAAGCCATAGGTAGTCGTGAGCGCCTGCACCCGCAGTTGGTGTCGCTCCAGCGTGTTGGCTAGCTTCCGCTCCAACCTTGTTCGAGCGCTATCACCCTGCGCAACGGCCCATAGCTGGTAGAGAGTTGCCTCCACAGTATACAAGCTATCAAGTGTGCTTTGCAGCTTCAACTGCGTTAGCTTCTTCTGAGCGTAAACAGGGGCCGCTGAAAATACGAATGCCGTGCAGGCCGTGAATAGTAATGCTCGCATAGTAGAGTTGAACAACCAACGATAGTAGTATAAAGCGCAGCAAGTTACCGCAATTTCAGGAGTTTGCAAACGTGAAGGCCCCGTGAAAAAAATATTTTTTTCACGGGGCCTTCACGTTTGCAAACTCCTGAAATTGCGATTAAGTTTGGCCTTCGAATGTAGTCACTAAGCGCTAACTATCACTTTAACTCGCGCCCCTAGTTGTATAGCCTTCGCTCAGCCATAAAATAGTTGCCCCATTGTAAACTCGACTTATCAGCGCAATCTGAGCCGTCGCGTCGCACTGGTTGTTTGCAAGCACTTGCTACTATTACTGGTAAGAATTGCCAGTCTGCTCTCCTCTCTTCCGCATTTAGTTTATTCATTATCCAACTTACATTTTCCCTCGTGCCTAATTGCTTCACTTTTACCAGCTTCCATGTTTATTTCTCCACCGCTTACCCGCTGGCTGGTGTTCCTAGTCGCGTGCTTTGCAAACCTGACCCCCACCTATAGTCAAAGCCAAGACCCAAATGCCCGCGATAAGGCAGTCGCACAGCCACCAAGTGGTAAGGGGCTGGGGACAGCCGTTGTCGGAGGCATTCCAGTCAATCTATTTACCGGTACCGCCAGCCCGGCTTACCCGTTGTGCGAACTGCCAGGCCGGAGCTTAACCATCCCTATTTCTCTAAACTACGTAGCTGGCAACGGAGTGCAAGTAGCCAGCGTGGCCTCCGAAGTGGGCACAGGATGGGCCTTAACAGCGGGTGGAAGCGTCACTTGTGAGGTACGCGGGCGCCCCGATGAGTTCGATACGGAATCTAAATCTTGGCTGACCAGTCTGATTAACCACACTGGCGGCACGGAGCTAGCCAGCAAAATTTGTGAGGGGAAGGATACGGAATACGATGTCTATCATCTCGTCGCCCCCGGCTTACAGGCGGACTTTGTTATTAGAGACCCGGCTAGCAGCCCTTCGCAAGGAGAGGTATATGTCTTAAATGACCGTACTCTCACCATCACCCCAACTTATTGGTCGGCCCCCGCTACGAGCCGCAGAATATTCTCTTTTCTAGTTATTGATGCCCAAGGAACCCGCTACACGTTCGACCAAAAGGAAGACACGCGGGTCCAAACCGAAACGAAGAACCTGCGCACGGGCAATCTCTCTAATAAGGACGACTATACGTACACCGCCAAGTGGTATTTAACCAAGCTACAGGATGCCACTGGCGACCAGATTTCATTCTCCTATCAAGGTTATAATGCTACCCCGGTAAGCTACAAAAGCTACGCGCATGTTACCCACGCTTATTATAAGTGCAATGCTTGGGACCAAAACTGTCAGACAGCTACTCCCTATCCCAACAGCTACCTCGATACTCGCTACGAGACCACAACCACTATTCGACCCACTTTAGGCTATAGCATATCTCATATATTTTCAGCTACGGGCTACGTTCGCTTTTTCCGGGATACACACAATCGCTTGGACGTTCCCGGTGAGAAGGCCTTGGATAAGATAGCGGTTTATGATAAGAATGACCGCGTAATTAAGAGCATTCTGCTTACCTACGGCTACTTTGGGCCGTGGCGTAATATTACGCCCGATGAGGTGCGCCTACGCCTGGATAGAATAACCGTGAAGAGTAGCGGCTGCCAGGCGACCAGTACGGATTTATTTTACCGCGGCATGTACGGAGGAACTGTTTCCCGACAAGCAACCAACCGCGACTACTGGGGCTACTTCAACGACAATTCTAGCGGAGAACTGTTGCCGTTTGTCGAGTCGCGCTATGCTTCCGGGGACCGCACGCCTTCTACTGGCTTAACAGCGCAGAATTGTATTCTGTATAAGATACAGTATGGCACCGGAGCATACACCGAGTTAACCTATGGGCGGCAAATAGACGGCGTTGGAGCAACCATCGGCGGCGTGCGAGTAGAGCAGATTCGCGTACATAATGGCATCAGCACAGCCCAGAACCAGCTGTTTACACTTAACTACAATACGTTCTTCCCTAACAGCGGCACGTTCGCTTCTACTTCCTCTGCCCCGCCAGTGCCCATACCGAAGCTGTACGAGTGGCAGAACGTCCGCTTTTCCACTGTATATCCAGGCCAAAGCTACTACTACGGAGCCGATTTAAATATATGCGATTCTCAGGACGATTTAACGGACAAGTTTCTTTATCGCAGTAGTGATGCCATAGCGCCTATTCCGTTAGATTACATGCATTATCAATGGGTGACTATCCAGCACCCTAATAGCTCCCGGACTGCCTATCAGTTTACTACTACCCAGAATTACCCGGATACTTACAATACAGAATCCGTTAAAATTACTTCCGACCCTTATAATACAAATTCAGGCTGCTATACCTCAGCTGGCGCATTGCCGCTCAAGTATGGCGGTAGTTGCAACGGCGACCCAATGGCCCCGCACCGGGCCGGCGACTACCTCTCATTGCCCCAAGACCAGCGCCCGTATGGCATTATGAACAGTGCTACCGCTAAGCGAGGCTTGGTCTTGCAGCAAGTAGAAGTGGACGCGGCCGGCCGCTTGATAAGTCAGACAACTAATGAGTATGACTTTCTGCAATCCGATGCCACGCCCCTAAAATCGGTGGTAGTTGACAAAGAGCGCCGGGTATTTGGATTCATCATGTACTCCTATTACTATAACGCGAAAGTCTACAAGCACGAGCGAAACTGGATTCCGCTGATTCGACAAACCGCTTTGCGCTACGACCAACGGCGAGGCAATTCGGGGACTATTTCTTCTCAAACTCAAATTACAGAATATGCTTATAAGAATTACTTTGTCTCCAAGGTTAAATCATATAATGTTGCGGGCGGTGATGCCCAAGTAGTCGAGTACCAGCGCGGCAAGGACGCGGGGGCTCCCGCAGTACTCGTGAATGCTCAGAGCTATGCGAGCGTATTTCAGAAAGAAGAATATCGGCTAGATGCCGCAGGTAATAAGAAGGGCTCACTTTATTCGCTTTATGAATACCAGCCGAATGCTAATAACTACGTATGGCCTCTACGAACGGGGACTTGGGATACCTCATCCGGTGTAAACCAGTGGCAATACCGGGTACTGGCAGTTGAGTTTGATGACTACGGCAATACTGTCAACTCACAATCTAGTAGCGGGCTCTGGTCGGGCACCCTCTTGGGAGCTAATAAGCTGCTTCCTATCGCCACGGTAGCAAATGGCAAGTTTGGTAATGGCTCCGTAGTTGCTACAGCCGGCCACACCAGCTTGGAAGAAGACGGCGACCCGGACCAGTGGAGTTCAGGAACCATCTACACAGCCGAGGCCAAGACAGGACTGCGTAGCGTGCAACTCTCGAACTCTAGTAACACTTACGGGCCCGGCAAAACCTTCACCCTGGAGCCCAAAGACCAGCACGGTAAATACTTTTTCTCTTGCTGGGCGAAGGTTCCTCAGGGTCAAGCTGGCCAGTCAAATGTGACAATGGTCACCTATGTGGGCGTATCAAGTGGGAATAATTCGTGGCGCGGGACGACGCAAACGGTGAGCAGTGGCCAGGCGTGGCAGTTCTGCCGGGGCATAGTAGACTTAGATGACCCTACCATTCGCACAACGCTGCCTAGTAACCATAATATTACTATACAGTGCTACCCGTGGATTAGTTCGGGCTCGGGCAACGTGCTCGTAGACGAGTTTCGGTTTCACGCTGAGAACGCCCGCATGGCGACGGCTACCCATCAGCTCCATGTAGGCAAAACCTCCACAACGGATGAGAATAACGTGACCACGTACTATGTCTATGATTCCGAGAGTCAGCCCTTGTTGACAAAAGATGCGCTGGGGAATATATTAAAGCGGACCAAAACAAACTCCACGGCGACCACGCAGGAGATTCTCGCTACAGTTGCCCAGACGGGGGGTAATGCGTACCCGAATACCGATGCGACATTTACCGCCGCCGCTCCCGACTGCGCTTCCAACATCAACTATACGTGGAACTTCGGGGATGGAAGTACCGCGAAGGGTAGCGGTAGTCAGACGCACGCCTATGCCCAACTCGGTACCTACCCGCTCACGGTAGTAGCCGAAGCACCTGGTTTCAATCCCGTAGAGAAAACCCTGTCCGTGCAGGTAGTAAGCCCACTGGGTGTTTATGCTACTTATTACGGGAGCACCTACATGGATTTGTGCGACCCCTACGGGTCAGAATATGGCGGGGGCGGCCAGCGCGACGCCAGCATCACTGTTCAACCGCAACAGGGCTGCGGCACCTACACCTATCGCTGGGAAACGAATGAATATACCTCCTGGAGTAATAGCTGGGGCGGCTGGGTGGACGCTAACAACTACAGTCCGACTTTCAGCTACTACCACGGGTCGCCCCGGCAGTTGCAAGTCCGCTGTACAGTAACGGATGCCTGCGGAAACAGTGTCGTCTACCAGGACCAGTTCTATACCTACGCAAGCTCCCCACAGTGCGCCACCGTTATTTACTAGCGCTTACCAGTTCGTCTATATGAAAACCTCGATTTCATACTTGCTGCTGCTCAGCTACCTATGGCTCGGCGGAGTTCTCGCTTGCCAAGCGCAGGTAACTGTCACGGCTAGCGGGCCTACAGTGTTGGCCCCAGGTGGGACCGTTACGTTGTCGGGCCCCGGTGGGTATAGCTCGTACCGCTGGACGCGCAACAATGCGGACGTGGTGGGTACCCAGCCAACCCTGCCCGTCACCACGCCCGGCTACTATCGGTTGCAGGTGGTCAATGGCGGCACGGCCACCGTCTCGGACGCTGTTCGCGTCACCGTGCGCCAGGGCGCCGGCAGCCCCGACCAGAACTACACGCAGGAGGATGTAGTGTTGAGCGAAGGAATTGTAGTAGAGAGCAACATTGACTTGGCGCAAACTAAAAGGAAGCGTACTATCACCTACGCAGATGGATTACTGCGGCCTACTCAGAAGATAGAAGTAAAAGCCAGCCCAGGCAATAATGATGTAATACAATTTTATGATTACACGGCAACCGGGCAGCAGCCACGGCAGTACCTCCCCTATACCAGCGGTGCAGATGGGCTATTCAAGTCCAATGCATTGGCTAATCAACAAGCCTTTTATTCTAATTCGGGACCAGGAAAAGTTGCTCGCGAGACAAACGGATTAACATACAGTGAGTCGGTATTTGAAGATACTCCAAGTGGGGGTGTCATTGAGCAGGGGGCCCCAGGCTCATCAGGACAGATTGCCAAGGATGGGAACAGCAATTCTACTTTTCAAGGCCACACGAAACGCACGCTTACGCGCGCAGTTGGTGGAGGCGAAGTAGCCATATGGACCTATAGCTCTAGTCCAGATGGTGTTATTGGCACAGCTTCAATCAGTTTTTCTTCCCCTAACTCACTTACTGTCACACTCAAGACAGATGAAGACGGTAAGCGGAACTGGAAGTATACTAACATGTTCGGCCAAGTCGTGGCTGAAGAGGTATTGGCTAGTTCGGGTGCATGGATTACTACTGCTTATGCCTATGACCAAGCTGGGCGAACAGTTATGATTATGTCACCTGAGGGTGTAAAGCGAGTCGCAAATACTGGTGAGCCGATAACCAGTGATTTTATCTCACGCTGGGCCCATTTATTCAAATACGACCAACGAGGAAGACTTATTTGTCAAAAAGTACCAGGTAGGGCGTGGGAATATTTGGTATACGACCGCTGGGACCGCCTAGTAGCCACGCAAAATGGCAATCAGTATAAGCAGGGCAAATGGAAATTTTCTAAATATGACGAACTGAACAGAGTCATAGCAACTGGCTTGATTAGCAATTCGCGTACACGTGAGCAACTCACTGCTGATATAGAAAATGCTATTTCTACCGGAAGCATTGGACGTTATGAAGTGAAGTTGGACAATATTTCGGCCTCCCTTCGCCTCGGATATAGTTTAAATAAGACTTGGCCTGCAAATACAACAGGCAGTGACTTATTAGTTATAAATTATTTCGATAGTTATGAATTTCTGAATACCTATTTCCCTTCATTACGCTATACTCAAGAGTCATTGGCCGATTTAATGAGTCCAAGTCAGCCTTCCATATTCACAACTAGTCTTCCTACGATTAGCCAAACTCGCATCCTAGGTTCAAATAGTTGGCTGGTTGCGGCAACTTATTATGACGATAAAAGCCGAGTTATTCAGACTTGTAAGTCGAACCAATTAGGAGGATTCGACAGGGTTACAGCTGAGTACGATTTTTCCGGCAAGATACTTAAAACATATACCGCTCATAATGTGGTGAATGGAAGTCCAACTCACACGGTAAGATACCGCTATACATATTACGAAAATAACAGTGCTAAAGACCTCTTCGCTTGGTTCAACAAAAAGGATGGGACTATTGAACTACTACTATCTAAGAAGGAGTACAATGAGTTAGGGCAATTAGTTGACAACAAACTGGGTATTAATCTAGGAACCGGCAATTATCTCCAATCCGTAGACAATCGTTACACACTTAAAGGGCAACTTAGTCATATCAACAATCGTGACCTGCTCAATGGAGTAGATTCTAACGATGATACTGATGCAGAGCCAGACTTGTTTGGATTAGAGCTAAAATATGACTCTGACTTGCAAGTCAACGCTACTACAGCTTGTTATAACGGCAACATTACCGAAAGCATGTGGAAAAGCAAGCGTGATAACAAATTGCGCAGTTACGCCTATCGCTATGATGGCGCAAATCGCTTAACGGATGCGAAATACGCGGCTTGGGGAGCAGGTTGGATTGATGAAAAAGATGCTATTAGCGCTAATGGCAGTACCGGCGGCATTGGACGTTTTACAGTTAGCGACATTCAGTACGATTTAAACGGTAACATTCAGCAGATGAACCGCGTTGGTCGGAGAAATACTCCGTCCCCAAATCAATTTGTTTATGGTCCAATTGACCAACTCAGATATAATTATGGTAGTGCTGGTGGCAATCAACTGCGTTCCGTAGCAGACCAGGCTGGGTACTCAACAGCTACTAACGATTTTGAAGATGTAATTAATACAGGTGATGAGTATGTCTACGACGATAATGGTAATCTTATTACAGACTTAAACAAGGGACTTAATGTCACTTATAATGAAATAGATTTACCGAACTCTATCGGAGTTGGACGCTTTCAAACTATTTCATTTACCTACTCAGCTACCGGAGAAAAACTAAGTTATTCTGTAAATCAAAACGGCGCTGTCACTACCGAGACTTACGTGAACGGTTTTGTATATACAACGGCTGTTGGACCGTCTTTGTCCGTGCCTACTCCTGTAGGTCGAGCGCTTTATGGAACAACACCAGATAATACAACGCCTCACTGGATTCAAGAATACCATATACGAGACCATCTAGGCAACTTACGCATTGCGTTCCGTGATGAGGGACAGGCTCCCGTTAATAATCGGATTGCAACGATGGAACTTGCTAATGCGTCAAAAGAAGAACAGGATTTTGATAATCTTACTTCGACCCGTGAGTTAGACCCTGCACACGCGCGTACTGGTGACTATGCTACTCGTTTGAATGCCGGACAGAACCAACGCATGTTTGGCCCCAGTTCTTCCGTTCAGCTACATGCTGGTGACAGCTTACACTTCGAAGTCTATGGGCGCTATGATGTCGCTAAGAAAGTAGGAGTTTGGCCTATACTAATACCGCTGGCAGCGAATACGTCCACTCCCACTCCTACTGCTGAAGGTGGACGTTCCGCTGCTAAGGGGGTTTTCTCCAAGTTGGTTGCCGGCATTGCATTAGCTTGGACGGTATTACCTCATGTGGTTCAGCACCAAGTAGCAGTGCCTCGGGCAAGTATCAAATACGATTTCTATGATAAGGACAGTACCCTTATCGCGTCGGAAGTAAAGTATTTGGAGAGGGATGCGGCCAATAACTGGCAACAACTAGAACTTGGCTTCAAAGCACGGCAAGAAGGGTACGTAGTAGTATCCGTACAGAATGCAACTAAGCAAGACGTGTGGTTTGATGATGCCGCGCTCCGCACCACAACTACGGAGTTAATCGTCCAAGAAAACCACTATGACCCCTGGGGTCAAAATTTGATTGACATTGAAGTAGCAGGCGCCCCTGACTGTAAACAGCAGTATGGTAGCCAAGGCCGTATTGATGGTGCTGGTCTAGAGTGGATTGACCACGGAGCCCGCTACTATGATTCGCAACTTGGACGCTGGCATGTACCTGACCCTGCTAACCAATTTTCGTCGCCTTATGCAGGAATGAGCAACAACCCGGTCATGTATACTGACCCGGATGGACAATTTGTATTCATTCCTATTCTTATTGGAGCGGCAATTGGGGCTTATATGGGTCACCAGATTGGACAAGCTGCCGGAGCAAATGGATGGGGCATGGCTGGCTATATAGTTGGTGGTGCTGTAATCGGGGGATTGTCAGGCGGCTTGGCTAATGGAGTTGCTACTTCAGGCGCAGCATTTGCTAATACGATGGGAATTTTTGCTGGCTCTTTTACCAATAGCGTTATGATGAATATGCTCAGCGGTGGAAGGACCGGTGTCACCATTGGATTTGGGGCCGCTTCATATAATTTCAACCAAGAGGAATGGGGCTACTTGGGCAAGGATGGTAATTCGACAATGGATAATATTGGTTATGGTTTAGGAGCTATTTCTAACATCAGTGACGGCTTAGCTGGGTTACATCCAGGCAAAGTTCAACTCAACACGGAACATTCTGATTTAATTGGCCATAGTGCCATTACAGAGGTTGGAGAGTCCAACCCAAATAATTCCATTATATCTGTTGGCCCAACTGAGCCAGGAAAAGTTATATTCAATCCTTTTGCCTTTAAAAAAGGTGACAGTAACTGGCCAAATCACACACTAGATAAACTAGTTTGGAAATCGACAGTCAGTGGCGTAAATAAAAATACGTTATACAGCTTTAAAAGCCTATTAGATAGAGGCGTCAACTATAACCTGTATGCTAGCAGCTGCGTTAATAATACAGCTCGAGCACTGACATTGAGCGGTATACCAGCAATCGGTATTCATCCGTTTATTTTGGGTGCTGAGATGTATCTACGTGGGTTAGGAGTGAGGCCAACTCTATTTTCTTACCATCTGTATACTAACAATTGAGTGCTATTCTGCGACAGTGAAATCAATATTGATTTCACTGTCGCAGAATAGCACTCAATTGTTAGTATAATTTGTTTTCTAATCTATTGTCTTTAACTCAAAACTTATAATGGAAATCATTGCTGTTTTAATGCTGCTAATAAATCAGCAGCATGCTCCTAGTACCATATTAGTTGGGAAAACATTTTTATGGAATGTTTATTGCGACCCCAATAAAGAAATTCCTGTCATTGAAATAGGAGGCATAAAATATGGTTTACATGACAGTCTATTAATCAAAAAAGTAGATGGCTTAGGAAATGTTATTTATTCGAGTAATAATGGAATTCTATATAAAAAAAATAATGAATTTCACTATAAAAATGCTTTACTTAAAATAGAAATGCCGTTGCGTTCCACCCCTTATTCTGAACGAATTGACGCTCAAAGAAAAAACATATACGCGATTAATGCCTATAACGAAGTTCATAAATTAAAATCCAATATTAATACTACATATGTATTTAATTGGAATGTAGACTCAGATTATATGTACTATAAAAATAATACTAGTATGGGGGGGGGGTATTTGCCAAACTATTTAAAAAAGTTTTATGATAGCTTAAAGTAGGATTATAAAAAATATTATTTAATATTAGATAATTATCAATTTATTTTCTCCAGTTCTGCGGTGCTGGTGTGTATATTCTAATTGAACCGATACAGTTACTACTGCCTGCTAATGCTTAATACCTCGAGGAAATGTTTACTACAATCGCTTCCGTTTAGTAATAGACCTAAGGCCATTTCTTCAAAGGGAATTCGTAGTTCTTGAAACCTCGTCCAACCGGGCGGGGGTTTTGTTTACCCAAGGAAGAGGTTTAGAAACGATAACTCTTACTTACCTGCTACTATTGGGCAGTCACTGGAGCTACTAGCCGCGTGGGCCGATACTTGCTCGCGGTGGGTTGTGTGCTGGCTGTCGGCCGTGCGGATATCTCCGAAATTATACTCACTACCTTGTACAGGTCCTGAGATGATACCAGTTCATTTTGGGGCTGATTATTAATGCCGACTACGGCCCCTATTGTACTAGCTAACCCAAGTTGCGGCCTATAAGCCAGCTTGGTGTAAGGTGTGGGCAAAAATAAAGAGGGTGATTTTCAGGGCAAATCCCTGGGCCGTGACCGCGTGAATCTGCTTGGGAAAGCGGGCGGTCACCTGACTGAATGTGGTTTCAATGCTTTTACGAAAGTATTGTATCAGAAAGCTTTGTGCGAGATGATGCGGCCGTTTGCTGTTCTGGCGGCGCGCACTTTGTTGCTGACTGCCGCTGGCCTCGTTGAAGAGGTCTTCGGCTACATAATCCGTATAGCCGGCATCGGTGTAGAGGACACTGCCGGCGGGCAGGTCCAGCGGTAAGCCGCGCCGGCCGGCCTGCTCGGACTCGCCGCCAGCCGCAGGTGGCGGGCGGCGTGTTTGCCGGGTGGGTGAACCGGATGATGTCGTCTAGCAAGCAGTACATTGCAACGGTCTGTTCGCGCATGGTTGGGGCGGTAAAGGGAGGTCAGAGACCCTAAACCTAGCCTGTTCACGCCGAACAGACTTTTTTTATGCCCCGACTACGCCGCAACTTGGGTTAGCTAGGTCTTTCGGCAGCACAATGCCGTAGCTGGTAGACAAAGCTAACATTTTTTAAACGGTCGTTTGGAAAATGTTAGCTTTGCCCCAAACCTCCTTTTTGACCTCTCGCTCATGCTCGCTGCCCCAACTCCTCGCCCCTATTTTGCTTACTACCGGGTCTCGACCCAAAAGCAGGGCGCTTCCGGTTTGGGGTTAGAAGCCCAGCGAGCGGCGGCGCACAGCTTCGTAGACGACCCGACCAGCTTGCGAGGTGAGTACATCGAAATCGAGAGCGGCAAGAAGAATCACCGACCGCAGCTGCTAACTGCCATCGCGGCCGCCCGGCAGGCGGGCGGGGTCCTGCTTATCGCCAAGTTGGACAGGCTCTCGCGCAACGCGGGTTTCATCTTCACCCTGCGCGACGCGGGGGTAGAATTTATGTGCTGCGACATGCCGGATGCCAATACCCTAACCGTGGGCTTATTTGCCGTGCTCGCCCAGCACGAGCGCGAGACCATTTCTAAGCGCACGAAGGATGCCCTTACGGCCAAAAAGGCGCGTGGTGCGCGGCTGGGCACGCCAGCGAACCTCACGGTGGAGGCCCGGCAGCGGGGCCTGGCTGCCCGGCAGCAGAACGCCCGCGAGCACCAAGCCAACAAGCAGGCGAGCCGGGTAGCCACCTTGCTAGCAGCACAGGGGCACAACCTGACCCAGATAGCCCGCGAGTTGAATGAAGCGGGCTATCGGACTCGTCGGGGTAAGGTGTTTCATCTGGCTACGGTACGGCGACTACTTACTCGAGCGGAGCAGAAGCCTGCGACCATCAACGCATAATATTAGATAAGCAAACATTTTCTATAATCTTAGCGGGAATTTCTGTTCCTACTCTTGTGCTACCCCTATCACTGCGGGAAACCGGTCTAGCTGCTGAAGCCAGGGGCGCAGTTTGGGCTCAATCCAAGCGATAAGCTGTAAAATTTCTGGTGTTGCCTCTGCAGCTGGTTTAGCCGCCAGCGAATGG
>Ga0160427_10001830_pt1 | contig 12957 bp, 18 predicted proteins | sample SolpanmetagenomL_FD_108194 | JGI IMG/M metagenome (GOLD analysis project Ga0160427, IMG submission 108194) | Solar panel surface microbial communities from Lawrence Berkeley National Laboratory, California, USA - L | ecosystem: Engineered > Built environment > Solar panel > Unclassified ...
GACGTTCGCGGTGTGGCTGGGCGAGCAGCGCTGGGTCCCGCGCTTCACCCGGGCCCGCGTGCCCGGCGCCTACCTGCGCGTGCTGGTGCCGGGCGACCTCGTCGCCGGCGCCGAGGTGCGGGTGCTGGACGTCCCGGCGCACGGCGTGACGATCGCCACGGCCTTCGCCGCGTTCACGACGGAACCGGAGCTGCTGCCGCTGCTGCTCGGCGTCCCGGAACTGCCCCGCGAGGACGCGCAGGCCGTGCAGCGGCGGGTCGCGCCCTAGGGCCTCACCCCGCGAGGTGCTCGCGCAGGCACGTCCCCGTCGTGGTCGACGACGCCGCGAGGTCGCGCGGGGTGCCCTCGAACACCACAGTCCCGCCCCTGGTGTCCGCGCCCAGACTGAGGTCAGCTCTCCACCTCAACCGGCGGTGAGTGCGGCCGGTTGAGGTCCTCTCAATCACTCGCCTCGACATAGGCGAAAGATCATCGAGGCCGTCCGGCTCCGCGTGACGCTCACGGAGCGTCTTAGAACCGACCGGTTGTGAGACGCGGCAGGGGAGTGATCTTGGCACCCAGACACGCCGCCTCAGAACCCGTGTCCATAACCGGCGTCTCACCAACAAAGCATCAATGCTTTCTGAGACGGTCTCGGCCGTGTCCGCTCACCTGCTCGGCTACGCCCGCGTCTCCACCACTGCCCAGGACCCCGCCCTCCAGCACGACGCCCTCACCGCAGCCGGCTGCTACCGGGTGTGGACCGACACCGCCTCCGGCGCACTGACCGCACGCCCGCCCTGGACGACGTGCTCGAGCGCCTCGGCCCCGGGGACGTCCTCGTTGTCTGGCGCCTGGACCGCCTGGCCCGCTCCCTGCGCCACCTGCTGCAGCTCATCGACGAGCTCACCAGCAGGGGAGTGGGCTTCCGCTCTCTGACGGAGTCCATCGACACCACCACCGCCACCGGCCGTCTCGTGCTGCACCTCTTCGGTTCGCTGGGGGAGTTCGAGCGCGACCTGCTGCGTGAGCGCACCGCCGCCGGGCTGGAGGCCGCGGCCGCCCGCGGGCGGCGTGGAGGGCGGCCAGCCGTGATGACCCCGGCCAAGCTGGCCGCGGCCCGAGCGCTGCTGGCCGACGGGCAGCACTCGGTGGCCAAGACTGCCGCCGCGGTCGGCGTCTCACGGGCCACGCTGTACCGGGCCCTGAACCCAGCACCCTGATGTCCTCAAGCGAGGGACCGCACGAGGCCCCCGTCCGCGACGACCATGACGGACAGGTCTACCGAGACGACGTGGTGCGCCAGCAAGTCAGCCGTCGCGTCGGCGGAGGAGCGTTCCACTAGACGGTCCCCCCACGTGCAAGGTCCTCGGGGCCGCCGAGCTGCGGCACGGCCAGATAGCGCCGCAAGGACCATGCCACCTACTGCTGTAAGTCACAGCCGACCAGTCCCCGGAACCGGCCGAAGATCACAGCCTCCATGTGCGAAAATCTCACACATGGACAAGACTCTGTTGGGTCAGCGGCTCGCGGAGGCGCGCGAGCTTGCCGGTATGACTCAGGACGCGGTCGCGAAGGAGCTCAAGCTCGATCGCGCTGCGATCTCGCTCCTGGAGCGGGGCGACCGCAATCTTCGCGTGCCTGAGTTGGTGACGCTCGCCGGGCTGCTGGGCCGACCATTGTCGTTCTTCGTTGAGCCGCCGGTTCAGGCCGCGGTGAACCGGCGGGCCGCGCCGCACGCCGAGCATGACTCGACGCTAAGGCTTGACGTGGAAGTCGATCAGTTCGCCGGTGACGTGCGGACAATGCTAGAGATGGGGCTGCTGGCATCTGCTGACAGAAGCCCATCCGCGAGGACTCCTCGGACCCACGTTGAGGCCGAGCGGGCCGCAACCAAGTTCCGGCGCGAGGCCAAGTTGGGTGAGGGTCCGGTAGGGGATTTAGGTCAAGTGTGCGAGATGTTCGGTCTCTACACATGGGCGCCCGCGCTAGGTAGGTCTGGCCCAGACGGTGCGTGTGTTGAGGTCGAGGCCCATGGCCGAGTTGCCGCTGTGACCGTTATCAATGGCGACGCCGATTCTGGCCGGCGCCGGATGACGCTGGCGCATGAGCTCGGGCACTGGCTATTCGGCGACGCTTACGACGCGCAGGCGGGTCTCGACGCCGAGAAGCGGATCGACTCTTTCGCGATTCACTTTCTCGGTCCTCGCTCCGGCGTCACCCGCGTTTGGCGCGAGCACAGCGAACGTTCTACGCGCGATCGAGCACTCATAGTCGGCGTCGAGTTTCGCCTCTCGTGGACTGCCATGATTGGCCAACTACGGAACCTAGACCTTATTACCCATAAAGAACGAGAACGACTTGCATCGGACGAGCCGAAGCGGGGCGACTATTTGCGGCTTGGTCTCTCGTGGCCGGACGAACTAGCGGCGCCTTACCTGTCGCCTGTCTACGTCGCAGCGTGCCTCAACGGGTATACGGCAGGGGATCTGACGGCGGCGCGGACAATAGAGCTGCTACATGGGCTCATAACCACCAATGACCTACCGCACCGGCCGGACGACAAGCTGCGACTGCGGCGAGCATTTGAGGGACACGAAGCCCTGACCCGATGACCGATAGCGCTGCAGCTTGGGTGGTCGACACCAGCATGTACACGCACCTATCCCGCGCGGGATATCTAAACCTGCTTCACCAACTTGCTCCCGGCGGAATCGTCATCGTCCCCACCGAGGTGGACGCCGAAATCCAGAACGGTCGGAATAAGTATTCTGGAATTGTCGACCCCGCGGCGCTGCCTTGGGTTAAGCGGACGGTCCTGACAGAGGATGAGGAGTGGACGCAGCTCCAGGTTAAGGCTGCGCTCGGCGGTGGCCCGCTCGAACACTTAGGTGAGTGCGCGGTCATTGCGTGCGCGCTTCACCGGGGACATGTTGCGTTGCTTGACGAGCGGGCTGCAATTACTCAAGCCGATCTTCGTGGCGTCCAGGCTCGCGACACGTTGTGGGTCGTGATCGAGGCTTATGCGACCATCTACGGCGAAAACCGAGACCAGGCCATCGCCGTTGTCGATGCACTACTTGCCACCAACATGTACCTGCCGATCGAGAACGGAATGAGCCTATTCGCCCATGCCTACGAAAAGGGACTCCTTCCGAGGGACTGAGTGGCAAACCGAACCCTAACCAGAGGACCCCGCTGAGACGCCCCACCTGAACGCCGTCCATTGACCAGCTCCGACAAATATTTCATTTTGTCTTTACCGCAAGTGACACCATGACGGTCATTACGGTGTTGATCCACGGCCCGCTGATCAGCATCCTGACGCGTCCGTTCGGGGCAGCTGGACGACCCGCTCAGCCAGGTCCTCCAGCCCGTGCAGGCGCACGGTGGTGCTGGTCAGCGCCAGTCCCGCCTGCGGCCAGGCGAAGCTCAGGCGCAGGACACCGTCGACCGGCAGCTCGCCGATCCAGTACGAGGCGTCCTTGCCGTGGATGCGTGCCCCGCCCTGCCCGGTGTCCTCGTCGTTGGCGTAGATCGGACCGTCGGTGCCGACCGGTCCCCGCCGGCCGTTGATGTCCACGAGCAGCTCGGGAGCGGAGTACGCCGACTCCGCGCTCTGACGGCTGGCGAAGCTGCGGTAGCGGCGCACGTGCCCGTAAGACCAGCGCCCGAGGTCAGCAGCTCGCTCGGTGTCGGTGCGCAGCACGAGAGGCAGGTGCAGCCCGTCGGGGTGGGCGAAGACGCAGCGCAGCCCGGCGGCGATGCCCTCGGCGCGGGCCAGGACGAGGGGTCCGTAGGCGATGACACCCAGCTCGTGCGGAGAGCGGCGCGGCGCCCACAGCGGTTCACTCACCTGCGGAACATGACTCCTTGCAGCCACCAACCGCAGGTAGGGCATCCGGGACAGGGTTGCGAGTCACTGAGCAACGGCGCCTCGCGCCAGCACCATGCTGGACCGCCCACGTCTCGGAACCGAGTGTTTCCGGGACCACTACGGCACTGCCCTGAGTCGGCACGGACACCCCGGCTTACCTCGTCACTTTTCCTGGGACGCGCAATTCTCCAGACAGATCCCGCCCGATGCGCAATGATGTTGCGAGTGACCGACGACAGCACAAAAGCTCCCGAATTAGAAACGCTTGAACTAATGAATAACGAGATTAGTGGGCGACTAAGCCGTCAGTCCGCCGCACTGTCGCAAATCGATACCAAGGCCGCCATCCTGGGCGGCCTCGCCGTCGCCGGGACCCAGTTCCTGGCATCTAAGACGCCTGACTCGACCGCACTTCAGGTTTGGGCTTTTGTTCTTTTTGGGATTGCCTTCGTGACCGCCGTATTGACTTATTCTTTAGCCCGATTCATAGACGTTCCATATCCAGATAAACTTATTGACGACTATGTATTTAAGACTAAAACCGAAATTCTTTCAGCGTTGATTACTACGCGGGCCGATGCTTTTGAGAAAAATGCTGGTACGGGCCGCAGGAAAGTAACATTCTGGTGGGTAAGTGTTGGCGCCCTTGCCTTGGCAATATTGCTCTCGGTTCTAGCTATGGTGCATCATGGATCGCATGAGCAACCCGACCCCAAGCCCTCAGGACGAGCAGTCGTCGAACGGCAGTGACTGGCGCAAGGAAAAGCTCGACAAGCGCCTGCAGAGTACGGATACGAAGAACCACCCTGACGATCCGTCCAGGAACGCTTAAAGCCGTCCTCACTCATAGCTCGCGTCCTGTTGGCAGCAGCTTGGGCGGCGAAGCCTGCCCGGGTGAAGTGCACGGAGTAGTAGCAGCCTCAGCACGATGAGTGGTAATTAGGCCGCCTCGTTAGGTCGAGCGCTCCGACTCGTAAGGGAGGCGGGAAAAGTGAATTCTCATCATACTTGATGGGGTATTCGCAACTATCGAGCGCGAAGCATGCTCGTTGTTTTGTACGGGTGTCGACCCGACCTGATGACACCCTCCCATGACATGTCATCGAAGGGTCGACGGAAAGTAGTCACCGCCGACGGCATGGCCGAGGTTTCGGTACAAGGCACCGTAGTGAGCCTCCGAGACCCGCTCGGTACACCCCTGCAACGGTCCTTGCCGTACTGAGTCGGGAGGCAGTCCCTCTGGTGGAGCACTAGCGCCGAGGCCGGCGCACTCGGGAGAAAGCCAAGATGCCTACCCTCCGCCCGGCCCGGTTAGCACAGTGATGGAAATAAAGAGATTAAGGCCCGATTCCCGACTCTACCTACAGGCGACCAACCCGCAGATTTTATTCCTCATACCTGCTCTGAAGGTTGCGAAGTTTATTAACTTCTCCTAAATGTCTTTCAGAATTCTTTTGATCATCCGTTTTAATTACTTCGGGCAAGTAAGTAAGGGCATTTTCCATGAGGTTTATCCAGCTACTTACCTTCGCTACGTCGAGTTGGCCTGGAAGTTCAACCTCGAGTAGTTGTCCATTGACTAAAACCTTGGCGGGATCGTACGGGTCATAGTAATCTTTCCAATCATCATTAAAAGCTTCTCGCTCCATGGGGAACAACTCCCGAGACAGTTGCAACTTGACCACGAATGGGCCCTTAAATGCTGGTCCGGCCACCTCCGGATTGGGGTCTAGCCAAAAGTTTACTACTCTGGGATCACTCATAATTAAATAACTCCTCAGAGGAAAATCGTCAGCTGTTGGCTTGCTGGAAGCGCACGATCAGGTCGTGGCTCAGTCGGCCCCGCTCAGAGACCTCAATGCCGTGCTCCTTGGCCCACTCCCGTACCTGCTGGGTGTCGGGCCTGTCGCCGGTGGACTGCCCGCCCGTCGTCTTGGACGCTGCCCGCTTAGTCGCCGGGGCGTGGCGTCCGCTCAACTTGCGGGCGTTGTCGACGTAGCGTGCGACGGACTCGCGCAACTGCTGGGCATGCTCGTCGCTGAGGTCGATCTCGTAGGTCACGCCGTCGACGGTAAAAGTGACTGTCTCGCTCGCCTCTAAGCCGTCGAGGTCGTCGGTCAGCAGAATGCGCGTCGTCTGGGCCACGACGTCCATGATGCCGTCGGGGCTTCACTTCTCCTCGTAGACACCACGACCGCTGCGCGGCCATCCCGCGCGGTGCGCAGGCGCACCGTCGTCCCGCGCTCAGCGCGTAGTCGGCCCGCCGTGTCGCGCAGCGCGTGGTCCCACTCACCGCTGCCGCTCACCGTCGTGCAGCGAGGCTCATCCGGGCCTAGTGTCCCAAAAATCAGTGTTTTTGGGACATCAGCTATCGCTTGATTCTTAGGCGCGGAGGAAGCGACGTCACGGTCACGGCCGCCCTTTTGCACGGAAGCCACGTTGGGCAAAGATCACCCATGGTCGTCGCCACGGCTACGGTGCATGCGTGGACTCGACACTGATCACCGGCATCGGCGCGATGGCCGTCGCCACCGTCGGTTTGATCATGCAGTCTCGCCAGAACGAGAAGGCTCTTGACCGTGCTCAGCAGCAGAACGATCAGGCCCTTGTCGCCAGCCGAGACCAGAACAAGCAGGCCCTCAACGCGGCGCGGGACCAGAACACTGAAGCCCTCAAACGTGCAGACGAAGCCAACGCGCAGGGCCGCAGGGCCTCCGCCCAGCAGCGGGTCTGGGACCGCTTCCACTGGTCCCTGGAGCAGGCCGTCACTGCCTCAGATCCCAAGATGCGCGGGGTGGGGTGGGCGATCCTCAGTGAGCTGACCGGGGATCCCTCGGTCACGGTGGAAGATCGGAGGATGATGGGGTTGGTCATGCTTAGCCTGGCACAGCTGGGAGTCACCCCGCCCGCTGGCAGTGGGCCCGGAGCAGGAGGTGGACAACAGTGAGTGCAGAGGCGCTGTTGCGCGAGGACGTCCTCGCTGCGAAGGCCATCTTGCGAATGCTCGACGGCACTGGCGAACCCGTCCCTGACTACTTGATCAGCCGGGCCAAGCTAGACCCGATGCGCTACCCCTGGAACGCTGTCGACTCTCCCGAAATCAACGCCACCCACCCCGGGTCGACCCAGCGGGGAGACGTGAGACCGGATTTTGACGTCTTGCGCGCAGCGGCACGCGCGGCGCTGCACCACTCGTACGCCCCGTATTCGAGCTTCCCGGTCGGTGCGGCTGCACTCGTTGACGATGGGCGGGTCGTGTCGGGGGCGAGCGTCGAAAACGCCTCCTTCGGCGTAGCGTTGCGTGCCGAGGACACGCTGATCGGACAGCTGCAAATGACCGGCGGTGGCAGGCTCGTAGCCTTCATCTCCATCGACGGCGCCGGCGGCCTCGTCCTGCCCGAGGGCCGCAGCCGACAGCTGTTGTTCGAGTTCGGTGGCCCTGATCTCCTCGTGGACACCCCGCGCGGAATTCTGGCGATCTCCGAGTTCCTGCCGGACACGTTCGACTCGCCCGAGCTTGAGGCCCCTGCCCAAAGGCCACTTAGGGACATTCCGCCGCTGGGGTTCTGACACGAGAGCGGGGAACGTCCCGGGCGCGGTAGCCGCCTCTTCGGATTAGGCGCTCCCGCAATGACCCGCTGCGCGGTCATTCCGCGGTGCACGGACGCACGGTCGTCCCGCGCTCAGCGCACAGTCGGGCCGCCACGTACGCGACATGAAGACGCCCACTCACCGTTGCAAATCACCATCGTGCAGCAAGGCTTATCCGTCCTAAGCGTGCCGAAAAACAGTACTCCGGACGCGATCGACCGGCGACGTCGAACACGATCTACTGCGACCAGGGTCTAAGATTACCCCCGGAAGAGCAGCACACAGGCTTTTGGAGGCAGCAGTGCAGATCCGGGAGGAGCAGCAGCTCAACCCAGTCGCCGACGAAGTTGGCGCCATCACTGCGGTCGTCCGCCCAATCCTCACCGGCCTAGTTTATGGACTTAAGGCCGACGTCGCCGCCAGCGAAGGCGGCTACGACAAGGTCCCACTGTGGAAGCTTCCGCGGCTCTATCGGCCGGGCGACGGCGACGCCGGCATCTGCTTCGAGTACGCCGTGCACGACGCCCTGAACAACCAGCACGCTTCAGTCATCGAGAGAGTCGGCGACGCCCTAGCCATGTGCAAGGTGAAGGGCGATGTGGCGTCCATTCTGTTCGGAGTCGAGAAGGCTGGCTCGCAGCAGCTGATCGAGACCGCCGCCGCCACGCTCACCGACGAGTCCAGGCTCATGTCCGGCACGCGGGGGCAGCCCGTGAAGTTGAAGAAGCACTTCTACTCGGTGGCAGCAGCCTTCCGCAGCAAGCCGGCCCGCCTGGCCCTTCCGTACAGCATCAACGGACTCTGGAAGGCAGATCTGTTCCTTGGATCGACCGGTACGGATCGGTGGGTCGGAACGACGGTCAAGAGCAATCTTCGTGATCTTAGAGGCGCCGAGTGCAGTCGAACGCCCTCCCCTGCCCGGGAAGTGGCGATTCAGCCTAGCTGGCCTCATCATCTAACCTGATTGTTTTGTCGCGACATCTATTGAGTGCCACCAGAGGTACCGGCTCGACTTGACTTATTCTAAGATAAGCCCACAAAGGCGCTCAGGTACTTGCAGACTGCGACCCTCACGACCTACCCTAGAAGGACATCAGAGGCAGGAGGAACGGAATGTCAAAATTAGAAATCGGGGCAGGACTGCTGGCCATCATCGAGCTACTATCAAAGTTACCAGTATGGATCGTGATCACGCTACTGACCTGCATATTTGCATGCGGGAGGACGTATATAGTAGTTAACGGCGAACACAGTGCCGAAGTCATCACCGCCCTAAAGAACTAGGATCACGCGCACCACCTAATCAAGACATTAAAAACGAGGGGCCCCACGGCAGTCAGCCGTGGGGCCCCTTTCACGTCTGTGCTCCTATCGCTCTTGACGGACCGTCTCATCCAATCCAACTTCCGCGCAGACGTTTTTAGTGCCCGTTCGGACACTTTTGGATCAGTCTCGGTTAGGTCACGATGCAGTGGGTGCACCATGTAGGCCGAACGGGTGACCTTACGGTCCCGTCATGGGTCTTTGGCGGGGGTTCGCGGCTATGGCTGCTGCGATGGCAGTGCTTTTGGGGTGCATTGCGTGCGGTCCGGAGGACGACGAGGCCGTGAAGGACTGCCATCCTGTCGAGCAAGGTGATCTCATGGTCACCATTTCGTTCGGATGCGACCAGCCCGGAGTAACCAAGCTTTATACAAACCCAGCGGGAACCAACGGAACGCTCGTCGCCTTTGGCGACTCGTATGCCTCCGGCGAAGGCGCCCCCCAGCCAGTTCTTACGCAAAACGATAGCCCTTCTATCATTCCCGAGCAAGACACTTTTTGGAAGAAAGGGACAGATTACGTCCCTGGAACCGATTCTGAATGGAACCGGTGTCACCAGTCACTCATGGCTTACGCCCCCCGTCTTGCCCGAGAACTCGGTCTCACGCTCGACTTCAGAGCCTGCAGTGGGGCCACAACGAACGACTACTGGTCCGAAGACTCTGACGAGAACCGCCGGTTGGCTGAGGACGGTCCGCAGTTGCCTTCGCAAAAACGCACTCCGGGCCAAGATACTGCGGCATTACCTGAGAACACGAAGCTGGTGACGGTGGGCTTCGGAGGAAATAACCTTGGATTCTCGACACTTGTCGAGAAATGCCTACTGAACGGATACACCGACGTTATCCGCAACCCTATTATTCAAGATATCTTAAAACAGTTCAGTTGCGAAGCTTCAGTTAGAGCCGCTCAAGCGACGGCCGGGGACAACTTAGGCGTTAATCGACCCAACACGGACCCCACCAGCTTGGAAGGTGTCTTCACGAGCCTGGAGGAGTCCGCCCCAAAGGATGCCCGCGTCGTAGCTGTGACGTACCCGCGACTTTTCCCAAGTACGCCCACGGTGGATTGCGGCATGGGGTCCGGATCTGGGGCGACGATGACCGTGGCTCAACAAGTCGCCATCAACGACTTCATGAATGACTTGAATCGGTACATCGCGGAGGCAGCAACTCGAGCAGGCATTGACTGGGTCGACACATCGAGCATCTTCGATGACCACGGGCTGTGTGTGGACGAGTCGCCTGACCCTTACGGTGACGGCGAGGGACGTTGGGTCAACCGGTTCCAAGCTTTTGATGAGACGGGGATACGGTGGGGTGACACGCAGAAATTTCTGATCCCCGAAGGCACCAACGAAAGCGTCCACCCCAACATCTTTGGGCAGGAGGCCTACTACCAAGCCATCCTGGCTTGTTATTCGGATCGAAGCAGGTGCGGCAAACTTGACGCCCCGCCGCCCGTCAACATTGCTGCCTTTGACTGGAAGGCGATCACGTATCCGTTAGCTGGTTGCCTCACCCGCGAAGCGTTCTCTAACGGTGACGTCAGCGGCCAATCTGCACAATCCTGGGACGCGGAAACCGTGAATCCTGTCGCTGCGGACGTAACAGGGGACGGACTGCAGGAAGTCGTTGTGACCTTGCAATGTCCCGCTTCTACTTCATCGTGGCCCGATGTGGGCTTCGTCTTCGACATTACGAAAAAGGAGCCGAAACTCATCCTGACCATTGATGATCTGTACTTTCGAGGAGCGACGGCAGAGACGGGCGACGGGTTTATTGCCATGTCAGGCCCCACCGTCAGTGAAGGGGACACGCTAGGTGGCGCCAAGCATTGGGGATCCGTGCGATACGCCTGGAACGGTACGGACTTTGATCAAGTGAGCCTTGTAGAAGTGAACACGAGCCAGCCAATTCAATGGACCGGAATCTCGGATGGAACGCACTGGGGATACCTACGCGGAAGTACCGCTGACCAACTATTCCTCGACGATGAAATCCCAAGCAGGGTGCCTGGTGCATGCGGGACAGAGCCCGTGCCCGCGGCGTGCAATAACTACCAGTATGAAGTTGACGACCTAGTGCGCGCCGTAAGAGTGGCTCCCCACGCCGTGCTACTTTCCACTGACTGGGAGTCGTTGAACACAATTTCGACTCCCTATTCAGAATCAGCCACAGCTTTACGCGAGGGCCAAGATTCCCTATACAGAGTCGTGGTAGTCGGAGGCCAAGTAATGGAGATGGAGCAGCACTTCTATTGGGACTAAGCGGCTCTCGGCCGTCCTGCGCGCCTGGAGGTCAAGATCCGCCGCCGTCCGTCTGCTGCTCGCCGACGCCGCTGGTCTCGACGGCCGAGCATCCTTTACGCGGCCGGACGGGTGGCATGGGACTGATGCCGGCCCATCGCAGCACGCTGTTGGCGCGGGCGGCTGCCTGCCGTGAGGACGGCGTGTGCGGCAGGGCGCACAGGAAGGCCTCGGTGCCAGGGTCGCTGACCTTCCAGTGCCCGGACCCTGCGGCGAGCTCGACGGCGTAGCCCTGGGCGGCGACGTGCTGCAGGACGGGGCGGATGGTGGTACTGGCGCCTCGGAAGTTCCCAGGGTCTCCCGTCGTCGGCACGTCGGGGGTCGTATGGGCAGCTGAGTCCTCAGGTGATGCGCGGACCGCGGCGCAGTCCCTGCCCACTGGGGCGCTTGGCGAACGACTTGCCGCCGCTGTACTGCTCGGCCAGGTCCGCCAGGGCCAGGTCGATGGCGTGCTCGAGGAAGCGGCCGGTGGTCCACTCCCCCGGCAGCACGCACAGCGCATCACGGGCCCGGTCGGCGTGCTCAGGGCTGACGTAGCCGTTGAACTTGACCGGCTTGCCCGGGTCCACGACCTTGGCGGGCTCGACGACCTCGGTCGCGGGCTCGGCCGGAGCCTGCACGGGCGCCGGTGCGTGCGTTGGTGGCGGTCGTCGACGCCTTTGACACGCTCCGGGGCTTCCCCCAGCAGCCGGTCCGCGGCTGAGCGCAGCACCATCTCCGCGCCGGGCTGGCCGGTGAGGACCTTCTCCGCGACCGTCAGAGCGATGGAGGCGGGCACGACACGCAGGCCGTCGATGACGGTGGCGGTGGTGAAGACGTCGGCCAAGCTCGGCCCCACGTCGAACAGCTCACCGTCCAGCTCACCCGCTGACTGACGAAAGGTTAGCGGCCGCGGCCGCTACCTCGAGAAGGGGCATCGGGTGCGCGGTACGGACGCGCACGTGCCGCCGTCTTCGCCGCGTTCTGCACCTCCGCTTGCGTCGGAGCACGACGCCGCCCGCGCATGGGGAAGGACACCTCATGCAACCGCTGGACCTCCTCCATCCGCTCCCGCAGGCGGCCGCGCTCGACGATGGCCTCACCCGCTGCCTCGCCACCACGCCGGCGCTGAAGCCACCACCGGTCATCGCCTGCCACCTGAGCAGCGACGACCGCGGGCAGCGCCTCGAGTTGTTGCGCGGACTGCTGCGTAAGGGCGTCGCCCCGAGCCTGCTCCACCCGCCGCTCGTGGTGGGCCCGGGTCTCCAGCGTCTTCTTCGCCACCTGCACCGGTGGTGCTGCGACCGGCGTCTCGAGGAGCGAGGCGACCTTCGACCACGACAGGCCACGATCAAGCTGTGAGGCGCGGAACCACACCGTCGCACCGTCAAGGTCGACGTGGCCGGGCAGGGTGAAGGAGTACCCACTGACCCGCCCCGTGGCCGCGGTGTTGGCGCGGTAGCCCACCCCGACACGCTCCAGCGCGGTCTCGAAGCCGTCCCGTCCCGCACCCGCCGCGGCGTCGACCGCGGCACGGACCCGCTCGGCCAGCTGCACCCGCTCCGGCGCGGTCCCGGTGCGCTGACCGCGCCGCCACTCCCCCGCCTTCAGCTGGTGGTCAGGCGTCCGTTGCGTCTCCGGCGTGGAGCGTCGCGGTGCGGTGGTCAGGCCGTAGTCCTGCTCCAGCTGCGTGCACGCCGCCTGCGCCTGGCGGTAGTCCTACCGGGCGTGCCACACCTGCCCGTCGAAGCCGACCCGCGAGACCGCGATGTGCACTTGGTCCTCGCCGTGGCGGACCACCACCCATGGCTGACTCGACCCGGGCTCCGGGCTTGGTGGGGTGACGAAGCCCATCGACTGTGCGAACGACGCCGCCGCCCGCGCCCACTCCGCATCCGAC
>Ga0160427_10001831_pt1 | contig 12956 bp, 22 predicted proteins | sample SolpanmetagenomL_FD_108194 | JGI IMG/M metagenome (GOLD analysis project Ga0160427, IMG submission 108194) | Solar panel surface microbial communities from Lawrence Berkeley National Laboratory, California, USA - L | ecosystem: Engineered > Built environment > Solar panel > Unclassified ...
GGTACCCGTCAGGACCAAGGCATCTCCTTCTAAAGTGCGGCAACCAAAGGTCTCTTCGTAGGTGACATGCCACCGTTGCGATCCACTGCTCCCGCTGAACTCGGCTGAGAGCACTGTGCCTTTGATGACTGACTGCTGAGCCTTCTTCATTACCCAGGCGATGTAACGTGCCCAACGCGCATGGTTGGGAAATGGCCTGCCACGTTCCACCCATTCAGTATGAGCACCCGTGGCAACAAGAAAGCTGAACCAAGAATAATTCGTAGCAATTTCCCGGCTGACTTCTGCTTCGATGGCGCCATCGCCTTCCGGCGGATACGGAAAACCAACGTCTTTCTCGCCGGGGTTGCAGAGCTCCAAGTCGCCATTGCTGAACCCATGACCTCCCGTCCATGCGGAGCCGGGGATGTGCCTCTCTATAATCGTGATTTCCGGAACTATGTGCTTGGACTTGTGTCGACTAAGAACCTTATGCCAAGCGGCAGCACGGGCCGTGACGGCTGCTGCCTTGGGCCCCGCACCTACGATTATAATCTTCATGCAACCTTTTAGCTGTAGCACAACCTTTAAGGAAAGGTGCCTCGGACCAGGATTTGTTAGCCGCAGTAAGACCTCGACTCGCAGGGCAACTGAAGCAAATCACCTCAGCTGGTTTTTTCTTGATGTCAGATCAGCACCGTCCGAACCACCCCAGCACGACCTCCAACGACCGGGGCACCTGCAGCAGCCGCCCGCCCGGCAGCACCAACACGACGCCGTCGTCCGTCTCGCACATCGCCGACACGGCCCCGGCGGCCAGCGCATGCCGCCGTCCGTCGATATCGCGGACCACGACATAACGTCCGATGCGTTCGCCATCGTTCCAGCCCCCCTCATCGTCAGCGGCAGACATCGGTGTATCCCCAGGTCCGCAACGCATACAGAAGATGTCTGCGCAGCGAGGGTACGAACTCCGGCAGATCGGGACCGCCCAGCTGATAGACGTGGCCCGACCGGGTCCTCACCAGCCTGGCACCTGTGTCGATGCACATGATCGGCGAGGTGATCCACACGTTCTGCTCGGCCTCGCGCCAGCCCAGGACATGGATCTCCGGTGCGCGTTCCCCGGCCATCGCAGTGCGACCAGAGTCCACGCGGTCAGGATGTCCCAGGGCGTCTGATCAAGCAGGGTCCCGACAAGCGTGGTGAGCTCGGCTTGTTCGGCACGGCCGATCTCCACGGTCTCGCGGTGGTAGTCGGCTCGGAACAGCAGGCCGGGCCGCCTGTGATGACCGTGCTCGCTCAGATGGCGTTCCACCTCGTCCTAAATGGACGTCCAGGTCCGCCACAGGCTCTCGGCGTCGGGCAGGGCGCGGTGTCGCACTCGCCGCCGGAGATGCTCGATCTCCTCGGCGTGGGCGACGATCTCCTAAGCCGGACGATGACCGCGTTCCTCTGCCTGCCAGTCCTCCACACGCTCGTCGGGAACGAACAGGTCAAGCAGCGGTCGGCACGCCCAGCTGTAAGCCAACCGAACGTCGGCCAGAGCGACGACCTCGTCCCTCTCGCCAAACTCGAACAAAGTTTCCAGCCAGCGTGCATCGAACCCGGGTGCGTCGGAGAACACGGTAATGCCTGGTGCCGACAGAACCTCGGCAACCCGGGCGGCGACCAAGGAAAGGGGCATGCCATCCCGGATCAGCGTCTTCATGCTGATCCCATGGGTCACCTCGCTCCGCGTGTTCCAGCCTGGGGAGCCACCGGCCATCCACTCATCGTGAGGCCGGATCAGGTGGCTCTCGCCCTGACCTGCTCGTCAACCCAGCCGACCTCGACCGGATAGCTATCGACCGACAGCGAGCTTACCCCGAAGTCCAAGAACATCAGGCGGGGCGGGCCATGATCACTTAGGTCGAGAGGATGTGGGGGAGTCAGCGAACGGCGGAGCTTGGGCATGATTGAACACCTTTAGAAATGGGCAGCGGGAATGGGAGCAGCAATGGCGTGCTCCCCTATTCGCTCGGCCCTGCTCACGGTGTGCTTGCCCAACCAGCCGTCCTTGCCAGTGCTCATCGTGCGATCGCTTTCCAACTCGGCAGGTCGTCGGGCAAACGGAAAACGATCCCGCTCATGGGCAGATGACATCCTGCGCGGCGCAACCGCGGATGATCTCTTCCGCCTCGGCGCCGTCGAGCACGCGCCGCCCGACGAGAACCCGGGCAAGGGTCGCTTGCGTCCTAGGACACAACAGTTCGCGTGCATCGGTGTAGGCAGCATCGAGGCGGCGCCGAACTCGGTCGGCAAGCTCCGGGTCGGCCACCAGGCGTGCCGCGAGCCTTTGCCCCGCAGGAGCACCTGTCCAGATCAGTCCGACATCCTCATCCAGCCCCTGATCGGTGACCGCACGGACGACGCTCTCAGTGGCTCGAGCCAGGTCGCTGTCGGCGTGTCCGCCCGCGCCCGAAGAGAGTTGCCCCAGGATCTCATGCTTAGCCGCCCTCCCGGCCAGGAGGAACAGCAGGGTTTCCTGAAGGTCGGACTATCGCGTGAAGTCCGAGTTCGGGAGATTTGCCATCGTCGAACCAGCCGCGGCGCCGATTTGCCGCAACGAGATGCCACCCAGGCAGCCCGGGCGGAGGATGGCCACCGCCACCGCATGCCCAGCCTCGTGCACTGCAGCCGTCCACAGGTCCGCAGGCGAACGCATGCCGTCGTTGTCCAGCTCGTCGTCCAGGTCGGACAGCAGCATCGGCCGCCCAGAGAACCGGGCACGCCGCCGCGCCCCGCGGACCAGCCGCTCGCAGTCGGCGCCGCTCATGCCAGCTGCAGCCAGGGCGACATCGGAGAGGTCGGCGGCCGGGATGTCCTGTTCCCCAAGATGTTCGCGCAGGATGCGAGCCAGTGCGCCGCGGTCGGGCATCCGTGGCGGGAAGCAGCCTCGCGGCCCGACCTACGACCAGGCGATCGCCGATTCGAATGCCGCGGCATTTCCCGAGGCGGTCATCCCGGCGGCTGCGAGGCGTTCGGCGGATCGGAGCCGGGCGGCGTAGCGGCGAAACGCCGCCGCAAGGCGAAGGGTGAGCCATCCGTCTGCCTGCTGGTCCGCGTCGCGGCGGAGGGTCGCGCAAGGGAAATCTCGCTTTACGACGCTTTGGCCGCGGCAGGGCATATCCGCCCGCTCGGCGCCGAAGCGCTGGAGCAGTGACGCCGTGCCTGGCTTTTTCCCGGCACCCCTACAGGACGAGTTGCTCTACAGCGTCGTGACCCGCCACGGCGCCATGGCGGGTCACCGCTCCGGCGCTGCGCTGATAAGGGACGTCTTCGGGACCGCCGTTGGCATCGCCGCCGTCGACCTACCGCGTGGCATCGACCATCTTCTCGGCCTGCTTCCCCCAGGGCACGGTATGTCCGCCGATGGCATCATCGACGAGCACACGCTCCATCCATACCTGTTCCAGTTCGCCGCTCCGGTGACGGCTCAGTCGGTCCGGGACGGCATGGCCGGGGGATACGTGAGCCGACCCGCTAGGCTCGGCGTGATGTCCGGTGCCTTCCGGACGCGCGAGCGCCTGTTGCTCTGCCCGGCATGCGCACGCAGGGATGCTGCCGCCTGCGGCTTCGGCGCGTGGCGGAGGGTTCATCAACTCCCTGGCGTCTTGGTTTGCCCCGAGCACGGCGTGTCACTCCTGGAAAGCTCTGCTGAGTGTGTCCATCGCAAGGGTAGGGCGGCCCTGGCGGCGGCCACCGCCGACACGGTTGCAGCCGCGAGGCGCATTGAGGTGCCTCGGGCGGCAAGGGCCGTCCTGCTGCGGGTCGCGGACGCGAGTGCGAGGCTGCTCGGCGCCGACGCGCACCTGGTCGGCCTGGCCGGGCTGCAGCTGCGGCTGCGCGGCCTGCTGTCCGGCTACAGGTGGAGCCGCGCTCCCAGCCTCCTGAACACGTCGGCTGTGATAGAGGCTTTCCGGCGCAGCCGCGAGGTTCGGCACGTCCTCGATGCGGTCGGCGCGTCCCTGACGGACGGCCAGATGGCAACCGCGCTCAACCGCCTGCTCTACCGGGAGCAGGCCGCCAAGCATCCCTTGCTGGTGCTACTGCTTCTTGAGCTGGTCGGAGCTTCGGTAGCCGAGCTGGCCTTCGATGACGTTCCGGGGCAAGATTCCGAGGAGTGGGGCCGGGACGCGCAGGCCGGAGGCGGGTCGTAAGCATCGGAAAGCGGCCCGGGGAAGGGAGACGCTCTCGTTCCGGCCGCGGTCGTTCAAGCAGGGGCCGATTGCACCGGGGCGCCGACAGGGACTGCGGCGGAAGTTCCGGCCGTTCGCCCCGACGGAACGATGCCGACATCCAGACGCGGCCCCCGGTGGAACTGCCTGCTCGTCGAGAGGTTGCCCGACCACCGCGTCAGCCTTCGGGCGATCGGCAGGGAGTTCGGTCTTGCGCCGGTAACAGTCATGCGTCACGCCCGGCGACTTGGCGTGTGGCGCGACGGTTGGAAGGATCGGCCGAAGGTCCAGCTCAGGGCGGACACCGTCGGCGCGCGACTGCTCGTCAGGCACAGGGCCGCTTGGGTCGAGTCCGCTCGGCGAATCCCGGGGTTCCCGCCAAGCTCATGCCTAAGGCGGCATTCAACGCCTACAGCTACCTGATCCGGGAGGACCGCGGGTGGCTGGAGCGGAACCACCCGCTGGCCCGGGCCCAGGGCGGTGCCGCGGTAGACTGGGAGGCGTGCGACCGCGAGTGGACGGAGAAGGCGCGGACGATGCTAAGCGAATCTGTGCGGGAAGGGGGTGGCGGGCGCATGTCGTGCGGCCGGATCGGCAGAGGCCTGGGCGCGTACAGCATCGTCATAAAGGAGATGGCGCGCCTGCCCATGCTGGCCGAGCTGCTAGCGGAGGCCGGGGCGGACGCGGCGGGCGGGTAGCAGGGGTCGCTCCCAGTCCGCCGGAAGTCTATATCTCGGGGTGTGCGCTGAAGCCGAGGTGTGCCGTATCGTAGCGAGGAACCGATGGTGCATTCGTCATTGAACAGCGGTTTCGCGATGCCGGAGATGCTTTGTCCGGTTCAGTCCCATGGATCCCTACAGACCTTGCTGGTGCGGCTCGAGGCGGAAATACAAGTTCTGCCACTTCCGACGCGAGCGGCAGCAGCCTGTCAGCCCCTTCGAAGCCGCCAAGGCGATGCTCGCGCGGCGCAAGCGGGGCCGCTGCTCGAACTCCCCGACAGCCGGGACGGTATGCGGCCAGGCGGTCACGGAGGTCCATACCGTGCAGAAGCGCGGAGCGCTGGCAGCAATCGCCGAAGCGGGACACGTCCTCGACTTCAAGCCAGCATCGCTTGACGCCATGATCAAGTAGGGGGCTGCCGCCACCAAGACCCGTCGGGCTCCGGCGCGCATCCACGTTTCCCGGCTTCTGCAACGAGCACGACGCCGTGTTCTTACCTATCGAGGGCAGGACGGCGGTGTTCGACCAGCAGGCGGCGCTGCTGTTCGCCTTCAGGGCCACTGCGCTGGAGCGCCACATGAAAGAAGCCGAACTCGCGGCGGTTCCGGACCAGCGCAAGTTGAACAAGGTTTTTCGTTCGAGAAGCAGGCCTTCGTGCAGCAGAGCCTACACGCGAGGGAGATGGGCGTGAGGCGGGGCTTAGCGGACGTCGAGGCTTGGAGGGCAGCCTACGAGACCCGACTGCGTTCTGCGGACGCGAGCGATGTCCGCTTCCTGGCGGTCACGTTCGATCGGGTTCTACCAGTCGCCGCGTGTGGCGCCTTCTCCTCGGAGTTCGACATGCGCGGGACCGCTCTCCAAAGGCTGGGCAGGGACGGGGACGCGCTAGAGCATATGACAATGAACGTCGCCGTGTTCGAAGGCCGGACCTCGGCCGTGTTCGCCTGGCTAGGGATGGATGAGGGTCCGGCGGCCGCTTTCGTCAAGTCGTTTGCGGGCCTGCCGGAGGACAGGATGGCAGACGCGGTCGTACGCATGGCACTTGAGAACATGGAGAACGTGTACGTTCGGCCGAGTTGGTGGGAGGGTCTGGATCCGGACGCCCGAACGAAACTTATGGCTTCCGTTTGGAACATCGCGGGAGGTCATCGGGGCGGACTGCCTTGTCGACAAAGGGTCGTCGTATGCGGCTGCGGAGGTGGTCGGCATCACCTCCGCGTAGTCGGCGGGACGCCCAACCCGATGTAGCCAAGGAAGATGCTGGATCAGAACGAACAACTCGCGCCGCTTATGGCACGTTTGATTTGAGACAGTCCCGGCCCGGCGCGGCGACCACCCCAAGCCTAATCTCCCGCACAACTTCGTTCTCACGAGTTATCCATCCGCCGCGCTGCAGCAGTTTCTAAACGGCGACCGGAACGCCAGCGACCTAACCGGCCTGGGCGATTGGTGAGCAGCCACAGGCTGTTCTGGGCCGCGCTCATGGCGGTCTCGCCATCCAGCCGCGGCATAAGCGGCTCGCCCGTCTCCCAATCGCGTCGACAGTCGACTAGCTCCGTCAAAATGTCCGCTCTGATGGACAGCGGTAGGCCGCGCAGTCCGTTACCGTATATGGCGGTAGCCGTAGATTGGTCGTGTGTCGATGAGCTCGATGCTGTTCACCCGCCGACTGCCCTGGTGGCGGCGCTGATCAGGAGGCAGCCTGAGTTCAGCCGATGTTTGCCCTTGCTCAACCCTCCTTCGGTGGCCAAATCATGAAGCTAGCGGAGCGAACGAAAGGGCTCGCGACGTACTATGGATGAACTTGCCACGGTTCGGCATGCGTTGCCGCTGGTATTGCGCGCGCTAAAAGCCGGTTTCCAGAACTACGACCAGCGCTGCCTATATGCGGCAGTCGGGCTCAAAGAGATTCTTCGTTAGGCGGGGCTCGACGCCATCGTGCATGGCGGCGACTTCCTTTCCCTCGTCGTCTCTAAGGACGGACGGCAGGCCACCATGCAGGGTTACGGCAACGCGGAGGCTGTTGGCGAAGTCTCGCACTACTGGGTCGAGACGCCAGGCCTGCACCTCGACTTAGGGCCACACCTGCTCCCGAGAGCCTGCCGATTTCCGGCAGCCGAGATTCCATTTCTTGCCTGGCGCAAGAGCCACCCGCTGCCAGCCGCCCTCCGGTATCGAACACGAGATCGATACGATCCGTATGGGCCCATGACATTCCCCGATGACATCGCGAGGCGCATGGAGCTATTCCTCGCCGATGTCGCCGCACGGTGGGAGGCCCGACAGGGATCGCTACCTTCGCCCACGTGGTTCCTCATGGACGCACAGTCCTTAAGGCAGGCCGCCACACGAGACATGTGGGCCCGCGGAGTGGTGCATTTCGAGCGTAGGAGCGGGTCGCAGACGCTGCCTTTCTAGATACCCGCACACCTGAGGGTGGAGTGATCATCGGCGCACAGCGGCCATGACCTGGCGCAGGTTCGCCAGGCCGATATCGGCACCGACGCGAACGCAGGTGCCATCCGGAAGCGTGATCTCCACGCTGGTGTCCTCGGCCGGGACTGGCGTAGCCGCTGAACGAGGCGGCGGCAACGCCAATGGCGGGTCGGGCGTGATCTGCATTGGCACGAACTTCGGCGTCGGTTCCGGCAGCAGGTCGCCGCGCCCGACCTGCTGGACCAGTTCCACAGCAACCCGCGGGTGACCTCGTGCCGACGTGTCAAGGCGAACGAGGCGCCAGGCTCCTCCGTCTCAGCGACGATCCGGAGTTTCTCCTTCAACCGCCAACGGCGTCGACGCTCAACCCCGGTGATGATCTCCATCCAGCATGCCCCTGATCTTAACGGCACCCATACGAGCGCTGCTAAGATCACCCACCCGCCTCAGCCAGGATAGGCGGTCGTCACCGGAGGGATACTCAACGCCGACAGGCTCCAGACCACAACGCCTTGAGATACGAGACGGGACGGCTAGCGTGGTTTTCGGTGCGTGGGCATGCTGGCGACATGAAGCTTGGGGACACACAGAGAGAAAAGCGGTGGGCCGTCATCATCTCCGACGGCCGCCACAGCTGGCTTGGTCGCCACACGGATCCAACGGAAGAGGAGATCACCCATACGGCCGATCAGCTGTCAGCGCAGGGCCTGACTGGCTGGCTGGCTGTGACCGAGGGGGTGTACTATGAGCCGACCCACCAGATGACGGCGTTGATGGTCCACCCGCTCTCCGGCGACGGCGACTGGGAGGCTGCTTGGGCGGCCTTCGTTGCCCGGCGTGCAGAAGTTATTTGAGATCTGGGGGGATAGCTCCGCCGCCGAGTCTAGGGGTAGGCCGGTAAGGATTTCAGCCGCCAAAATGATTAATCGGCGTGCTGCAAAAGAGCTGTTGTTCGTGAAATGAACGGACACCTTGGCGCCTCGATGCTCTACATTGAATTCGTCAACCTGTTTATCTGCATTCTTCAGATGACCGAGAATCGGCGGAGCTGAGATGCGGTGTTCGGGCGACCTCGTCGGGGTTCCCTGTGCAGGAGAACTTAAGGTGCTGATCAAACAACGAGGGCGGCATAGGGCGGAGCAAATCACATACATTCCGCCAATCCCAAACACTTCACCTGATCGGAGATGTGGAATGCGGTCCACACGATGGCCCACAGCGGTGGAAGTGGCGGATGCAGCCGACCAATCTCGGTCGTTGCAGGCTGGTGCGAGCTTATGAGGCTGGGTTCGACTTCTCAGCCACCGATTTCGACACCAACCTGAACAAACTGCTGCAGAGATCGGGGGCGGGCTGATGGCCCGTCCCCGGCTTGATCACGCAAGGCTAGAGCGGCGACGAATACGTGAGCGCACGATTCCAGCGGCGACGAGCGAGACGCCTAGCAGGCCTAACGAGGCCGGCTCAGGCACTGCCGATGGAGGTGGGGTGACGCTCGCGTTGCTGGTGAACGTGAAATCCATGTTGCTCGACATGCCATCCTGCGAACTCGTGGAGAGCGAGAACATGCCCAAGCTTGTGTCGTCAACGATGCCATCGGTGAAGGTGGCAGAACCAGTGACGGTGACACTGGTGCCGAGCGGCGAACGGGTAAACGCAGCGTCGGTGAACCTCAGCGCTAGCGGGCTGCTAGAGCCGAAGCTCACGAACGGGTTGACATTCGGGTTCGCCAGCGCGCCGAGAAAGATGTCGGAGATGCTGGCAATTGTACCTTGAAGACCCAAGAAGCTGCCGCTGGTGTTGCCGACGGTAGCCGTTCCATTCGTGCCGAAGCCATTGCCGACACCGGAATTAACGTATCCGAAGTCAAGGCCAGTCGCTGTGGCCGCCGTGCCGCCGAGATAGCTACCGCTGAACGACAGCAACGAGAACGAGCCCGTGATGGGCGTAGCGGAAGCAGAGCTGCCAGTGGCGGCAATGACGATTGCCACGAGAGCCAGATGTTTGAACATGATTGTGTCCCAGGGTTTGGGCGTTAAATGGATCCGGCAGGTTGTAAGGATCGGTTATGTTTTTTGAGATTAAAATGCATCAGTCCGCTTGGTTTATCCATCGATTTCTTGAGATCGAAGAGTCTTTTAATTAACTTAAGCGATGAAGAAGCCGGACAAGCGGCTGAGTGCGAGTCCATCGAGAGTAAAGCTTAGTCACGATAGCTGCCCAAATTTTTGAGCAGCATGAACTCGGGTCAGATCCCATATGGCCGGAGTTCAGCTGCCCCTCCATGAGGCTTGTGGTCCATGGCAGATCTAGCGCCGCTTGGATGGCGCCGGCGTCGCAACGCAGGCCTGCGGCAAACTCCCTCAACTACGTTGGGTCAGCCGCATTCAGTATCGCGCTGTGGTCTTCCGACGCAGCAAGGCGTCCAACTGCTTCGCCAGGATGGTCGCGTCGGCTGATAACGAAACCTAATCCGGCAGATGGAGGACGAGGCAACGCTCCATCCTAAGCGGAACCTCCGGATGCGCCATGACCAGCCGTGCCAGGGAGCGACCCGATGGAAAAGATATGATTACGCGCTTGCTGACCCATAGTATCGTCTCACGCAGACCTACTGACCAAGATGGACGAAGGGATCGAGGGATGATGCGTAATCATCCGGGCCGACGCACCTTGGCCGGGTGACGGTATGGTCTGAGACTTCGGTGGCTGCTTCGCCGGGCGACCACACAATGGGCTGGCATTTGGCTCATACTGCTTCCCTGAGCAGGCCATTCAATGCAATCTTTCTGTAGCTCAAGGAAGCGTCCAGGAAGCCTTATTCCGTTTGACCTCGCGCCGTGTTCTTATCGGCCGTCAAACGGGATGCGAGGACAAAGTATTGATCAGAGAGGCAAGCGACTACTGGTTAGTCGAAGACCCATACGGTAACTCGCCGTATGCAGTTGTGAGGTCTGCGCGCGGAGGGGGCCTAATCTGGGCTGCGTCAAAGAACAAGGCGGCAGGAGTGGCACGTTCCGAAGATGATGCTTATAAGCTTGAGGAGTCTTTGAAGGATCGGCACTACAGGAAGATGAAGGCCTTAATTATCGAGGAGCACGATGATAGGGACGGTCTTGCACTGCTAGGCATCGCCGATACGGAAACAGCATCGCAGGACAAGCCCGAATACGAAGCCTATTACATCCACGACACTGCCACCAACAAAAAGTCCACCAAGCTTTTTACCGCTCGGCTCGAGGCGACGGCTTTTCTGGAAATTCTTCGGACGCCTCCGGCGCCGGATGAAACTGATCCCGCAGATCCTTCGATGAGGTTAGGCTGATCACGCTGCAGGGCAAGAAGTTGGCCTTAAGTGCTAAATCGCGGGCAGACTTGGTCAGTCTAGCCGGAGGCCATGGAAGCCCAAGGCGCGGGAAGGAGAGTTGTAGCGCCTGTGTAAGCGGGTGGTCACCACGGATGCAACTATGCAACCCATGCGTGGTTTCGGATGCCCTTAGTTCCTCTAAGTGGCCCTTCGCCGCCATTAGCCAAGAGAGCTCTGACGCATCTCCGGCTGCCCAGATGCTTTTTGACAGGCGGCAACCATCGTCGATGCGCCACCCAGCAAGCACGACCAGACCCGCATCAAGGCAAGCTTCGACGTAGGCAACGGAGTGTGCATGCTTTCCAGGCTTGACGGCGATCGAGATAGTGGGAACCGCTTGCACTTCCATATTGACCTCCCAAGGCGATGAACCCAGCAGGACAGTGTGATCCCTTCAAGGCCGGTTTGTCATTCATTGTGCTTCATCTGATCGACGTGCTCGGCGGCCCGGCAGCCCTGGCTCTCAGCTCTCGGCGCTGAACGATGACGAAGTATGCTGCCCTGAACTGCAGTAAGCGTCCGACCTGTTCTGCGGTCGGCTTTCGGAGCATGCGCCCTCACCTTCGTTGGTCGGCAGACGGCAAAATTTGATGACCCGGAGCGAAGGCTGCGTGGGGGTGGTCGCTCCCGCCACGGCATCGGCTGCACCCCAGCATGGCATCCTCCGCGCAATCATCTCGGACTTGCAGAATTTTTTGATGGCTTCACCGGTGTCCATCAGAAACGAGCTAATCCCGAGCGGAACGTCAGCGCATGGCGGATCTGGGTGAGGTTAGTTCTGATGGCTCAGATGGTTTTTGGTGACAAGGTCATCGTGATGTCCCATGTGCCACCTGTCGTGTCCGGGAACCCTCTTCAGGGCTGGAGCATGTCAACAGGCGGATGCCGAGAGCCTCACGCGTCCTGTGTGCCGGGATGTAGAGGCGCGCCGTTAGATATCCGTCCAGGCAGAGACATCTTGGCAGCGGAGCACGATGTCAGTGGTCCCCAAATCCAGCGTCAGCGCGTCCTGTTCAGCGCCCGAAAGTCGGCATGTAGCTGCACCCACACATCGGACATCCTTGTAGCCATGCCGGACAGCACTGACTGGATGGCCGAGGTGAAAGTTCCTATGCCCCCGCCGGAGGTTAGGCTTACCTTGCCGTTACGCCGGCGTGGTTGATTGAGCCTTTACGTGGCGTTCAGCATGGAAGCAGGCGAACCACCTCCAGCTTGAACTCCCGACTGAAGTGTCGCCGTCCCATCTGCACCGTCCAATCCCGTAGAACTCCTTAGTCTCGATGCCCACGAACCGGCAGCAGCTCAGTCATCCTGTTCGCCGTCAGCACGGACAGGGCAGGGGCTCCTATCCATTGGACGCGATCATGATTCGGCGCGGTTTACGGATCGCACACACCCGCTAATCGACGGTGCTGCACTGTACGGACGCCATTAGCCGCTGGCCCGAAGACCATCGGCCTTGGACAAGGGCTCCCCTGATGTAGTCATCAGATATCGGCCGTCTCCCTAAAAGATGAACAAATGATCTCGGCAGCTGCGCAATTCGCAGAGGAAGGATATGCATGTTAATTTCGACAAAAAGCAGCCTTATGGCAACAAGGTTGAATGAGTAATCTACGGCTTAAACCAAGTATTTATAATTACTTATGGGATCTTTGATGGAGGCTTTTCCTTGTTCTCACAACAGGCGGCGCTCCAGTCCTGACCACTTGCCGGTCGCCTTCCATCTGGAGTGAATATGACGGCTGACGAGACTGGCGCCGTGGTCATCCGGCGGTTGCATCGCCTGGTGCGCCACGGCTACCGGCCCTGGCTCGGCTATGATGTCGCGAGCGGGCTCGATGCCGGGATCGAGCTTCGCCGCAAGGACGGCGTCGCCACCCTCCGCGCCGATGGCAGCGTGCTGCTGTCCGGGCCGGAGCGGGTGATCGCCGCCGACGATCCGGCGGCGTTCGACACCGCTTTCGCGCCCAACACGCGCAACCGGCGCAACCTGGTTCGGCGGCTCTACGAGATCGGCGTCGGCGCCTGGTGATCGGCGAACACGCGGCGCGCTGACTTCCGCCGGGCCGGCGCGTTCCCATGTGCGGGTCTGACGCCGCTCTACTGCCGAGGATCCCCGCTTGCCCGAAGGCCATCTCGTCCACCGCCTCGCCAACGCCTTCACCGCGCAATTCGCCGGTCATGCCCTGCACGCCAGCAGCCCGCAGGGCCGCTTCGCCGCCGGCGCCGAA
>Ga0160427_10001834_pt1 | contig 12949 bp, 7 predicted proteins | sample SolpanmetagenomL_FD_108194 | JGI IMG/M metagenome (GOLD analysis project Ga0160427, IMG submission 108194) | Solar panel surface microbial communities from Lawrence Berkeley National Laboratory, California, USA - L | ecosystem: Engineered > Built environment > Solar panel > Unclassified ...
ATGGCCCCCACGTTGGAGCCCGAGTTGAAGATGCCCGTGGCCAGCGCCCGCTCGCGCTGCGGAAACCACTCGGCCGTGGTCTTGATGGCCGCCGGAAAGTTGCCGGCCTCCGTAATGCCCAAAAACCCCCGCGCAATGCCGAAGCCCAGCGTGCTGCTCACCAGCGCGTGGCCCATCGCGGCTAGGCTCCACAGCGCCGTCGAAATGGCGTAGCCCAGCTTGGTGCCCAGCTTGTCGATGATGCGGCCCACCCCAATCATGCCCACCGCGTAGGCCAGCTTGAAGGCAATCTCGATGTTGGCGTAGTCGCCCGCGTTCCACTTAAAGGCCGTTTCGAGGTACGGCTTCAGCAGCGAGATAACGGCCCGGTCGAGGTAGTTGATGGTGGTGGCAAAAAACACCAGCGAACAGATAGTCCAGCGGTACCGGCCAACGACGGCCGACGAGCCGGTGCCGGGCGGCGAGCTACTTAGGGTGGGATTCATAGAGGATAGTATTAAGAATGCGGCTCAAAACCGATTGTCATTGCGAGCGCAGCGCGGCAATCGCACCAGAACGAGTCGGGCGGGTGTCGTGCGGGTGCGATTACTTGGCTACGCCGACCTTCGGTTCGCAGGCTCGCAATGACAACCGATTATGGGGTATTAACCAACAGCTAGTTGCTGCTGTAAAAACGTCATCAGCGGGGCTACCCGCGCCGTGATGGTGGCCGCATCGGTGGCGCCCTTGAAGAGCTGCGAGCCCACGCCCACCACGTTTACCCCGGCGCCAAACCACTCGGTGAGGCTGGCTTCGGTGGGCTCCACGCCGCCCGTTACCATGAGCTTGGTGCTGGGCATGGGGCCGCGCAGGGCCTTCACATAGTCGGGGCCGACGAGGTTGCCGGGGAAGATTTTGACGAGCTGCGCGCCGAGCTGGGTGGCAGCATAAATTTCGTTGGGCGTGAGGGCGCCGGGCACCCAGGCTACGTCGTGGCGCTGGCAGGCGGCGGCCACCTCGGCCGTAGTCACGGGCTGCACGATGAAGGCCGCGCCCGCCGCGATGAAGCGCTCAGCATCGGCGGCGGTATAGATGGTACCGATGCCCAGCACGAGGTCGGGGCAGTCGTCGGCCACTAGCTTAGCCAGCTCCTGAAAAACGTCGAAGGCATTGGCCCCCCGGTTGGTAAACTCAAATACCCGGACGCCGCCCGCGTAGCAGCCCCGTACTATCGACTGGGCATACGCCGCATCGGCGTGGTAAAAAACCGGCACCAGCGGCGCGGCCAGGGTGCGGGCAATAACTTCTTGGGAAGACAGCATTTTGGCAATTAGCAAGTAACAGTGAGCAAGGAGCAATTACAGGTAGCTAGGCAATTGCTCCTTGCGCACTGTTAATTGCTCCTTGAAGCGCGCTAGCGCAATAGGCGCCCCGTGAGGTTGCCCTGCATGAGGTGCTCGACTTCGGCGGGCGTCACCAGGTTGATGTCGCCGTGGATGGTGTGCTTGAGCGCCGAAGCGATGGTGGCAAAGGACAGCGCCTGCGCCCGGTCTGCGTAGGTGTGGGAGCCGTAGATGAAGCCCGAGATAAACGAGTCGCCGCCGCCGATGCGGTCCACCACCGGCGAGATGTCGTAAAAAGGCGTTTCAAAAAACTCGCCCTGGTCCCACAGCAGCCCGCAAATGCGCTCGTGCGAGGCGCTCTGCGTCTGGCGGCGGGTAGCAATTACGCGCTTGATGTTCGGAAAGCGCTGGGTAAGCTGCTGGCTCATGGAGATGAAGCCGTTGTCGGAATCTGCATCAGCCTTGATGCCGAACAGGTCGTCGGCGTCGCCCTCGGTGCAAACCACGATGTCGCAGCCGGCCACGAGGTCGGGCATCACATCCTGCGCCCGTTGGCCGTACTGCCACAGGTTGCGGCGGTAGTTCACGTCGGCCGACACGGTGACGCCCAGCCGGCGCGCCGCCGCGATGGCATCGGCGGTGGCCTGGGCGGCGGCGGCCGAGATGGCGGGCGTAATGCCCGTCCAGTGCAGCCAGCCCGCGTCTTTCAGAATCTCATCCCAGTTGAAGGCCGCCGGGTCGAGGTGGGCGAAGGCCGATTCGGCGCGGTCGTACACGATGCGGCTGGGCCGCAGCGAGGCGCCCACTTCCAGAAAATACAGCCCCAGCCGGTGGTCCTCGGTGAAGAGGCAGTGGGTAGTATCGACGCCGTAGCGGCGCAGGTGGTTGGCAGCGGCGTAGCCCAGCTCATTGGCCGGAAAGGCCGACACGTGGGCGGCGGGCACGCCCATTTGGGCGAGGGCGGCGGCTACGTTGGCGTCGCCGCCGCCGTAGGTTACTTCGAGGGTAGCGGTCTGCGGCAGCCGGTAGTTCAGCGGCGGCGAAAGCCGCATCATCACTTCGCCGAAGGTTACGACTTGCTTCATGGGGTGGGAGCCGGCGCCCTGTTTTACGGGGCAAGCCGGGGCTGGCTAGAAAGTATTGGACTTGAAAGGTAGGCCGCTATTGGGGTCGTTCGGGGCGATTTTTGGGCTTTTTTTAACGCAAACGTTCCCGATAGCCTGCCGGGCCAGCAGGCAAAAATCCTTAGCTTGACAAAAAAAAGGCCTAGCTGGCAACCAACTCTCCTGAACTCACCGGGGCGGCGGCCACTTCGAAGCCGAAGTACTTTTTGGCGTTGCCGTAGCTGATGTTTTCGACCAATTGGCCCAGCCAGGGCAGCTCCTCAGCGGGCAGTTCGCCATTTTCCACGTCGCGGCCCAGCAGGTTGCACAAAATGCGGCGGAAGTACTCGTGGCGCGGAAACGACAGGAAGCTGCGCGAGTCGGTGAGCATACCCACAAACTGGCTCAGCAAGCCCATGCTGCTAAGGGCATTTAGCTGCTTCTCCATGCCATCCTTTTGGTCCAGGAACCACCAGCCCGAGCCAAACTGAATTTTGCCGGCCGAAGAGCCGTCCTGAAAGTTGCCAATCATGGTGGCAAACAGGTCGTTGTCGGCCGGGTTGAGGTTGTAGAGGATGGTTTTGGCCAGCTTGTCCTGATTATCAAGCCGGTCGAGGAAGCGCGACAGGGCCTTGGCCTGCGAGAAGTCGCCAATCGAGTCCCAGCCCGTGTCGGGGCCGAGCTGGCGCAGGGCGCGGGTGTTGTTGTTGCGCAGCGCGCCGAGGTGAAACTGCTGCGTCCAGCCCTTCTCCCAGTCCAGCTCGGCCAGGAAAATCAGCATGGCCGACTTAAACTGCTCGATTTCGAGCGCGCTCAGCGGCTGGCCTGCCTGGGCCTTCTCAAAGATGGCGGCTACTTCGGCCTCCGTGTAGTTGGCGGCATACAGCTGCTCCAGGCCGTGGTCGGAGAGGCGGCCCCCCTGGGCGGCGAAGAAGTCGTGGCGCTGGCGCAGAGCGGTTTGCAGGTCGGCGTAAGTACGGATTTCCGTGCCGGCCGCCGCGCCCAGCTTGTCGAGGTATTGGCGGTAGTCACCGGCCTCGGGCGTCATGGCCTTGTCGGGGCGAAAGGTGGGCAGGATGCGCGTGCCGAAGTCGTGGCCGGCCAGCGCCTGGTGGTATTCCAGCGAGTCGGCCGGGTCGTCGGTGGTGCACACGGTCACCACGTTCATCTTGCGCAGCAGGCCCTGCACTGAGTATTCGGGCGTTTGGAGCAGCGCGTTGCACTGGTCGTAGATGCGGCGGGCGCTGTCCTTGTTCAGCAGCTCCGTGATGCCGAAGTAGCGGCGCAGTTCCAGGTGCGTCCAGTGGTAGAGGGGGTTGCGCACGGTGTAGGGCACCGTGGCGGCCCACTTTTCAAACTTCTCCCAGTCCGAGGCGTCGCCGGTGATAAAGCGCTCGTTCACGCCGTTGGCCCGCATGGCGCGCCACTTGTAGTGGTCGCCGTAGAGCCAGATTTGGGTGATGTTCTCGAACTGCCGGTTTTGGGCAATCTGGTCGGGCGGCAGGTGGCAATGGTAGTCGATGATGGGCTGCGGCGCAGCGTGCTGGTGGTAGAGCGTGCGGGCCGTCTCGGTTTGCAGCAGGAAGTCGTCGGAGAGGAAGGGAGTCATTTCAATTATCAGTTATCAGTGAGCAATTATCAATTACTAAAAGGAGTCCCAGAGAACGTCCGGCTCAGCTGACGTTCTTTTGGGCGCTGTTCAGTAACTACAAAGAAACGCCGCGCTTCCACGGGATAAAGTCCGTTTGGCCGTGGCGCACGGCGCTCACTTCGAGGCCGCTGGCTACCTGCACCACGTAATCGAGGATGCGTTCGCCGGCCTGCTCGATGGTTTCTTCGCCATCGATGACGGTGCCGGTGTTCAGGTCGATGATGTCGGGCATACGTAGGGCCAGCTTGGTGTTGGAGCTGATTTTGACCACCGGGGCGATGGGGTTGCCGGTGGGCGTGCCCAGGCCAGTGGTAAAGAGCACAATATTAGCACCCGAGCCGACTTCGGCGGTCGTGCTTTCCACGTCGTTGCCGGGCGTGCAGAGCAGGTTGAGGCCGGGCTTGGTCACCAACTCGGGGTAGTCGAGCACGGCCACTACCGGCGACGAGCCGCCCTTGCGGGCCGCGCCCGCCGATTTCATGGCATCGGTAATCAGGCCGTCGCGGATGTTGCCGGGCGAGGGGTTCATGTCGAAGCCCGAGCCCACGGCCACCGCGCTGTCGCCGTAGGCTTTCATGAGCGAGGTGAAGCGCTGGGCAGTGTCGTGGTCTACCGAGCGGTTCACGATTTCCTGCTCTACGCCGCATAGCTCCGGAAACTCAGCCAGGATGACCGAGCCGCCGAGCGCCACCAGCAGGTCCGAGACGTGGCCCACGGCCGGGTTGGCCGAGATGCCCGAGAAGCCATCCGAGCCGCCGCACTCCAGGCCGATAGTCAGCTTGCTGAGCGGCGCGGGCTGGCGCTGCTGCTGATTGGCCTGCATGAGGCCGGCGAAGGTCTGGCGCAGGGCCGTGCTCACGAGGGCTTCCTCGGTGCCGATGGTCTGCTGGTCCAGGATGAACAGCGGCTTGCTGAAATGCGGGTCGCGCTTGGCAATCTCGTCTTGCAGCATGGTGGCCTGCGCGTTCTGGCAGCCCAGGCTGAGCACCGTGGCACCGGCCACGTTGGGGTGCGTGATGTAGCCGGCGAGCAGGCCGCACAGCGTTTGGGCATCCTGCCGGATGCCGCCGCAGCCGCCCTCGTGCTGCAAAAACCGGATGCCGTCCACGTTCGGAAACGGCTTGGCCTTGGCCTGGCCCAGCTCGGCCGAGTGCAGGTCGGTAGCCAGGATTTCCTCTACCGACTTGCCGGCCTGCATCAGCTCCAGCAGGGCCTGGGTCTGGGGCTGGTAGCTTTTGCGGCGGGCGTAACCCAGGTCATTTACCAAAGCCTCTTCGAGTACCTGAATGTTGCGGTTTTCGCAGAAAACCAACGGGATAACGAGCCAGTAGTTAGCGGTGCCCACGCGGCCATCGGGCCGGTGGAAGCCCATAAAGGTGCGGCCCGCGAACTTGGTCACGTCGGGCTGGGCCCAGCTGTGGGGGTGCTGGCCTTCCTGGTACGAGTCGGTGGCGTGCTTGATGTTGGCGGTGGTGAGCAGGCCGCCCTGGCCCACGGGCGCGGCCATTCTGCCCACGAGCACGCCGTACATGGTCACTTCATCGCCGGGCGCAAAGGCTTGCAGCGCCAGCTTGTGCTTGGCGGGAATTTTCTCGGTCGTGGTCACGGTCACCCCGTCCCACGTCACGGGCGTGCCGATGGGCAGGTCGGTGAGGGCGACGAGCACGTTATCGGCGGGGTGAATCTTGGCAACTAAATGCTTCATAACGCTATAAAAACTACTATTTGTCTGTCATTGCGAGCCTGCGAAACAACCGCACTAGAACTACCCTAGCGGAACGACTGGCGTGGGTAGCGTGCAGGTGCGATTGCTTCGCAAGCTCGCAATGACAGGAGTTGGATAACATGAATAGATTTTACTCCTTAAACCGCCGCGCGCTGGGTTTTATTTAATTTGGCGGCCAGGGTAGCGGTGGCACCCTCCTGCTGGAGCTGCAACAGGTAGCGCGTCACGGCTTCGGTAAAGCCGGGCAGCGCCGTGAGGTCGGCGTCCCAAAGGCCTTGGTCGCTCAGCACGTGCTGCACCAGCTCGATGGGTAAATGATTGGCCCAAAGCTCGGCAAAGAAGCCCGCCTGCTCATCCTGAATCGGGTATTCCTGGCCGTGGGCCTCGCCGTACCATTTGCCACCTTCCTGGCGGGTGCCGCGCATAAAGAGCAGGTAGGCCGCGAAGCCCAGCGCCACATACTGCGGCACCGCCTTAAAGCGCTCCACGTAGTGTAGCAGGTCGGGCACCACGCGCATGCGCAGCTTGGCCGAGTAGTTGAGGGTAATGGCCAGCCAGCGGTGCTCCACGGCCGGGTTGCGGAAGCGGTCGAGCACCTGCATGCCGAAGCGCTGGCCCACTTTCTCATCAATGGGGTAGGGGATGCCAGGCAGCAAATCGGCCAGCATGAGGTGGCGGATGTAGGTGAGCAGGTTGTCGTTTTCCATCGCGGCGCGCACCGTAGGCACGCCCGCCAGCACGGCCAGCCCGCTGGCCAGCGAGTGCGTGCCGTTGAGCAGGCGCAGCTTCAGCTCCCTAAACTGGTTGATGTCGGGCTGCACGATAATGCCGGGGTGCACCGGCTGAAAGCTGAGCACGCGCTGCACGCGCTCGTCGCCCTCAATTGCCCAGAGGGCGTATACCTCCGACATGGTCAGCAGCTCGTCCTCGTAGCCCAGCTCTTGGGTAAGGGCGGCGTATGCAGCAGCGGCGGGCTTGCCCGGCACGATGCGGTCTACCAGCGAGTTGCAGACCGTGTTGGCATTCTCCAGCCAGTGCAGAAAGCCTACGTCGGGCACCTGGCTTTCGGCCAGCTCGCGCAGGATGCCACGCAGCTTGGTGCCGTTGTCGGGAATCAACTCAGTGGGCACGATGACCAGGCCCTTGTCGGCGGCGCCGGCAAAGGCTTCGTAGCGGGCCAGCAGCACGGCCAGCAGCTTGCCCGGGAAGGAGCGCGGCGGCGCGGCGCGCACGTCGTCGCTTTCGTCGAGCACAATGCCTACTTCGGTGGTGTTGGAGAGCACGATTTGCAGGTCGGGGCTAGCCGCAAAGGCCAGCACATCGGCCCACTGGCTCTTGGCCGACAGCACCCGGCTGATGCTGGCGCACACCACATCCTGGCGCACGGGCTGGCTATCCTCGATGCCGCGCACGCACACCGTGTACAGGTTGTGCTGGCGCTCAAAGGCCGCGGCGTCGCCGCCGTCGGTGCTTTTCACCACCACCACGCGGCCGTTGAAAATACCCTGGCGGTTGGCCTCGTCGATGAGGAAATCGGGCAGGCCGCGCAGCAGCACGCCGGTGCCAAACTGCAATACTTTTTCGGGCAACTCAAACAGCGCGGGGCTGGGTAAGGACACGGCCGGCGCGGCCGCCCCGGCCCGCACCAACTCTTGCGAAAGCGATAACATAATGAAATGAAGGAGGTAGAAACTAGACGTTGAGGAGAAAATCAGTGGGAAGAGCCGGGGGCCGCCGCGCCCCATTTTTGCTGCCAGCGGGGGTAGTCGCGGGCGAGCAGCTTTTCGGGCCAGGTGCCGTTGTAGGCGTAGCCAGTGCGGCGCTCCACCTCGATGTCGGCCAGGTGGGCGTGCTTGGTGCCGTCGCGGCCCACGTAGATGGGCTGGTTAGTAGCGAGGTCGTAGAAGCGCGCCCAAAGGGTGCTGCCTGGCGCGGCCACCAGCACGCGGTCGCGGCCTTTGGGCTGCCTGGGGTCGGCAATGTCCTGCACGGCCGCGTCGGGAATCTTCACCGCCTCAAACCACGCCATGGCCCCCGCAATGCTGCGCCGCACCTCGGCCGTGGGCTGCGGCAGGGTCATCAAAAACTCGACGATGCCCACCGACTCGGAGCCGCTGAGCGAGGCCAGCTCGAAGGCCCGCGCGTTGCAGGGCCGCAGCGTGGTGCGGTCGTGCTGGGCGCACCACACCGTAGGCTGGCCCTGGCGCACCACCTGCGTTTGCAGGATGCACTGCACGCCCTGGGCTACCGCCCGCTGCGCGGGGGCCACGAGGCCGGCATCAGCCTGGGCGAAGTTGCCCTTCTGCTCGGCTACCGCCTTTAGCACCTGCAAGGCCCGCACCATAGCGTTGTCGTTGTAGGTAATCTGGGCGCGATAAAAGCGGGCGTCAGGAAAGTATTGCGGGAAGCCACCGCTGGGCTGCTGCATCTGGAGCAGATAGCGAATGCCTGCGTCGGCGGCTTGACGGTAGGCGGGGTTTTGGGTGGTTCGGAACGCCGCCAGCAGGTAGGCGATTTCGCGGGTGGTGGCGTTGTTGTCGATGGTGGCGTCCTGCTCGCCGGCATCGCGGCGGCCCGCGGCCCGGTCGGCGGCGCTGAGCGGGTGCCGGTAGTCGAGCTTCACCTCACGCACGGCCTTGGGCCAGCCGCCGTTGCTGCGCTGGAAGGCCAGCATTTTCTCGGCCGTGCTGTCCTGGCCGGCCGCCGGCCGGGCGCCGGCGGCCGGCGGAGCGGGCCGGTGGGCCGGCACCACCGCAGCCGCCAGCAGCGGCACCGAAAGCAGGAGAACGGCAGACTTCATGAGGCAGGCACGCGGAAAGGCTAATGGCCGGGTGGCCCTGCGCAAGGGCCACCCGGCTTACTGGGAGGTTAGTAGCCCGAGTTTTGCTTGAGGGCGGGGTCTACGTCGATGGTCGATTGCGGAATGGGCAGCAATTCTTTGCCGGCCTTTTCCACGTATTCGGCCGCCAGGCCGGTGCCCGTGCTGGGCGAGCCCAGGTACGACGTGCCGCTGGGCTGGGTGTTAGCCACGTAGGCCGCATTGATGGAAGCCGCCCAGTTGACGCTGGTGCTGCCGGTGGGCGTGGTAGTCGGCGCCGTTTTGTAGAACGAGCGCTGGAACTGCAAGCCCCCGGTCACGGCCTTCACGTAGATGGTGGCGGGCACCGGCACCGTTACCTGAGCCGTGCCGTAGGGCACCGAGCCGCCCTGTATCTGAGCTATTTTGGCTTTCACCTCGGCCAGCTTGCTGGCAAACAGGTTCCAGCGCAGCAGGTCGTACTTGCGAATGCCTTCGGCCCCAAATTCCAGGTAGCGCTCATTGGTCAGGGCCTTAAAAAAGGCGTCCTTGGACGAGAGCGTGAGGCCCGCCGCCGCACGGGCCGCATTGCCGCCGAAGCCCCGGGTACGCACTTCGAGCAAGGCTTTTTGAGCGTCGGCGGTGGGGCCGTTTAGCTCGTTTTCGGCCTCGGCAAACAGCAGCTCCACATCGGCAAAGCGGATGAGGGGCCAGCTGTAGCCCAGGTAGTTGCTGGTGCCGGGCAGCAGCGGCGTGCGCCACTCGCGCCGAAACTTGCCGTCGGTGCCGTTGGCCAGCGTCACGCCGGTGTAGGCGTTGGCGCTGCTGATGCCGTAGAGCGTGATGGTAACGTCGCGCCGCACGTCGGTCGAGTCGAAGGCGTAGAAGTAGGGCGGCGCAATGGTGATGGCGCCGCTCGTGGTGCCGTAGGTAGGCGAGGCGCTCAGGCGCGGGCCATCGTAGTAGCCCAGCTTGCTGTCGCTGACCGAGCTGGAGCCGCCCATGCCCACGGTCAGCAGCAGCTCATTGGCCGTTTCGGTGCGCAGCTCGTTGATGCTCTTGAAGGTTTCTAGAAAGCTCGTGTTCAGGGTGTGCTCCGAGCGGTGGTTCATGATGTCGAGGCACTCCTGGCGGGCTATCCGGTAGTAGTCGAGGTAGTCGGCCGGGCGCGTCATGGTCAGGTCGTGCAGGGCGTAGCCACCGCGCTGCAAGGCAATGCGCGCCCGCAGTGCCTTGATGGCCCCCTTGGTAAAGCGCTCGTTGCTCACGCCGGCCGCCGAGCGCCAGGGCACCAGCTTCTCGGCAATGGCCAGGTCGTCGATGAGGCGCTTGAGGGTAGTGTTGCGGTCGGCGTTGGGCAGGTTCACGTCCTGGCCCGTCACGGTGGGCACGAACTGGGCCGGCACATCGCCCCAGTTGCGCACCAGTTCTAAGTAAAACTGTGCCCGCAGTGCCAGCGCCTCACCGTAGAGGCGGTGTAGGGTGGCCGTGTCGGCGGCCGCGCCGGTGTTGTAGAGCGGCGAAGTAGGCAGGTTGGCAATGCAGATATTAGCCCGCTCCACGCCCTGATACAGGCGGTTCCAGGGGTTGGTAATCTCGGTGTTGGTCGAAAACGCCTTGTAGCGAGCAATGCTGCGGCGGCCGCCATCCACGGGTCCGGTCGAGCCAATCAGCTCGTCGCTGTCGTAAGGGTAATACTGCGAAATGCGGTTGCCGTAGCCGGCGTCGCCGGCCAGCATGTTGTAGGTGCCAACCAGCGCCGCGGTAGCCCCGGCCGCCGTGGAGAAGGTAGCCTCCGTGGTGTTGAGGGCCGTGGCCTCCACGTCGAGGTAGTTCTTGCACGAAGCCAGCAGGCTTGCCGCGCCGGCCACAACCAGGGCCGAGGCCGCTAGCCGGCCATAAAGGGCAGATTTGGAAGAAGATGCAAACATGGTGGGTGGGAGATTAAAGCGAGAGATTGACGCCGAACAGGAAGGCGCGGCTGCGCGGGTAGGCGGCGTAGTCAACGCCCGGGGTGAGGGGCGTCTGGCGGCGGGTGTTCACCTCGGGGTCGTAGCCCGAGTAGCCGGTGAGGGTCGCCAGGTTGTTGAGGGTCACGTAGAAGCGCAGCTGATTGAGCTTGGCGCGCTGAATCAGGGCCTTCGAGAGCGAGTAGCCCACGGTGATGTTGTTGAGGCGCAGAAACGAGCCCTTCTCGATGTTCGACGATTGCAGGAAGTACTGGCGGCTGGGGGCCGCCACGGTAGCATTGGCGTTGAGGGCGTCGAGGGCGGCCTTGTCGGTCACCAGCGTGCCGGTGTTGTCGTAGCTGCGGTAGCGGTTCGACTCCAGGCCCAGCATGTTGGTGAGCGGGTACACGCCGGAGGTAAACTCAATCTTGTTGGCGTTGTAGAGGTCGTTGCCGTACACGAAGTTGAAGAACAAGCTGGCGTCGAAGCTCTTATAGGTAAACTGCTGGTTGATGCCGCCCGTAAACTTGGGGTTGGCATTGCCGATAACCGTACGGTCGCTGTTCACGTCTACCGTGCCATCGCCGTTCAGGTCTTTCAGCTTCGCCACGCCGGGAGCCAGGGCGGTGAGGCCGGTCACGCTCAGGTCGTTGGCCACACCGGCTTTCAGCTTCCACACCTTGTTGGCGGCGTCGTAGCTCTCAAAGTCATTGGTGGTGTAGAAGCCATCGCTCACGAAGCCATACATCAGGCCCACGGGCTGGCCCACGCGCACCACGTAGTCGGTGGGGATGGTGGAGGCAGTGCCCGCCCAGCCCGACGACAGGTAGAACTCGTTCAGGTTGGGACCCAGGTCTTCGATGCGGCCGCGGTTGAGCGAGGCATTAGCCGTGGCCGACCACGTAAAGTCGGGGGTTTGAATCACCGTGCCGCTCACCTGAAATTCGAGGCCGCGGTTAGAGGTGCGGCCGATGTTCTGGAGCTGGCTGGTGTAGCCCAGGAAGGCGGGCACCGGGCGGTTCACGAGCAAGTCGTCGGTAGTGTTGTAGTACACGTCGGCCGTCACCTGCACGCGGTTGTTGAAGAGCGCCATGTCAACGCCCAGGTCACGCGAGGTCGTTACTTCCCAGCGCAGGTCGGGGTTGGAGAGGCCGGTGGCCGCCGAGCCCAGCACCTGCTGGTGGTTGAGGTAGTACACCGCGCTGCCGGCCTGGAAAAGCTGGTTGTAGAGGAAGTCGGCAATGCGGTTGTTACCGGCCTGGCCGTAGCTCAAGCGCAGCTTCAGGTCCGAAATGGCCTTCACATCCTGCATAAAGTTTTCCTTCGAGATGCGCCAGGCGGCCGAGGCGGCCGGGAAGAAATGGTGCTGGTTGGTGTAGCCCAAGAATTTCGACGAGCCGTCTTCGCGGGCCGTGAGCGTAAACAGGTACTTATCGTCGAACGAGTAGTTGGCGCGGCCAAAAAACGAGAGCAGCGTGTAGTTGTTCGGGATGCTGGTCGTGGGCAGGTAGGGCTGCGAGGTCACACCCGCCGGCAGCACGCCCTGGTTGATGTTGGCCAGCGCCCGCTCGGCGTTGATGTCGATGGGCAGGTAGTTGGTCTGGATGTACTGCTGGGTCGTTTTCTGCTGGTAGGTTTCCTCGCCCAGCAGCACGTTCAGCGAATGTTTTTCGTGCTTGAAGGTGTAGTCCAGCACGTTCGAGTTGTTGATGCTCGTCTGGGTGGCCGTGGTGATGGTGGCAAACGGCAGGTTGTTGTAGCCGCCCGACACCTGGCGGATGGTGGGCGAGTTGCGGCCGTTGAAGGTGCTGGTGCTGAAGTCGGTGATGTCCACGCCGGCCGTCGAGCGGAATATCAAATCCTTCGTGATGTTGAGGGCGGCGTTGGCCGCCAGGTTCAGGGTGCGGCGCTTATCCGAGCGATACTCGTCGTTGATGGCCAGTACCGGATTAACGAGGCTGGAGTTGGCGTAGAAGTCGGCGTCGAAGGCGTTGGGGTCCAGGGCCGTGCTGCGGCTGGTGCTCGGCACGGCCAGCGGCACGTACTGGATGGTGTTGCGCAGGCGCGAGGTAATGTTCGAGCCCGTGGCTACGGCCTGGCCGTTGGTGGCGGTGCCCACGGCCGCGCCGGTGCCGGCGCCCAGGGTTTCCTGGCTGTTGAAGCGAGTGTTGAAGCCGAAGCGGAAGCGGTCGCTCACCTTGTTATCAATGCGGAAGTTGGCCAGGTAGCGGTTGTAGTTGCTGCCCAATTGGATGCCGTCCTCGTCGTTCTTGGTCAGGCTCAGCGAGTAGGTCGTGCCCTTGCTGCCGCCCGAAATCGACACGTTGTGGGTTTGCTGAAACGCCTTGCGGCCAAACACCTGGTTCTGCCAGTCGATAAACGGCGCAAAGCGGGCGCTGTC
>Ga0160427_10001835_pt1 | contig 12944 bp, 13 predicted proteins | sample SolpanmetagenomL_FD_108194 | JGI IMG/M metagenome (GOLD analysis project Ga0160427, IMG submission 108194) | Solar panel surface microbial communities from Lawrence Berkeley National Laboratory, California, USA - L | ecosystem: Engineered > Built environment > Solar panel > Unclassified ...
CTGGACGAGAGGTGGCCATGGGCTGGCCGCGACCTGGCCACGGCCTGGACGGCCTCTGGCCGTCGGCTGGCCATCATCTGGACGCAGAAAGAGAGTCTCCATACACCATTGCACCTAAGGTGCCGGGTGCGCGGTCCTAGACACGGCTGCCATAGCTTTGCAGGCACCGTTCGCACCGATCAAGGCGAGGCTGCCACCAGCAACAGGAGGCAGCATGCCCAACTCACAAGATCAGCAATCGGTGCGAACGGCGGTGAAGACGGAGCAGATTGCCGCCACTGTCGGCTAGCAAACTGCCATGTTGCGGACCGTGCTGGAGCGCCTAGACGAGTTGGTCCAGCTGCTCACGCCCAACCCAGCGAGGGAGCAACCCTTAATGAGCTGCTCGCCGGCTTAGTCACCTTGGTCAGTGACCAAACGGTGGTGCTGAGCGGATCGACGGCTGCCCGGCGGTTCTGGTCGAGCCGCACCTCAGACTGATGCGGTAACTGCCACCGGCAATGACCGTGCGAACGGGAAGAGAACCAATCAACTGATCGGATTCCACCAAGCTCGCTAATAAGCTGAGCTAATCAACTCTATCGCATTTGCATAGCTAGTTTGATTCGCTGGCAGGGGTAGATTCTTCACAACACACCGCTCCGGGGATCATCCATGCCCTCATTAACGACGTGGCTCAGCGCTGCGCTGATCTGCCTTGCAGCGTCCCCGGCGCCCGCCGCCGTGCCAGAGCCGCTGGTCATCCAAGACCAGGGTAGTTTCACTGTGGGTGGCACGGTGGTGACTGCGCCGGGGATGTTCGATCCTCGCAAGCCGCTCGACCAGGCCGGGCAGACCTTCCACGGGGACCATGCCTACGCGTTCTACCAAGTGCCTGTGAATGCGCGGAAATATCCGATCATCATGTGGCACGGCGCCGGCCAGTTCTCGAAGTCGTGGGAGACCACGGCCGACGGGCGCGAGGGCTTCCAGAACATCTTCTTGCGCCGTCACTTCTCGACTTACCTGATCGACCAACCCCGCCGCGGCAATGCCGGACGTAGCACGGTCGAATCGACCGTCAAGCCGACGCCGGACGAGCAGCTCTGGTATAACCAGTTCCGCATCGGGCTTTGGCCGAACTGCTTCCCCGGCTCGCAGTTTCCCTGCGGCGATGCGGAGGTGACGAACCAGTTCTTCCGCTCTATCACGCCCAACACCGGACCCTACGACCCGGCCGTGCTGTCGGACGGCGTCGCAGCGCTGTTCGCGAAGGTTGGACCCGGCATCCTGTTCACCCACTCGCAAGGCGGCGGACCCGGCTGGCTCACCGCAACCAAGAGCGCAAACGTGAAGGCGATTATCGCCTTCGAGCCAGGTAGCGCCTTCCTGTTCCCGCAGGGCGAAGTGCCGCCCGCGATCCCCAGCGCCTTCGACACGGTGGAGGGGGCCACCATCCCGTTGGATCGGTTCATGGCGCTGACCCGCATTCCCATCCTGGTGCTCTACGGCGACAACATTCCGGACAAGCCGATGGACCTTCCCGCACAGGACAGTTGGCGTGCACGGCTGGAGATGGCCCGGCTATGGCGCGACACGGTTAACCGGCACGGCGGCAAGGTCACCCTGGTCCACCTGCCAGAGGCGGGTATCCACGGCAACACGCACTTCCTGATGTCCGACCGCAACAACGTCGCGATTGCCGACCTCGTATCCAAGTTCCTGGCCGACCAGGGACTGGACTGACCGGAGTTCAAGCCATGCAGAAAGCTACCAAGGTCTCGTTCGCCCTGTTCATGGCCGCAGTCTTGCCACTGCCGGCGTCCGCACAGACTGCGCCGCCGCAAACCGCTCCGGCACCGTCCCGAGCGCAGCAGTTGATGGGTGACGTCAACCCGAAGCTTGCGGAGCTGACGGATCAGGTCCTGTTCGGCGATGTGTGGGAAAGGCCAGGACTGTCCAAGCGCGACCGGAGCCTCATCACCGTCGCGACCCTGATCGCGCTCAACCGACCCGACCAGCTACGATCCCACATGGCACTGGCGCTGAAGAACGGCGTCACGCCCGTGGAGCTGACCGAAACCGTCACGCACATGGCGTTCTACGCTGGCTGGCCCGCCGCGGCGACCGCCATCCCGATCCTGCGCGACACGCTCAAGGCTCCCTGACCATGCATCGGCGTTGGCTGCTCGGCCTTTCCGCCGTTGCAGGCGCCTGGCTGTCCGGCCCACGCCGGGCAACGGCGGCCAAGGCTGGTGCGGTCACGGTGACGCGGGCCGCGCCACCCCGCGCCGCCGAGTCCGACCACTTCACCGGCGCGGCGGAGGTCACCGCTCCGTTCCAGGCCGACCCGCCGGCTCGGGCAAGCGGCGGCATCGTCCACTTCGCACCGGGCGCCCGCACGGATTGGCATACCCACCCACTGGGCCAGACCCTGATCGTGCTCAGCGGCACCGGGCTGGTGCAACGGTGGGGCGACCCTGCCGAACGGCTCGGGCCCGGCGACGTGGCCTGGATCCCGCCGGGCACGAAGCACTGGCACGGGGCCGTCCGCGACCAGGCCATGGCCCACATGGCGGTCGGCGAGCGGCTGGACGGCAAGACCGTCGACTGGCTGGAGAAGGTATCGGACGCCCAATACGCCCTGGCGCACGGCCCTGCTGCGCGGCCGTGATGCCACCAGCCATCCAGGAGGAACCATGAAGGTCATCGCAGCATCCGCGCTGCTGCTCGCAGCCGCCCTGGCCAGCCCCAGCGCTCTTGCGGAGCCGAACCGCGTGCAGCTTCCCGCCACGCTGGACGGCTTCGTTCACTACACGACCGTGACCCGTGGCGAAGTCACAGAGCATATCATGACGACGCCGGCGGCAATGGAAGCTATCAAGGCCGGCCAGCCCGTGCCCGCTGGCACGCACTTCCTGCTCGTCGACTATCGCGACGGCAAGCTCTACCGCACTTTCGTGATGGAGAAAGGGGAGGGCTTCGGTGCCGAGTACGACGGGCGGCGGCGCACCGGCGACTGGCAGTTCCAGTGGTTCTGGCCAGACCGGACGGTGAACATGGCGGAGAACACCGCCCGTTGCCAGTCCTGCCATCGCAGCCAGGCCTCGACTGATTACCTCTACACGGCACGGCGCGTTCCTCAGTTTCACGGGGCACCAGTGGAGTAGCGGGGGTGGCGCCGGTCCTCGCCCTGCGCCTCTGCCTCGACCTCCTCGCGGCCGGGCTGCTGGTCTTCGGCCTAGCTTACTGGTGGCTGGGCGATACCGCCCATGAGGCTGCGGGTCTCGCGATGTTCCTGCTGGTCGCGCTGCACCAGCTGTTCAACCGCCGCTGGTATGGCCGCGTGGCCAAAGCCCGGCACAACGCTCCCAGCCTGTTCAACGTGAGCGTGACGGCTATCCTGGTGGCCACGATGGTGCCGCTGCTGGTCACCAGCGCGATGCTCGCGACGTTACTGCCGGAGTGGGTTTCGCCGGCTGCCGCCGGTACCGCACGCCAGGTTCACGTGCTGGCCGCCTACTGGGCCTTCGTGATCGTCGCCGTGCATCTAGGCCTGCGCTGGCCGATGATCATGGGCATCGCGCGCCGTCTGTCCGGCATCACCCGTCCCAGCCGGGTACGAACGGGCGTGCTGCGGCTGGTGACGACCGCCATCGCGGCATGCGGGGTATGGAGCGCCTCCGCACTGCAGCTCGGCCTCCGCCTGACCAACCAAGTATCGCTGGACTGGTGGAACTTCGACGAGGGCGCGTTTGGTTTCTTCGGGCACTGCGCTGCGGCGGCCGGGCTGCTGGTCGCGGCCGGTCACTACGCGGCGCTCCTGCTGCGCCCGCGGCGGTCCGGCTCAGGGACTGCGGTAACGCAGCACGTCCACTAGCAGGGCCAGCGCGGGTGAGTGCTTCCGGCTGGGATAGTAGAGGTGGTAGCCCGGGAACGGGGGGCACCAATCCTCCAGCACACGCCGGAGCCGTCCGTCGGCCAGGTAGGGCGTGGCCTGGTCCTCCGGCAGGTAAGCGAGGCCGAGTCCGTCCAAGGCCGAGCTGAGCCGCAGGGCCAGGTTGTTGAACACGAGTTGCCCTTCACCGCGGACGTTCACCTCGCGCCCGTCCGCCTCCAGCGCCCATGGAAACAGCCCGCCATAGGTCGGCAGCCGCATGTTGATGCAGTTGTGAGCCGTGAGATCCTGTGGCACAGCGGGTGGGGGGTGGCGCTCGAAATAGGCCGGCGAGCCCACCACGGCCATCCTCATGGCCGGCCCGATCCGGACGGCGATCATATCCTTGGCCACCTGCTCGCCCATGCGCACGCCCGCGTCGAAGCCTTCGGCCACGATGTCCGTCAGGCCATAATCGACGATGATCTCGACCTTGAGGTCAGGGTTCTCCCCGAGAAAGCGCTTGAGCGCGGGTTGAAGGATGGAGATAGCCGGGTGCTCGCCCGTGGTGATACGGACGGTGCCGGCCGGCTTGTCACGCAGCTGGCTCAGCGCGGCGAGTTGGGCCTCGATTTCCTCGAAGCGCGGCACCACGGTTTCCAGCAGGCGCTTTCCCGCCTCCGTTGGCGCGACGCTGCGCGTGGTGCGCGTCAGCAGGCGGAACCCAAGCCGGTCCTCCAGCGCGCGCACGGTCTGGCTGAGGGCCGATTGCGACACCCCCAGCTTGGCCGCGGCTCGGGTGAAGCTGCGCTCCCGGGCCACGGCAGCGAACACGGCCAAGACGTCAAAGCTCTCACGCGCCACTTATTAGCCACCCTGATAGAGCTATGCCGATTATAGCGGCTAATCGCGGGTCGGAACCAGGCCTAGCTTCCAGTCAGGCAAGGGTCAGCCGCCTCAACGCGGTCGCCACGAACGGGAGCCAGCCGAATGGACCAGCAACCCTCCGCCGCCGAGGCGGGCAGCAAGCAGGCGATCCTGGCCATCATCCTGGTCAGCTACGTCATGATCGTGCTCGATATATCGGTTGTCCTGACCGGGCTACCGCGCATCCAGCATGACCTCGGCTTCTCCGAGACGGGCCTTGCGTGGGTGCAGAGCGGCTACACGCTTACCTTCGGCGGCCTCCTGCTGCTCGGCGCGCGGGCCGGCGACATCCTCGGGCGCCGCCGGATGTTCGTCGGGGGCATGGCGGTGTTCACCCTGGCCTCGCTGGCGATCGGCCTGTCCCCTTCGGCGGCGTGGATGCTGGCCTGGCGGGCCATCCAGGGCGTTGGGGCCGCCATCTTGGCTCCGTCGACATTGGCGTTGCTGCAGACAAACTTCGCCGAGGGGCCGGAGCGGACGCGAGCCATCTCGCTCTACAGCGCGGCGGCCGGCGTGTCGGCCACGGTGGGCCTGGTGCTGGGTGGTGTCCTAGCGGACTGGCTGTCCTGGCGCGTTGGCTTCTTCGTCAACCTGCCGATCGGCTTCGGCACGATTTTGGCTGCCTACCGCTTCATCCCCGAAACGCCCCGCAGCCGCGGCGGCCTCGACCTGCCCGGCGCGTTCACCTCCACCGCAGGCATGGGGGCTCTGGTGTACGGCTTCATCCGGTCCGCCGAGACAGGCTGGGCCGACCCGCTCACCTGCGTCACACTCGCCCTAGCTGCCGTGCTGATCGTGGCATTCGTCGCCATCGAGCGGCGTGCGAGACAGCCCATATTGCCGCTGCGCCTGTTCGCCAGCCGGGAGCGGAGCGGGGCCTATGCTGCCCGCGTTCTGGTCTTGGGTGCCGGTGTCGGCTTCTACTTCTTCGCCACGCTCCACCTGCAGGAGGTCGCGGGCTACGGCCCAGCGCTGACGGGTCTGGCCTTCGTGCCGGCGACGGTGCTGAACTTCCCGTTCGCCATTGCTACGCCGCGCCTGATCCGCCGCTTCGGGGCCGGCGCCGTGCTGGTGGCCGGGCTCGTGGTCGGCATCGTCGGAATGGCCTGGCTCAGCCGGGCTTCGGCGCAGTCGAGCTACCTCGTCTCGATCGCGCTACCCATGCTGCTGATCGGCATCAGCCAGGGACTAACTCTGAGTCCTCTGACGGCGGCCGGGGTGGCAGGCGTGGCGTACAAGGATGCCGGTGCCGCGTCCGGGGCGGTCAGCGTCGCGCATCAAATCGGCAGTTCCGTCGGACTCAGCATCCTGGTGGCCGTTGCCGGGCTGGGTGTCGGCCCGCTCACGGGGCGGGCGCTGCTGGAGCACCGGGTTGAGACGGCGCTGGTGGGCGCGACCATCATGCTGGCCCTTGCACTCGTCATCGCCCTGGCGACCATCGTGCGGTCGGCTCGCTTGGCCGTCGCGGCGGCCAGGTCTGGGACGGAGGACGGCTTGGCGGCCGCGGAAGAGTCGCCGCTCGGCGTCGCAGCCGTCGATGTCCATTGAATAGGAGATATGACAATGACGACGTGGTTGATCACCGGCTGCTCCAGCGGGCTGGGCCGAGCCCTGGCGGAGGCCGTGCTGAAGGCTGGCCTGAACGCCGTCGTGACGGCACGCAACTCTGCCGCCGTGCAGGACTTGGTCACCCCATATCCAGGAACCGGTCTGGCGGCGGCGTTGGACGTGACGGATGCTGGGCAGGTCCAGGCCGTGGTACGGGACGCGGAGCGGCGCTTCGGCGCCATCGATGTTCTGGTCAACAACGCCGGCTACGGCTACCGCGGCGCTGTGGAAGAGGGTGACGAGGCGGAAGTGGCCGCGCTGTTCGCCACCAACGTAACCGGCACCGTGGCCACCATAAAGGCCGTGCTGCCGGGCATGCGCGCACGCCGCAGCGGCTGCATCCTTAACATCTCCTCCATCGCCGGCCGCCTGGCTGCGCCGGGCTCCGGCTACTACTCGGCGAGCAAGTTCGCGGTCGAGGGCCTGTCGGACGCGCTGCGCAAGGAGGTCGGGCCGCTCGGCATCAAGGTGATGGTCGTGGAGCCTGGCGCGTTCCGGACGGAGTTCGCCGGGCATTCCCTGAAGCAGGCCTCGGCCAGCATCGCCGACTACGCCAGTACGGCTGGGCCACGGCGCAAGGAGAACGACCGCACCCACGGCACGCAGCCCGGCGACCCCGCCCGGGCCGCCCGGCTGCTGATCGACGTCGTTCAGGGCGGCGAGCTGCCGTTCCGGCTGCTGCTGGGCAGCGACGCGGTTCGCGTCGTGGGCGGTGAGATGGAGGCGCAGCGCCAGGAGTTTGAGGCGTGGAAGGCCAGGAGCGCCAGCACGGACTTCTAGCACTGCCACGACACACGCGAAGGATAGGAACGATGATGCAAACACGTACGCTCGGAAATGACTTGGCCGTCTCGGCGCTCGGCCTCGGGTGCATGAGCATGAGCTCCGCCTACGGTCCGCCCGCCGACAAGGAGGAGATGATCAAGCTGATGCGGGCAGCGCATGAGAAGGGGGTCACCTTCTTCGACACCGCCGAGGCCTACGGCCCCTACGTCAACGAGAGCCTGGTCGGCGAGGCGCTGTCGCCGATCCGCGACCAGGTGGTAATCGCCACCAAGTTCGGCTTTGACATCGACCTGCAGACCGGCGCCCGCACCGGCGGTACCAACAGCCGGCCGGAACATGTGAAGGCGGTCGCGGACGCCTGCCTCAAGCGCCTAGGCACCGACCGGATCGACCTGTTCTACCAGCACCGCGTCGACCCGGACGTGCCGATCGAGGACGTGGCCGGCGCCATCAAGGATCTCGTCGCAGCTGGCAAGGTGAAGCATTTCGGGTTGTCTGAGGCCGGCGTCGGCACCATCCGCCGTGCCCATGCGGTGCATCCCGTCACCGCGGTGCAGAGCGAGTACTCGCTGTTCTGGCGCGGCCCGGAGGCCGAGCTGCTGCCGGCGTTGGAGGAGTTGGGCATCGGCTTCGTGCCGTTCAGCCCGCTCGGCGCCGGGTTCCTGACCGGCAAGATCGACGAGACCACGAAGTTCGACCCGACGGACTTTCGCAACCACGTGCCCCGCTTCACCCCCGAGGCTCGGCGCGCCAACATGGCGCTGGTAGACGTCGTCCGCACCGTCGCGGACCGCAAGGGTGCGACGCCGGCCCAGGTGGCACTGGCCTGGCTGCTGGCGCAGAAGCCGTTCATCGTGCCGATCCCCGGGACCACCAAGGCGCACCGGATGGAGGAGAACCTCGGCGGCGCCGCGCTGACGCTCACAGAGGCCGACCTGCACGAGATCGAGGCGGAAACCGGCAAGGTGACCGTCCAGGGGGAACGCCTGCCGGAAGCAGCGTTGAAAATGACCGGACGGTAAGGGCGATGGGGACGGCGGTCGGTCGGCGGCCCATGATGTCGAGCCTCGCGACGCTGGCAATGCCGTTCCCGGCGTCTGCCCAGGCGGCGTTCCACCTGCGACCGGAGGACACGCTGGGCACGTTGCTGGACCACCCGGCCTTTGCCGGGTTCGCGCCACTACTGCTGCCCTGGGACGACCGTGGCTACGACCGCGCCATGCCCCTGTCTGCCATGGCGTCGTTGATGCCCTACCACACCCATGTCGATCCGGCCGAGGCGGTCGCCGTGCTGAACCGCATGATCGACGACATCGGTGCGGGCCGGCGCGTCTTCTTCGACATCTACGGTGCCGCGCAGAAGCGGGCCGACCCGGCCAAAGAGCGGACTGGCCTGTTCTTCTTCCGAGGTAGGCCCGGGGCACCCTTCGCCGTGGTCGCGCCAGGCGGGGGCTTCGCCTATGTCGGCTCACTGCACGAAGGCTTCCCTTACGCCGCCGCAATTGCCGATGCGGGCTGCAACGCCTTCGTGGTGCGCTACCGCCCCGGCGTCGGCGAGCGTGCCGCGACGGAGGACATGGCCGCGGCACTCGGCCTGGTCTTTCGCCAGGCGGAGGCGCTCGGCATCAGCACGGCCGGCTACTCGCTGTGGGGCAGCTCGGCGGGCGCCAGGATGGCGGCCAACATCGGTTCCCACGGCGCCGCGGACTTCGGCGGCGCCAACCTGCCTGGTCCGGCCGCCGTGGTCATGGCGTATACCGCCCATGCCGCCCGCACCGACAAGGAGCCGCCCACCTTCGTCGTGGTCGGGGAGCGGGACGGCATTGCGCTGCCGGCTATCATGGAACGGCGCGCCGCTGCCCTGCGGCGGGCCGGAACACCCGTCGAATTCCATGTCTACCCCGGCCTGGGACACGGGTTCGGCCTCGGCACGGGCACGGCTGCGGCGGGATGGACGGACGCAGCGACCCGGTTCTGGCAGGCGCACACAGGAAGCAGCGGCGGCGGCCCGGGATGACGGGGCAGGACATGGCACCACTTTCGGTCCTGGTCGTGGGTGCGACGGGCAGCGTCGGCGTGCATGTGGCGGCGGAAGCACTGGCTGGGGGACACCGGGTCCGCGCGCTGGTCCGTGATCCCCGTGCCCATCTGCCCGCCGGCGTCGAGGGTGTCGCGGGCGACCTCACGCGGCCGGCGACGCTGGCGCCGGCGGTGGCCGGGGTGGACGCGGTCGTCTTCGTCCACGGCTCCACGGGCGGGGAAACGGGCGCACGGAACACCTTCTACGCGGGTGTGCGCGACGTGCTGGGTGCCCTGGCAGGGCGCCAGGTCCGCATCGCGTTGATGACGGCCATCGCCGTCACCGACCGTGGCCGGGCGCACGATTGGAAGCGCCGGGCCGAGCGCCTGGTGCGCGCGAGCGGCTGTCCCTACGTGATCGTGCGCCCCGGCTGGTTCGACCTGAACGGGCAAAGCCAGCAGCGCCTGGTTGCCTTGCAGGGAGACCGGCGACGCTCCGGCACGCCGGCAGACGGCGCCGTGGCCCGGGGCCAGATCGCCAGGGTGCTGTTGGCCGGCTTGCAAGCCGGCGGCCCGCCGGGACGGACGTTCGAACTGGTCACGGAACAGGGTGCGGAGCAGGACATGGACGCCTTCCTCCAGGTCATCAGCCCTGACGAGCCCGACGGCTTGGACGGTGTGGCCGACGAGGCCAACATGCCGATTGACGCCGAGCCGGCAGAGATCGCCGCGGAGCTGAACGGGGTACGGGCACGCTCGGGCGCGGTCTGAACGTGGCACCCGTCACCATTAAAGGAGCAGCAGGACAATGGACATCAAGCGCAGCGGTTCCGAGCCCTCGACAGCGGGCCCGGCGGACTACTTCACCGGGACGGTCCGGATCGACGCCCGCTTCGCCGGCACCGGCGAGGCCCGCGTGGGCGGTGCCACCGTGACCTTCGAGCCAGGCGCACGCACCGCCTGGCACACCCACCCGCTGGGCCAGACCCTGCTGGTGTTGTCCGGCTTGGGCCGGGCGCAGCGAGAGGGTGGTCCGGTGGAGGAGATCCGCCCGGGCGACATCGTGTGGTTCCCGGCCGGCGAGAAACACTGGCACGGGGCGTCGCCCACCGCCGCGATGAGCCATGTGGCCATCGCGGAAAGCCTGGACGGCACGGTCGTGACCTGGATGGAGAAGGTGACGGACGAGCAGTACGGCGGGTGATCTCGCGCCCAGCCTAACCTCCGCTGCGCGGTCCTGCCGCCGGCTCCTTTCGCCGTTGAACAAGGATCATGGCCATGAAGTTCTCGCTGCAGCCGGATGCCAACCCGATCGACGAGCTGAAGGTGGTCGGACGCCCGCTGGACAGGATCGACGGCCCGCTCAAGACGGCCGGGCTGGCGACCTACGCCTACGAGCAGCACGGCGCCGTCCCGAACCAGGCCTACGGCCACGTGGCGGGCGCGGGGATCGCCAAGGGCCGCATCCGCTCGATCGACGTCGCGGCGGCGTCGTCCATGCCGGGCGTGATCGCAGTGGTCACCGCGGCGAACGCCGGAGCGTTGGGCGTGGGTGCCTTCTACGTAGCGCCCGCGCTCGCCGGGCCGGAGGTCCGCCACTACCACCAGGCGGTGGCGATCGTGGTGGCCGAGAGCTTCGAACAGGCCCGAGCCGCCGCCGTGCAGCTCCGCGTCGAATACGACGAGGTGCCGGGCGCCTTCGATCTTGCCGCCGCGCGATCGGGTGCGACCGTGCCGAAAGGACTGCCGGACACGAGTGACGGCGATTTCGAGACAGCCTTCGCCGCGGCCGAGGTCCAGGTCGACGGCACCTACACCACCCCGGACCAGAGCCACGCCATGCTGGAGCCGCACGCGACGCTGGCCGCCTGGGACGGTGGCCGTCTCACGTTATGGACCTCCGTGCAGATCATGTCCTGGGCGCGGCGCGACCTGGCGCTGATCCTTGGCATGGCGGAGGAAGACATCCGCCTGCTGTCCCCGTTCATCGGCGGCGGCTTCGGCGGCAAGGCGACCATCCTGTGCGATGCCGTGCTCGCGGCGGTCGCCGCCCGTGTGGCCGGACGGCCGGTCCGGGTGGCGCTGTCGCGGTCGCTGATGTTCAACAACACCACTCATCGCCCCGCGACCATCCAACGCATTTGCATCGGCGCCGGCCGGGATGGACGCATCACGGCGATCGGGCATGAAAGCTGGTCGGGCAACCAGCCCGGCGGCATTCCAGAACGCTCGACGGTGCCGACCGAGGCGTTATACGCCGGGGCAAGCCGCATGCTCCGCACCCGCCTGTCCGTGCTGGACCTGCCGGAAGGCAGCGCCATGCGCGCGCCGGGTGAGACCCCCGGGCTGATGGCGCTGGAGATCGCGATGGATGAGCTGGCGGAGCGGACCGGCATTGACCCCGTGGCGCTGCGGATCCTGAACGACACCCTTATGGAGCCGGGCGCCAGGCGCCGCCCCTTCTCCACCCGCCGCCTGGCCGACTGCCTACGGATCGGGGCCGAGCGCTTCGGCTGGGACCGGCGGAGCCCACACGCCGGCGAGGTCCGCGATGGGGCCTGGCTGATCGGCATGGGTGTCGCCGCCGGCATCCGTGGCGACTACGTCAGTGATTCCGGCGCTCGGGTCCGGCTCGATGCGGAAGGAACCGTGACCGTGGAAACCGATATGACCGACATGGGCACCGGCAGCTACACGGTGCTGGGGCAGACCGCGGCCGAGATGATGGGCGTCCCGCTCGACCGCGTGGTGGTCAGGCTGGGCGATTCCAGCTTCCCGGAGACGCCAGGCGGACGCGGGCAGCGCGGGACGAACAGCGCAGCCTCGGGCGTGTACGCAGCCTGCACCCGCCTTCGGGATGCGGTCGCCCAGGCGCTGGGCTTCAACACGGCGGAGGTGGAGTTCCGCGGCGGCGAGGTGCGGGCGGGCAACCGCCGCGTGCCACTAGGGCAGGCCGCGGCCGCGGGGGAGTTGGTAGTCGAGGACCGCATCGAGTTCGGCGCGGATCGCGAGCAGGTGGCGCACCAGACCTTTGGCGCACAGTTCTGCGAGGTTGCCGTGGACGCGATGACGGGAGAGGTAAGGGTGCGCCGTATGCTTGCCGTCTGTGCCGCCGGCCGCATCCTGAACCCCAAGACGGCCCGGTCGCAGGTGATCGGCGCGATGGTGATGGGCCTGGGCGGCGCCTTGATGGAGGAGATGGTCGTGGACAAGCGACGGGGCTTCTTCGTCAACCATGACCTGGCTGGCTACGAAGTGCCAGTACACGCCGACATCCCGCACCAGGATGTCGTCTTCATCGACGAGGTAGACCCGACGTCTTCACCGATGAAGGCGAAAGGCGTCGGCGAACTGGGCATCTGCGGCGTGGGCGCCGCAATCGCTAATGCAGTATATAATGCCACCGGCATCCGGGTCAGGGACTATCCCATCACTCCCGACAAGCTGGTCGGGCTCCTGCCGGCGCTGACCTGAGGCCGTCCGGCCAGCCCGGCCGAACGGTTTCTCCAGCCCGCTTCTGAACGTCGGTCAGGCGACAGCGGGGAGCTTGTCGATCAGCTTGCTCGGCGTCAGTGGGTAGTCGCGGATGCGGATCCCAGTGGCGTTGTAGATCGCGTTCGACACGGCGGCCGCGACGCCGCACAGGCCGAGCTCGCCCACGCCCTTGGCCTTCATCGGCGACGACATGGCGTCCACGCCATCAAGGAACACGACCTCCTGGTGCGGAATGTCGGCGTGCACCGGCACC